>RCND010000300.1_pt1 | contig 27848 bp, 29 predicted proteins | sample 2041351 | NCBI WGS metagenome assembly RCND01 (sample SAMN09708230, study PRJNA481090) | Marine sediment metagenome, whole genome shotgun sequencing project. | biome: marine sediment; feature: ocean; material: sediment; isolation source: Sewage treatment plant 12B marine sediment (STP12B) ... | reverse complement strand
GCTATCCAACCGGCATGACGACCCATCACTTCGAGTACAAATACCTTGGTAGAGCTTGATGCCATGGACTCGACATCCAGGCTTGCCTCCATGATCGACACCGCAACATATTTTGCTACGGAACCAAAACCGGGACAGTTGTCTGTCAGGGGCAGGTCATTGTCGATGGTCTTGGGCACACCGATACACTGCACGGGAAACCCCAGCTTGTCGCCAATCTGTGAAACCTTGTAGGCCGTATCCGCTGAATCTCCACCGCCATTGTAAAAAAAGTACCCGATGTTGTGTGCCTTGAAGACCTCAATCAGTCGTTCATACTGCGCACGACTCTCTTCGAAGCCCTTTAGTTTGAAACGACAGGAACCAAAAGCACCACCTGGCGTATGCCGTAATGCGGCGATATCAGATTTGCTTTCTTTACTGGTATCAATTAACTGCTCGTTAAGAATACCCAGGATGCCGTCTTTACCCGCATAAACCTTACCCAAATCGGCCTTGTTTTTGCGCGCTTCTTCTATCAGACCACAAGCTGTAGCGTTGATGACCGGTGTCACTCCACCGGATTGTGCATATAGCAAATTCTTTTTCTTCATAATATTCCCTAATAATACCTATGTAAGATTGACTTGAATGAGTTGAGCGGTTAGCGTTAGCGACTATTTTAAAGGACGGGAACCGTCTAATGCGAATTGTATTATTAGGACCGCCTGGCTCAGGCAAAGGAACACAGGCGACCATGCTGGTTGAGCAATTGGGATTGCCACATATTTCAACCGGTGCGCTACTGCGTAATGCAGCAAACAGGGGGACCGAGCTTGGCTTGCAGGCCAAGGCGATCACCGACAAAGGCGAGTTGGTTCCTGACGACATCATGTCGGATATGATTGAGGAGAGACTCAGCCGGGATGATGTGGCCAAAGGTTTTATTCTGGATGGTTACCCGCGCAACGTGGCACAGGCCAAGTCGCTGGATGTCATGCTGGAAAGGCTGAACATGCCGGCAGATGATGCCATCCATATTGATATCGACCCGGAAACAGTCATCAAGCGGATCGCCAAACGCGCCAAAGAAGAAGGTCGCACTGATGATGCCGTGGAAACCGTGAAAAACCGTATGCGGGTTTATGCCGAGCAGACCGCACCGGTGGCCGATTACTATGAAGAAAACGGCTTACTCACCAGGGTTTTGGGCAATGGACCAAAAGAAGAAATTTTGCAGCGCATCCTGAGCGTATTGAACACCGGGACCACGCGCGCTTGAGCAAACGGGTTGATACCTACTATTTTGCATAAACGCAAAAGGCAGCCAGCTTTCATATGAGTGGCATATTCATAAACCTGGCAAATATGTTGCGATTACGCGGCGGACCGCAAAATTTACCTGCCTCATGGCCGTTTGCGATCATTCTCGTTTCGACCTACATGATGCAAAACCTCATCACCGGCCAACAACTGGAAGATGATTATGCTGCGGCTAAAAGTCTGCTGGCGATTAGTCTGCAGGTCGTTGTTTTGACAGGTTTGCTTTACTGGCGTCGCCATTTGGAGCGTTTTCCGCAAACACTGAGTGCACTGGCCGGGGTGGGTATTGTTTTTAATGCGGTTACCTGGGCTCTATTGACACAATCGGACCCGGCGGCAAATCAGCCCCTGTTGGCGCTGACCTGGTTTGCAGTTTTTATCTGGAGTTTGTTCGTTGATGCAAATATTTACCGCCATTCACTATCAGTTCCGTTTGCGATGGGTATGTTAATCACCGTGCTTACACTTGCAGCAAGTTATGCATTAATTGAAATGGTATTTTTAGTTTGAGATCTGAAAAGTAATGAAAATTCATATCCTGGGAGCATGCGGAACATTTATGGGTGGTGTAGCCGTGCTGGCCAGTCGTGCCGGACACGAGGTTAGCGGCGCCGACCAGTTCACTTACCCGCCGATGAGTACCCTGCTTGAAAAGGAAGGTATTGTCCTGCACGAGGGTTACGGTCCTGAACCCATGTTTGATACCCCAGACCTGGTCATTGTTGGTAATGCACTGAGCCGTGGTAATCCAGCCGTTGAATATGTACTAAACGAACGCCTGAACTTTACTTCCGGCCCACGCTGGTTAGGTGAAAACTACCTGCGAGGCCGAAAGGTCATCGCGGTCGCCGGCACCCATGGCAAAACCACCACTTCCAGCATGCTGACCTGGATACTGGAATACGCCGGTCTTAATCCCGGTTTTCTGATCGGCGGTGTGCCACTGGATTTCGGTGTTTCAGCCCGGGAAGGTTCAGGTCATTTTGTGGTGGAAGCAGATGAATACGATACCGCCTTTTTTGACAAACGCTCCAAGTTTCTCCATTACCGTCCGCAGATTGCGATCCTGAACAACCTCGAATACGACCATGCGGATATTTTTCCGGACCTGGCCCACATCGAAACCCAGTTTCATCACTTGATTCGTACCATTCCCGGTAATGGCACGATCATCAGCAATGGCTCTGATGCAAACCTGGAAAGAGTGCTGACCAGGGGCTGCTGGAGCAATCTGCAACGATTTTCCCCGGATGGAAAACATGAATGGCAGGTTGAGCTGCTTAAACCAGATGCCAGTGAATTACGCTTCAGCTACCAACAAGAGCCTGTGGGTACATTGGAGTGGGAACACTGCGGAAGCCACAACGCGATGAATGCCTGTTCAGCTATTGCCGCTGCTGTCGCAGCGGGTTTGCCGGCAAACACTGCCATCGAGGCCCTGTCGTCTTTCAGTGGTGTAAAAAGACGTATGGAGCAGATTGCCGAGGTACAGGACATTCATGTTTATGATGATTTCGCCCATCATCCCACGGCAATCAGGCTAACCCTGGAAGGTCTGAGACGTAAAGTCGGCAATGCCCGTATCCTGGTCGCCCTGGAGCCACGCAGCAACACCATGCGCGCCGGTGTACATGCCCATGAACTCGGGCCGGCACTGATGGCAGCCGACCATGTCTGGCTAAAGACCCCTGAAGGCATTGACTGGGATCCACAGGTTGCACTGGCGGTGCTGGAGGGTCGTAGCAAGATCGTGGCCCGGGTGGATGACATGTTGGCGCAGATGAAAAACCATCTTAAGCCAGGTGATCATGTTGTGTTCATGAGTAATGGAGGTTTTGAAGCCGCCCCTCACAGATTGGCAGAACATTTAGGGACGATGTAATCAGCCCTCATATTTCACCAGTATCCCGGAATATGGACCAGCCAGGGCCGGTATACTGGTGAAATATGAGGGCTAGCACCGATATCCCGTTATTCCCGCTGCATGCCGTTTTATTTCCAGATGGCCATTTGCCGTTACGGATATTTGAGCAACGCTATCTGGACATGGTTCGCGAGTGTAGCGCCAGGGGGAGTTGTTTCGGGGTTTGCCTGATCGGCAATTCAGAAAATGAGAATCGGCCTGCCACCCACCTGCGGGTAGGCACCGCCGCCGAAATCTGCGATTTCTCCACCCTCGAAGATGGCCTGCTGGGCATTACTGCACGGGGACGGCAAAAGTTTATTATTCAATCAACCCGTATGCGTGACAATGGCCTGTTAATGGCAGAAGTTGAACTCCTGAACGAGACTGATATTGTTGATGTGCCGGATCAGTACTCGGTGCTATCCATGGTTACCGGGCGTTTTATGGAGTTGATGGGTGATCGTTACCCGGATTTCCAACCACGACAATTGCAGGACGCAATCTGGGTTGGCTACCGCCTGGCGGATTTGCTACCGTTGGAAAATGAAGAAAAACAGGTACTGCTACAGATCAGTGACCCGCTGGAACGCCTGCAAGTGTTAATTGACGTGTTGCCGCGTTTTCAGGAACCCGAAGATTCCTGAGGCTCCCTGAATATCAGAAGTGAGTCATCACCCCATATGACTTGCAGATTCGCAAGTTCCACCTTCAATTGCTCCAGTAGTTCCCGCGATTCCGGAAGGGCACGCCAATAGCTGAAAAGCCGCATTCTCTGGACCAACACTTCGTTGGCGATTTGACCCAGATACACCGCCTGACCACCGGGTTTCAGTCGTACACCGGAATCCCAGATACGGATAGCATCCTGCGCCTGTGGGTCACCGCCGAGCCTGTGCAACAACAAAATATCAGGATGGCCAAGATAGTCTTTTTTCAGTGGCGGAAGTGTAAACTCCGTTGGCTCAGGGTTCAGTGACAAGATACTCCAGCGCCAGTTGGCTGGCCCGGCCACCTGCCACTGATGCTGTTCAAGTAGTTTTGCGAGATTTTCCGGGGTTCCCGCAAACTGAAAGTTAAATTGCGGGGCGACCACAGATTTCAGATCGGTACGCTTACGCGGCAGCGTTTGCCATTCGCTATCCCACCAGGCTTGTGCCGAAATTTCACGTTGTGGTATTGGCAACTTCAATGCGGCAGTGTCTGCTTCAACGTTCTGCTCAACCTGCCAGGCAAACGTCATCGCCAGCATACCGAAAAAGATCAGGCTGGCGGCCATACCATTGAAAGGGTGCTGGGCGCGCTGCCGGTACGCAATACCAACAACAAAGGTCCAGGCCATACCCAGGGCCACGCCCACCAGGGCTCCACTAAGCCAGTCCAGACCGAGGTAAAGCCTGGCCAAAACCAGCAGGGACAGTAAAAGACCGGTTATCACATAAGGCCATTTCCTTTTACGCCGTCTGAGTTCCTTGGCAATCATGACCGAAAAATAGCCCAATACGACTGTTGCCAGGGTCAAAGCAGCACTTGGGTCATACAGATCGTTAGCACCCGCCTCATTCAACATGGGTGTTGAACGCAGCGACCACCCCAATATGAGCTGCAGCAGCACACCGCCACCCATCGCCACTAACCAGTGTAAAGCTGCTTTTTGGCGCCCGGCGCCTATCAGCCACAACAGCACGGCCATCGAGGTCGGAATGAGAACCCATAGACGTGATAGTTGTGTCAATGCAACCATGATGGGATCGGCCACGTGGTTTCGCAGGGCCAGTGCGTAGGTCTGTACTGCCTGATCGACGGATTGCGGGTGAGCAGAGAACGGCGACATGAATAACAACACCACCATGCCCCAGAAAATCACTACCAGGAACAAACCCATCATGGTGATAGACAGTACTTCCGGTTGGGTTGAATCCAGTAAAGGTCCGGCAATACGTCTGAATACCGGGTGACGACGCATCCAACGTATAACATGACGAAGCCAGCGAGCCGAATGACCGGCCAGGAACTCATAAGCGGTCCAGATAACCCACCAGGTTAACCACAGCACCACAACCGCGATAACCAACACCAGCGACATTCGACCGGCGTAGTCAGACGCAAGCTCGAGGGAGGCACCAAACAACATACCGGGGACCAGGTAAGCCGGCGTCCACAGAATACAGGCCGGAATATCAACCATCAAAAAACGACGGGGTGCCAGCCCCAGCATACCGGCAGTGACGGGAATGACCGGTCTCAGCGGACCGATAAACCGACCTATAACCACGCTTTTGGGACCATGTACCCGAAAGTAGTCGCGGCCCCGGTCAAGCATTCTAGGGAAACGTATAAACGGCCATATCTCCGCGAGGCGACTGCGGTATCGTCGTCCGATGGCATAGCTGACAAGGTCACCTGCAAATGCACCCAGTGAACCCAACAACCAGATGGGAAGCATATCCATGGAGCCAAGACTGATCAGCGCGCCAATACCAAACAGGATGATGATACCGGGTACCAGGATGCCAACAAAGGCCAGTGACTCCACAAAGGACATCACAAAAATCCAGAACCCGGCCCAACCGGGGTTGGCACTCAACCAGTTAAGTAAATCCTGTGTCCAGTCTGTTTCCATTAAGCGTCAGTGTAGTGTCCTGTATTAATTTTAATCAACACACGAACGTAGCGCTTCCCTCGCAGCACTGATGGTTGCTGACAGGTGCTCCTCGGTATGAGCCGATGAGACAAAACCAGTTTCATAGGCCGACGGCGCCAGGTAAACGCCATTGTTCAGCATGGCGTGGAAAAAGCGTTTGAACCGATCAACATCAACGGCACCCGACTGATCGAAATTGACAATTTGCTTCTCGGCTGTGAAATACAAGCCAAACATGCCACCCACACGTGTGGTCGTAAAGGGTATTTCAAAGAAATCGGCCTCGGCCTGGATACCTTCGGTCAACATGCGGACTTTTTCACCCAATTCTTCATAGAAACCGGGTACCGAAATCAGATCCAGCGTCGCCAAACCTGCAGCCATGGCCACCGGATTGCCTGAAAGTGTGCCAGCCTGGTAGACCGGTCCGGAAGGTGCGACCTGCTCCATGAATTCGCGTTTGCCACCAAATGCACCCACCGGCATACCGCCACCGATGACTTTGCCAAAGGTAGATAGATCCGGGGTAATGCCATACAGCGCCTGTGCCCCACCCAGCGCAACCCGAAAACCGGTCATCACTTCGTCAAAAATCAATAGTGCGCCGTACTGGTCACAAAGATCACGAAGACCCTGAAGATAACCTTCGACTGCCGGGATGCAATTCATATTACCGGCCACCGGTTCAACGATCACGCAGGCAACCTGGTCACCCTGCTCGGCGAAACAGCTCTTCACTGCTTCAAGATCATTAAATGGCAGGGTCAGTGTCAGGTCAGCAACCGCTGAAGGTACGCCCGGTGAATTGGGTACACCAAGCGTCAGCGCACCACTACCGGCCTTAACCAGGAAAGAATCGGCATGACCATGATAACAACCTTCGAACTTGAGAATATGATCCCGACCCGTGGCTGCCCGTGCCACGCGTATGGCGCTCATGGTGGCCTCGGTGCCCGAGTTGACCATGCGGACCATATCCATGCCGTCAATCAACTCACATAACCTTTCGGCCATGATCACTTCCGCGGCAGATGGTGCACCAAAACTCAAACCCTTATTAACCGCATCCTGCACCGCAGCAATAACCGCGGGATTGGAGTGACCGGCTATCATCGGTCCCCAGGAACCAACATAATCGATGTAGGACTTGCCCTTAACGTCGTACAGACAAGCACCCAGTGCATGATCAAAAAATACCGGGTCACCGCCCACGCCGTTAAAAGCGCGTACCGGGGAATTAACTCCACCTGGGATGTGAACCCGTGCCCGTTCAATCAATTCTTTGCTGCTCGTCATTTTTTTCAATTCTCAATGTGTAAAACCGCCATTTTAACCTGCAAAACGGTTTAAGCGCGCGCCTTTGCATGTCAAACTACTCGTTTTGTGATTATAGGAACAGAATCGTGGTGGAAAACGATTATAAAGTCTGGATGTGTATTATCTGCGGTTGGGTATACGATGAGGCAAAGGGCTGCCCCGAGGAAGGCCTTGCCCCCGGCACACGCTGGGAAGACGTACCGGAATTCTGGATTTGCCCGGATTGTAGTGCGGGCAAGGAAGATTTTGAGATGATTGAGTTATGATGGTGATCTTTCAGGGGTATACGGTATGAGTCAACGTACGGGTGTTACAAGAGACAAACGTAACGGAATGATAGGTGGCGTCTGCGCTGGTCTTGCAAGACATTTCGGCTGGTCAGTCACCGGCACACGGGTTGTTTATGTACTGGCTTCGGTTTTGTCAGCGGCTTTTCCCGGTATTATTGTTTACATCATTCTGTGGTTGCTGTTACCTGAGTCTGACTAAGCCGTAGCTTTTGCCGTAAATTATTTTTTAGTATCCATCACCCGAATACCGTAGCGGGAGATTTTCTCGTCATTCGTTACCACAACCAAAGCAGAACATGGGTATTGGGTGATGGCAGTAATTTGTGTAAGAGGTTAGCTATACCAGGCAGTTACCCGTGAGATAGCTTAGGAACTAAGCATGCATTACTAATCACTGAGACCCAGTGCTTCACCCTGAATGGAACGCCACACTTCGCCAGGGCTTTGGGTGTTAATTAATTTTTCCATGGCTTCATCATCGAAGTCTTTTAGCTTGTCACAGTCTGCCGGGTTGACGATGAAATGTTCAGGGAATGTTGTGTAATCTTCAAATGCAGAGAGCCTGATTCCTTCCCACTCCCCCAGTTCACTAATGTTTTTGGTCCAGTTCATCATCGAGGTATCCACATCCTCGGACGATAGCTCCATATTGACTTGCCAGTAGGGCTGAAAACACGTTTGCATCGCACTGAAGACATACTGACGATTTCGCCAACGCTTGATACCGGGGTCATTCGGGTCAAGCTCTGTGAGTATGGCTTTTTCCAATGCATAACCAATACCTCTGGTCATCGTGCTATAACCATGATTCCGTAGAGTACCAGCCAGTTTTTTACAGGCAATGATGCCTTCGGTGCGCCGGTTTCTAGCTTGCAGGCGACATAACTCAGTCATATTGCCATAACCCACCATCGGATCTGTCACAGTCAAAATCATAAGCCCGTAGTAAGCAACTTTATGCGGGGTTAAGCCGAACCGTTGCGCCTCATTCTCAAATTCCGGGAGGATTTGCATCGGATTAATTTCAACAAATTTCAAGGCTTCCTCAAAGATAGCTTGGCTGAAATGCAACATAACGACAGCAGCATTATTTGTTCGCCTTGCTCTATGGCCAGTGGATCGCCTGTGCGAATCAGACGGATAGCCGCCCTGGTCCGAAATTGTGGATACTCACTGGATTCCAGATAAGACCAGAACCGCTCTCGCCACTGGTCATCAAGTTTCTTCTGTTCCACATCGATTTCGTCTGAAATTTGACCCCAACTACCGCTCATCACCAGGCAAAGACCAAGAAATATCAGGCTGATGGGTTTTCTGAACTTGAATTGAGACACGGTTACCCCCTTCACCAGCGAACCTGACCAAGACCATAAATTATCATGAGAAGCCTTCAGACTTACAGTGCCAAAAGTGTATCAGTGCAACACTGGTATGGCTCAGACAGAAACAATACCTGTTAGATAAGCACCGTCTTGGTTCAGTTTCAAGCTAATTGAACCGGACAATTACCCAGCTTATCTGCGCGGGCGGTGAACGATTTGTCGAAGGTGAAGAATTTTTCACATTCCTGGCACTGAGCCAGATGCAAGGCATCGGAAAAGCCCAGACCCTGTTGATGCCATCCAATGGCTTGAGCAATACGTGTTGAATCAGATAATCGAACGTTTTTTAGTCCGAATAGGCCGGTCAATGCACGGCAAATTTCCTCATTTAAAAATTCATACGCATATCTTAGGACCCATTCGGTTTCCTGGATCACCGTATCCGTAATAAACACAATCTGAGAACTAAAAAGGGCAAACGCCTTTTTGTACTGCAGTTCATCATCGCGAGTAAGCAGACGGACGATGACATTGGTGTCAACAGCAATCATTTATGGTGATTCCTGACACCCTTACGGATCGCTTCATCCATGTCATCCAAAGACCTGGTTTTGCCTGTGAACTTCAAACTGGCTGCAACTTCGTTAATATTTGTTTCCTCAAACGGCGATTTTGGCTTGAACAAAATCCCTTCTCCCACATCGACAACAACCAACTCCTGCCCTGCCTCCCAATGATGTGCCACTCTCAAGGACTTGGGAATAACCACCTGACCCTTGCTTGATATTTTAGTTGTTTCCATAACTCACAATCACATAAGTAAGAATAATGTAAGAATATAGGGAATACTCTCAAACCTGTCAAACTCGCAAACAGACCAAAAGCTTATGATGTTTTTTTCAAGCTATGCGCACAGCATAGATTTAGGGCGGGTTGGGTTATAGGGGTGACTGGTTACTTTTTCTGTAGGCTTTTCGCTATCAAGCAGACGCCCGGATGATTCCTGTTTGAACGGTTCCATCAGTCTTCAACTCTAACCATCTGCTTGCTGGGCCTGCCGGATCTGCAGTGAATTTCTGTACATCAGTCAAGCTGTTGATTGCACTTGATGGGCTACCCAGCATGGCTGTCCCGTTTCTTTGGGTTTCAAATGTGCGATGGATATGCCCCCAGACCACTGCTTTGACATCCAGGTGGTGATCGATCAATTGCAGAAGAGGTTCCGGATTAAGCAGTGGATACTTGTCGATCCATGGACTGCCAACAGAAATCGGCTGGTGGTGCACCGTGATGAGTCGCGGTCGCTGCGCACCATCATCCAAGAGGCACTCAAGGTCTTTCAGTGCCTTGTCACTTACCTGACCCTCTGGTTTTCCCGGCAGACAGGAGTTCAGGCGAATAATCTGCCATGGGCCATGCTCTGTAACCGAGATCGTTTCAACCGGACTGCCGGGGAGTGCCTCGGCCAGCAGTTCGGCGTCATCATGATTGCCTGGTAACGAGAGCACCGGGACACCGGGCAGGTTTAAATACTGTTTTAGCAACCGGTAAGACTTCCGGCTGCCATCTTCACTGAGGTCACCAGTGGCCAACAGCAGATCGGGCTTCATGGCCTTCACTTTCCGCATCAGGGTTTTCAGGTTTTTATGTGGATTGATACCACGGTATTTCTGCTTGGCATCTGCCGGAAGGTGACAGTCTGAAATCTGGGCAATGAGCATGTCAGTCTTTTTTAGTGACAAACGACCTGAAACTGAATCAATCGAGCTTGAGGGTCAATATATCCCCAACGCCCACACCCAGTTTCTTGGCCGCACCGGCATTGAGTTCAAGCACATACATCGCCGGCCCCTTGCTGGGGTATGAAGGACACCGGGTAATCTTACATGGTGGTGTGTCTGCTGAAATGCTGACCATCTTCAGTTCTTTGTCGAAATACATAATATCCAGGGGAATACGGGTATTTTTCATCCAAAAGCTGCGTGGTGCTTCATTGGGGAAAATGAACAACATGCCCTTATCTGCCTCCATGCTATCCCTGAACATAAGTCCCAGGGCCTGCTTCTCACTCGTATCAGAAATTTCCACAGCGAAAGTTCTGCCGCCCAGTTCAACACTCGGCCCGCCTGAGGCACAGGCTGTAAAGGTAACTAGCATCAATACACATAACAGTGCTCGCATTTTGGGTCATCCAGTTTTTGATTCAACCGAATGATAACAAGCAACGACTTCAAAGGTGGACATTATGTCTATCGGAACAAAGCTTGGGTTAAAGAAGAACGTTGAATTTAGGTTCTTCCAAGCTGGCACAATTCGCCGGGTGTTGGGGGTTCCTCCCAAGACCTTCAAAAACACGACTGCAGGGATGCAGGAGGTAGAGCCATGCAGGAGCAATTGCCGAGGGACGTTTTTGGAGAGCCTACATGGATGTATTCACGGCGTGTCTTGGGAGGAACCCCCGACATCCGGCGAATCCCGAGTGGATTCCTTAAACCTCCGTGCCAACTGAGCGCCGCGACACGTGTACCTGCTTGAGTTTCGTGGATTCTTTAAAGTCTGTGTTTCTAAAATTCGTCTTCAGTCGGCCGCTGCTATCTGCACATCAGGAACATTATCAACATCCAGCGCAACCATCACATCCTGGTAGTACACCGGATCAATATCGCCCATGATATTAACGACAACGACTTCATCGCCATCCGCAGAAACAATGGTCAAACCCTGAATGTGACCACCGGAGGGTTTGGCATACATCTGTACAAGCTCCCCTTCTTCACGCACCAGCATGATCGGCGACCAGCCATCCTTACTCAATTTACTACCCATATGTTCGAAGTTCTGCGCGATCCGTTCGTTATCACCATGGACTTCATAAATCCGCACACGCACACCGTCAAGACTTCGCAACAGTGCCTGCGTTTCCGGGTCATCATCGAGGAAACGGGCCGCAAAACGCAGGGTTGTGGGGCCCAGTGACAGGGACATGGTGCGATCGGTTTCACTCATTCCGGGTGAATCGAGGTTTGCAAAACCTTCATTGCTGCGTGGTGCTGTAATGCCGCAGGAGGAAAGCATGAATGCGGTCAACGTCAGTATCAGCACCAGCGCAATGCTCTTGTTATTATTAGAAGATCTCATCAACTCAGTCCAGATCCAGGTCAACGTCTACATCAAAGCTTTCCATCACTTTACCCAGCTCAGCAGGGTTTAGCTGACCAATGATATTCACAAATACGGCCTCTTCTTCATCAACGACCATGACAGTCATGCCTTCCATATTGCCGCTATCCATTTTCATATAGACCAGAACCTGCTCATCATCTTCATTGACCTGCACAACAGGCTCCCAACCGGAAGACTTGAGACTTTTCTTGGTCTTGGCAAACTGATCTATGGCGGCGCCGGCATTATCGTCCGTGGAAAATATCTGCACCCGGATACCCTTGAGTTTGGAAATGAGATCCGAAGTCTCTGGGCTTTCTGCTGAACTCATTATGCCAACAAAATTCAGCATGGTTCCACCCAGGTTGATGGTGATTTTGGGTTCGCCATAGGTTGCTGACAGGTCACCAAAATCTACATAACCGGGTAGATCTTTGAGCTCATCCTCCTGCGCCATAGCGGGTAATGCCAGCAGTGCGGTAAACAAGCCGATAACAAATTTGTTCATCAATATACGTTTCATGCTTCTTTCTCCTTGGAGTATAAATTCTGTGATTGGATGGCCTTGTTGACCGATCCGGTAACTGCGTTGGCCAAAGTGTGTCCAACGGTTGATTCGATTTCGCGTCTTGTCACAACCCCGGCTCTATCGAGGTAAGCAAAGGCGATTGCCATTTCCTGGCGGGCCTTTGCGACATCCGCTTCTGATGGTGTGGTAGGGCGCATCAGGGTGACCGTGATCAACACCAGTGGGATGGCTGCCAGCGCCAGAAGGTAAGGCCGCAAAGCGGTCGAGAGGCCAGCCTGGGCTGTGGCCCAGCGGGGCTGCAATAAGCTGAATTTTTTCGTACTGCGTTGCTGACGGGGGACTGAACGCAGCCGCTTTCTGAGACTATCCGGTGCCCGCTCGATATGAACGGTATCCATCACCTGTTGAAGTTGATAGGCCTCAACAATGGCACGAGCCAGTTCACGGTCATCAGATGCTTCCGCCTTGAGCAGATCTGCATCTTCCGGGCTCAATTCGCCTTCAAGCAGTGCATTGATCCGATCTTCCCATTTTTCATCATATTCATTCATGGTCTTACCTCTGCCAGTTGCTCCCGCAACTGCTTTCTGGCGCGGTGCAGGTAGGTTTTGACCTGCGCCAGGTTGAGTTCCAGCATTCCCGCCACTTCTTCATAGCTGTGCTGATTGACATCCCGTAAAACAACCAGTGAGCGGTAGGGTTCTTTCAGACCACCGATTGCCCGTTTTAACCAGACACCGGTTTCAGTAGCCGACGCACCCTGCATCGGTCCACTGACATCACCGGCCATGTAGCTTTCGTCAAACTCAACGTTATCCCGTCTGCGTCTCAAACGATCGAGACAACCGTTGCGGGTGACCTTCATCAACCACGGCTTAACACGGTTCGGGTCTATGTTGTCCTGGTGATTCCAAAGCTTCACAAATGCTTCCTGGGTGGCGTCTTCCGCCTCCTGTGCGTCCTTTAAAATATAACGAGCCACCGTCCAGGCCTGATCCTGATATTCCTTCACCCATTGACGGTATTTTTTACTCATGTCATTAGAATAAACGCAGCGGATAAGAAATGGTTACAGTCTTTAGTGAAATCTTTTCAAAAAACCCCGGGAAACCTGGAAATTGCATCAGTCTGGTTAAGTTGTATGGGTTCGGGTCACCATTTGGGTGACGGCGTTAAAATAGAACCCTTACCATCCCTGAAAGGAATTGACTTAATATACCCAATACCAGCAACAGGATGACCCATGGGATTGTCAGAAAACAAAATGCAGCATTTCAGCGATCTGCTGCAACAACTCAAGGCCGAATTGCTTGAAGCAAGTGAAACCGGTGAGCAGGCAGAAGAGGTTGTCGAGTTGGATCAGGCCCGGGTTGGCCGACTGTCGCGGATGGATGCCATGCAGGCTCAGGCCATGTCCGTGGAGACCGGCCGGCGAAGGCGCCAACTACTGGTGGAAATTGATGCGGCACTTGAGAGAGTCAGGGAGGGTTATTATGGTGATTGTCTGGAATGTGATGAATCCATCCATCCGGGACGTCTCGAAGCAAACCCGAGCGCGACACTTTGTATAAGCTGCGCCGAGGCACAGGAATAAGATTGGTTTGGGCCTTCTGACACCGGCATTTGGTAGTATTTTTACTGACCACAGAAAAAACACCCCCCCCTGCTCTTGAAATGTAGACAGCACAGCCCCAACTTTGCTGGCAGGCTGCGGTAAACATTAAAGAATGTATCCACAGGCACATAACAGTCCGGAACGGTTATGCCGTTGTGGTTTTATTGTTCATTATATTTAATTGATAAAAAATTAGGGAGAACTCCTTATGAAACTTCGTCCTTTACACGATCGCGTGATTGTGAAGCGAATGGAAGAAGAACGTATGTCCGCTGGTGGCATCGTCATTCCTGACTCAGCAACTGAAAAGCCTGTCCGCGGTGAAGTACTCGCGGTAGGAAATGGCAAAATTCTCGAAAATGGTGACAAACGTGCGCTGGATATCAGCGTAGGTGACATGATCCTGTTCGGTAAGTATTCGGGAACAGAAGTAAAAGTGGAAGGCGAGGAACTGCTCGTCATGCGCGAAGAAGACATTATGGCGGTTATCGAAGCCTGATAACCCCTTTTAAGTATTGAACGAATTGAGGATTAAACAATGAGTGCGAAAGACGTACGTTTTGGCGAAGACGCCCGTGGCAAGATGCTACGCGGTGTTAACGTTCTGGCCGACGCGGTCAAGATAACACTGGGGCCAAAAGGCCGTAACGTGGTGCTGGATAAGAGCTTTGGGGCTCCTACCGTTACCAAAGATGGTGTTTCTGTGGCTAAAGAGATCGAGCTGGAAAATAATTTTGAAAACATGGGTGCGCAGATGGTCAAGGAAGTTGCTTCCAAGACTTCTGATGTAGCCGGTGACGGAACCACCACCGCAACCGTATTGGCCCAGGCCATGTTGCGTGAAGGCATGAAAGCCGTTGCTGCGGGTATGAACCCGATGGATCTGAAGCGCGGTTTGGATAAAGCCGTTGGCGCGGCAGTTGATCAATTGCACGATATGTCACAGCCGTGTACTGATAGCAGCGCTATTGCGCAGGTTGGTTCCATTTCTGCCAACTCCGACACCAAGATCGGTGACCTGATCGCAGAAGCCATGAATAAAGTTGGCAAAGAAGGTGTTATCACCGTTGAAGATGCTTCCGGCCTGTCCAATGAACTGGACGTGGTTGAAGGTATGCAGTTTGACCGTGGTTACCTGTCGCCTTACTTCATCAATGACCAGGCAGCCATGAGCGTTGAGCTGGAAAACCCGTACATCCTGCTGCATGACAAAAAGATCAGCAATGTACGTGATCTTCTTCCGGTACTCGAAGCTGTTGCCAAGTCCGGTAACCCGCTGTTGATTATCGCTGAAGACATCGAAGGTGAAGCCCTGGCTACTTTGGTAGTTAACTCCATTCGCGGCATCGTTAAAGTATGTGCAGTTAAAGCACCTGGTTTCGGCGACCGTCGTAAAGCCATGCTGGAAGATATCGCTATCCTGACCGGTGCTACCGTGATCGCTGAGGAAGTGGGTCTTTCTTTAGAGAAAGCCACCATGGAAGAGCTTGGTTCTGCCAAGAAGATCCAGATCACCAAGGAAAACACCACGGTTATTGACGGCGCTGGCAGCAGTGACGACATTTCCGGCCGTGTTAACCAGGTTCGTGCCCAGATCGAGGAAGCCACTTCCGACTACGATCGTGAAAAACTGCAGGAACGCGTTGCCAAGCTGGCCGGCGGTGTTGCAGTGATCAAGGTTGGTGCTGCAACTGAAGTCGAAATGAAAGAAAAGAAAGCCCGCGTTGAAGATGCCCTGCACGCGACCCGTGCTGCGGTTGAAGAAGGTGTGGTTCCCGGTGGCGGTGTTGCACTGGTTCGCGCACTTGAAGCGGTTAAAAGCCTGACCGGTGATAACGAAGACCAGAACGTTGGTATCGCTATTGCTTGTCGTTCGATGGAAGAACCACTGCGCCAGATCGTGGCTAATGCCGGTGAAGAAGGCTCTGTTGTTCTGAACAACGTTAAACACGGTGAAGGTAACTACGGTTACAACGCAGCGACCGGTGAGTATGCCGACATGATCGAATCCGGTATCCTGGATCCGACCAAGGTAACCCGTTCTGCTCTGCAGAATGCAGCTTCTATCGCTGGCCTGATGATTACCACTGAGGCCATGGTGGCCGAACTGCCTAAGGATGATGCCCCGATGGGTGGCGCTCCTGATATGGGCGGTATGGGTGGTATGGGTGGAATGGGCGGCATGATGTAAATCATGTAGTTCATGTTTCCTCACCTGTTTTACCAGGTAAGATTAAAAGCCCCGCTTCGGCGGGGTTTTTTTTGTCTGCAATGTCCTTTTCTCAACTTTTGAGAAACCTTTCGAATAATGTACAAGCCTGGGAGCCTCCCCACCCTGATTTGAAGCCCATCTGACAGGAGTACAAATTGCAGCTCACTTTGGAAACGACCACCCCAAAAGAAGAGGTTGTAAGACCTGCAAAATACCGGCACCCGCTTAAAAACTTCCGTAGCCTGGCCATTGCCAATGGGTCGATCTCCAAAGAGGACGATATGGGCGTGTTACGCAAGGCTTGTCTAATACATGGTCTGAATAAAGCTGGCTGGCGATTTCTGAATCGCTACGGCAAAAACGCCTATGCAGCGGTTTTTTCAATGCTTGAAGATACTGAAAGTGTTTTTGAAATGGTCTTGTTTTATGTCATCTGGCAATGCCGTGGGGGGCTTAAGGAACCGCTGGCCGTTGAGTTGGGCAAGCGTCTTATCACATGCCTGGGTGGAATTTACTGTCCTGATCTCACAATAGACCCACGTATCACAAAAGTTGCCAATGATCACTGGAACAAACTGGCCGACCCGGCAGAACGTCATCATTTTGCCCAGGAAGAATGGATACGGGTCATTAACTGGATGCGCGACGAACAACCCGTATTCGATCGTAACCAGTGGCGTTCGGGATGGCAGGCCATCTACCGTAAATTTCAGAAGTGGCAGAGGTTAAATCCCGAGCGAAATACCTGGAAATCTATTCTGCCAGCCTTTGACCAGGGTGGTATTCATGTCATGCCGTTAATCAGTTCGTACGACCTCGCTCAAGAAGGCTATCGGATGCGTCATTGTGTGGCCTCGTATGCAAAGCGTTGCCTTTCTGGCAACTATCGCCTGTTTTCCATTTCTGAGGTATCCAGTGGCAGACCTTTGGCGACTATTGGAATCCTTAAAGAGGAAAATTACTGGAAAATTGACCAGATCAAGGGCAGGTTCAACCAGGCACCGGAAGCCGGTGCCGCACGTCTTGGCCTGGTTATCCAGCGAGAATACTTATACCAGGAGGAATTAATATCCAGAGAGAAATCCAGAAATAAAATGATGGAGCGCAATCGTTGTGTAGAGCAGCTACGTGAAGAACACGAGGCATATTTATGCAAACAACACGAAATACCGGAAGTGCTCAGAGATCAACTAAGCTTTGAGGAAATTGACTTTCTTAAGATACACGCCGCACGGTTGAATGCCCTGGCATCAGGCGAACTGCAGCCAAATGCCTATGAGCAAGTACGTTTTATTGCAGTAACCAAAGGGATTTTTCGTCCGAGAGCAGAGCCTGAACGAATATGGGTGAAGTATCAGAGACTGCTTAACCTTTACTCTTTTTCCTTTAACTCAACAACAAGCATCTCAGCCGCGTCAGACAGGTAGTCCTGTGGATTATCACGACAGTAGTTTTCAAGCCACCTCACAATCGACGTAGCAGGAAAATCCTGGCCGAGAACGGAGTCAGTATCTTTTTCCAGAGCACTTTGGTAGTTCACACCGGAGATAAAACCTTGCACCCACGTGACTGAGCTATAAAGCTTCGCAGTATTACTTCGCTTAGCGGACACATAGTCCGGGCAACTAAAGTTACCCTCGCCTTTAATTGCCCAATCGCCCCAACTAGCCGTTGAAACAAGTGCCAATATGACTGGCAGAATCAATTTCTTCAAAACAGTTTCCCTGATTCAATTGCTACTATCGAATAGCTGTCATCCGGTGCAGCGAACTGCACCAGTGACTCATTCCCCTAACTTATTCTTTGGCAAGATCAGGTATCACCAACTCCTGACCCGGGAAAATCTTATTGGGATCTTCCAGTAACGGTGTATTGGCTTCGAAGATTTTCATGTATTTGTTACCACTGCCATACATTTTCCTGGAGATGCCCGACAAGGTATCACCCGGTTTTACAGTGTACTTTCGCACTGTCTCTTCAGGTTCAATTTCTTCGGCCACTTCCGCAATCACTTCCTCAACAACCACTTCTTCAGCCACAACCACTTCTTCCACCGCGGGCTCGGGTGCCCCGACGACCATATTGTTCTGCACACTGCTTATGCTGGGAATGTCGTTGCACAGTTCGCAGATACGATCACTTTCGGACTGACTGGCAACAGGGCCGGAAACTGCCATCGAGCCATCCTGGTTAAATTTGAATTTTAAATTTGAAGGATCAATACCATTTTCACGTAAAACAACACTGGGTGGCTTAACCGCTTCTTCTGGTTTTACTTTGTCACCACCGAGAATCTTGCTGAATGCATCCATGAAACCCATGACACCACGCTCCTATGTTGTTGTTACACCAGTACTCAGTCTAGCTTGAAAAAAGCCTTTGTAAAGCGCAATTAACAAAAATCAGGTGCTATAGACTGAACCGGGAACAGTTCAAGACTTAATCAGGTCATCAATAATCGGGACTGATTTTGAGCCGGGGAAAACCCGTTGGTCCAGAAAACCTTCCTTAAGATGCAGGTGTTGCGCCAGGACGCTTTTGAATACACCGCGTAAATCGGTAGTCGGCTGCAGATCACGACCTTCGTACAGGTTTGATGCAGACAGACCGGGCCAATCTGCTATTACACGCCCGCCATTTACAGCACCACCAAGCAGCATGGCTGCCGTAGCAGTGCCATGATCAGTGCCAGCTGTACCGTTGACCTTAACGGTTCGTCCAAACTCGGTAACCACAATAACCACTGTTTTGGACCAGTCACTGCCCAATTCTTCATGCAAGGCCAAGATGCCCTGATCGAGAGCTTTGAACTTAGTCGCAAGTCTGCCGTTTGAAGCACCTTGCCGGGCGTGGGTATCCCAGCCACCCGATTCAAGGACTGCAATCCTGGGTCCATTTTTTTCTGACAGGAATTTTGCTGTTGTCTTGAGCAATGCTTTCATTTGCGCTGCTTCATTGCCACGTTTCTGGCGTGTTCCGGACATCCCCTCGGCAATTTCCTTCACATGAAGTGCCTGTTCCAAACGACTGGCAAAGAAAGGGTCATGTGCGTACAAGGATTCTATACGCCGCAGTGTGTCTTCATTGGCATCCCGCATCCTCGAAGGTGCCCAGCTTGTCACCGATTGATTGCCACGCAGTACCAGCGGCGTGTTTTGTGATATCGCGATTGCGTTTTCCTTTCCTTCACTGGTTTTCAATGGTTCCAGGGCCCGGTTCAACCAGCCATCACGCTGAAAACCGTCCGTGGTTGCGCCATTCTCCAGCTTATCCTGTCCGTCAAAATGCGATCGTTGCCGATAGGGGCTGGCGACGGCGTGAACAAACAGGGCCTGCTTTTTTTGATAGAGCGATTGAGTGTGCTGCAATGCCGGATGGATACCGAATAAGCCGTCGGCTTTCAAGACACCACCCTCCTCACCGGGCGCCGCTAACGCGAGTTCACCACGCAAACCGGCGTAGTTACCATCACCATAGGGCGGCAGCATCGCGAGCCCATCCATTGCGCCACGCAGTATCACCAACACCAGGCGTGCATCAGTCTCTGCGTTTGCCATCATCAAACCCGGAAAACCGGCTGCCAGTGCACCGATACCTGCACGTTTTAACAATTCACGTCTGCGCAACATCAGCTATCTCCGCTGGAAATCAGGTGAGGCTAAAAGCAGGGTAGTGCCCTGAACGACACTCTCTGCCCGGCTGACTGCTGTGCGTGTGTGATCACCGAAAGTCGCACCCAAAACCATTTCACCCAGTTCCATTGGCTTAACGCGGGAGCCAGTTTTTCGGGCGACTGAATTTGCCCATTCGATGCGTTTGTACAAAGCATCCGCACCACCCCAGTGATCTGACGTATCGGGCCAACCTGCCGGAGAACCGGGCCGGAAAGGCATTTGTCCCATCTGTTCCAGTGCAGTAATGATAAGTTTGGTTTTGTCGGGAACGTGGTCGAAGGCCCGGAATGTTGAAATAACCAAATCCTGTGGTGTCTTGTATTTGCTCAGTGGTGTTTTCCATGCCTCCTTTGAATTCACCAGCGCAGCATGGACCTGGGGCAAGTCTCCTCCACTTTTCAGAAACACTGATGCGACTCGTTTGACCATCTTTTCAGGTGGCTCGTCGGCAACAAAATGACGTACTAGTTTAGTGGCAATAAAACGGGCGGTGGAGGGATGTGCTGCAAGTTTGCGCAGTATGGCTTCACCCTGCGCGATTCCCTGTTGCTGATACTGCTCACCCATAATCGACTGGGTGCCCGGTTCATGAATATTCTCGCGAAATGTGAACGCGCCGGGTGTTCCCTGTTTAAAACGGCCTTGATCACTACCCACTGACCAACCGGTTAAAGCTCGCGCAAATGCCGTGACATCGGTCTGCTTATATCCACCGTTAACACCCAGAGTGTGCAATTCGAGGATTTCCCTGGCAAGGTTTTCATTGATATCGGAAGGCCGGTTTTTGTGTTTTTTAGGTACTTTGGCAAGCCTGGAGTTGGGGCCTGTTGAGCGCTCGTTATCCAGGTACAGGATCATAGCCGGGTGCTTTTCCGCAGCCAACAACAGATCGATGAACTTAGCGCCAAGATTCGGTCTTACAACTTCATTTTCATAAGCACCTGCCAGCGCGCTGATCGGCTGCTTATTTGCAGATACCGCAAAATGATTGGACCAGAAGTACACCAGGCGTTCGTGAAAGGGATACTCAGTCTGAACTGCATTTTTGAATCGTGCGCTGACCTGGTCCGAATAATAGGAACGAACGGTTGAGGCATAATTGTATTTGCTGTCCTTCTTGGTTTCAGCTCCATTCTGCTTTTTCATCTCGCGTTGCCTTTTCCGGACATGCAGGACGTCCGTCAGAATTTTATCCGAGCGCGGGATACCGCTAATACCAGAAGACTGACTCGAAGGACCCTTTAACTGGTCCAGCAAGTAAGCTTTGGGGTCCTTTTCCAACTTCTTAAGTTCGCCCGGTCGTGCACCGAGCCCAAATCGATTGGCAGCTATGGCAGATTCAATACTCATCATTTAGTCAGAAAGAACTGTTTTCCCTGGTTTGTATTAACAATTTCAAAATGAGTCTAGCAAACAAATTCTTGCTGAAAAGCGCTGCGTGGCAAATTTACCTGTCTTTACCTTAGTCGATGCCTGGGTGAAAAACACTTCGTAGGGTGGGTAACGTGTTACCCACGTGTTACCCGTCTGATTGGCTTCAACCTCGTGCGTAATAACACCGCGCCCTACGGGTACCCGCGTTTTACCGACCATGGTGGTTTTGAACCCGTGGGTAACGAGTTACCCACCCTACGAAACGGTGTTACCCGCGTTTTACCGACCATGGTGGTTTTGAACCCTACGTAGGGTGGGTAACTTGTTACCCACGAGTTTAACCGTGCGTAATGGCACAGCACCCCACGTAGGTGTTTATTTACGCCTGTGAAACATCGTCGGATGGAACCGTAAGGAACCTTACCAGACCACCCCAGCGCTGGTCGGTGTTGAATGAACGCTTGAGATAGAAGTTTCTCCGGTAAAAATGTGTCCGCACCACTTCAATGCCCTTGTTCGACATTCTCATGCAGAAATCCTCGAGAAGCGCACTGCCGAGACTGTTGCTCTGTAGTTGTCGTGCGATGACGAGACCATCCAGGTAAACAACCCTGTCACTCTCGACTTTATAGCAGACACCACCGACAAGTTGATCAAGGCTATCGACAACCACGAGGAACTGATCGTGTTCAGAAACAACCTTGTGATAGCGCTGACGCAGGAAGAGCCGATAAAGCTGTCCAACCTCGGAGGGCTCCGTGGCTTCCCTGACATAGTAATGTGTGCCATCACTGGCAATGATTTGCGATTTAACGACCACATGCTTGATATTTTTATCACCGATAGCCAGAACCTCAAGGTCAGGAACTGTATGCGCACGCGGGAAGACCAGGTGGCCAAACACCTTTCGATCATCCCGCTGCTCAAGGGTCGCCTGCAATTCAGACAAGGCTGGTGATGAAATTGCCGATAAGCCCGGGTTTTCATGTAAAACACCCAACAGATAATCGAACGCGACGCAGACCTCATCCGCCGCACTACCAAAGTAGGTGTGGCGATACATGTGATAGCGTGCGATTTCCCCAAGACCATCGATTCTGTAAAGGTTGTACACTGTATCGATCAAATCGGCCCTGGCCTCCGATGTCGCATTGGGATTGACTTCATCCCATTCCTTGTAGCGTTCAATGGCATTCCTGAGAGACAGCTGAACATGATACTGCTGATCGAGTTTTTCCAGGTAGGTGGTTAGTTTTCTGCGAAGTTTCTTTTCAGAAACCATGTTCTCGCTGGTCAGATCCTCTTTCAGTTTGCCTAAGAATTCCCTTCCCTCATCCAGGCCGAGACCCTCGATGCAGGCATCGAAGATCCACGCAAAATCGAGCATTTCGCACGACCATGGGTAGTGCATGGCTGTCTGTCGATAAAAGTTCTTGATGATCGGCCTGACAACACACAGCGGTCCGTTGTAGTCCTGCCACCCGCCAAGAGAAAGAATGGTCGCCCCTGAACGGTAGTCCGGTTCCGGTACAACCACGTTTTTGGGCGACAGATGGCCGGGCACAATCTGGTAACCGCTGTTACGACAAGTCGAAAAAAATGCCGCCGCCGCGCGGGTAAATAGCTTGCCAAGAAAACCCGGTTGTTGCCTGGCGAATACATTCGTTCGGGAGCTATTGAATTCCCGGATCCGTTCCCCGACTGTCAGGTCACTGACATAAGCGACAGACAGGATACCCAGATCAGGGCGGCTGCAACCCAGCCGAGGTAGTGTCCCTGGGCCGTGTGGGTGATCGGAAATCGCCATCAGCCAGCGCAGCACCTGTCTCACTGGTTGGGCAGCGTAGTCCTCCCGCAATGTCAGCGTCAGCTCGTAGTGATTGCCATCACCGGAGTTGATACTGACGCGATACACGTGACGGCCACGTTGTGACAACAAGCGTGAAAACCAGATACCGCCGGCAGGAACACTCTTCAGATCAAAGGCAAAAACATCGAATGCGAGTGCGATGGATTGATGCAGGAAGGTTGTTCGCGAGAAAGCCTCGGTCAAACGCCATATTTCGTAATCGGTAATTCCCTGTTCAAATACCAGGCGTTCTTTCCAGTCGCTTTCCTCGTACAAGTTGGTTTTCTCGCGAAGATCTGTCTCGTACCACTTTCCGAGGTCGACGAGCAAAGAATCTGCCCTCTTCATCAGTCCTGCATCGGTCTGTTGCACGACCCAACTGGCAAGCTCTCCCCTGATAGCGTAGTAAAACTCCGGGTTGGTCTTCACGAAATCCGCCATCAAAGTCAAAAGCTTTCCGATTTGATCGGCTACCACCGGCGTGGCCGGCCAGGTGAGTCGGTTGCGATAGTGCATCATGCGCAGACGAAGCGCCTCAAGCCGTCGGCGCTCGATATTTTTGTTTCCGATCCTGTGGATAAAGTCGTCGTTGAGAAAAGACAAACCCGAATTAAGGAACGCAGGATAAACATTGCGATAATCAGGCATCGGTCGGTTGAGCAATATGATGCTGTAGGCCTGGCAACGAATATTCTCGACGGGGTGACGGGCCAGGGCCTCCAGTCGACGTGCCACCAAAGAAACCATGCGGTCTTCCGACTCGACAAGGATGGATTCTAGTTGATCTATCGCTGCACTGGCGATGGGTTCTGCCTTGTACAGTGCATCGGTGAATAATTGGTGTGCACGCCGGAGTTTTTGGTCAGAAATTGCCACATTGCCATACTCAACCATGGTCACTTCAGCATCATCGCGGTGCGGCAAAAATATGTGTGTGGCGACACCCTTAAACTGTGTGTCCCAGCCTTCCTTACAAGGGCAAAACGCCAGCAAGGCAGGGTTACCCGCCCATAGCAAGGGTTGGCGGGCAAACAGACCGAGGTCCAGGACATTGTCCTCACTCACATACTCAAGATCACCAATCAAAACCCTATCATCGACTTTACGAATAGCCAGGTAACGATCACGGGCAATATCATGCAATCCATCACCCGTACATACGATATTGTCAGTTTCCAGTATGCCCAGATCACGGAAGAACCAGCGCGGCACTCGAATCGTCAAGCCCGGACAACTGAACTCGACATAATTGCGCACGTACAGTTCATTAATGGTGGTCGCAAAATTCTTCTCGACCTGCTTACGACGGAAAGAGCCCTTGGGTGTTAATTCGCCTTTCTCTAAATCGAAATCACGATCCAGAATAGCCACATTGACGACACGTTCATATGGCATCAATTCCTGGTTTGCCGCCGTCGTGATGTTCTGGAAATAGAGTTCGCGCTCCTGCTCCGACCTGGTATCACTAAGTAACTGTTCGTCCGAATCAGGAACGATCAACAGGACGTTATAGTCCCGTGCATCTCCAACCAGGAAAACACTCTTGATACCCGGGACGTCATCGAACTTCCGTTCCACACGCCGTGGGGCAACTGTCTGACCACGATTGTTTTTGTAGATGTCCTTAACCCGGTCGACGATCTCATATTGCCCATCCTCATCAATCTTGAAAATGTCCCCCGTTTTCAACCACGTCACATCGGTTCGTGCATTAAAAGACGCAAGCCCGGGATCATCGCCATCAAGCTGTTCAAGATAGCGCGCCATATAAGGACCACCTATCTCCAGTTCACCCTGCTCTGTCAAACGGGTGAGCATTCCCGGTAATGGGAAACCAACCGAATTATTTCGATACTGATATGGCAGCGTCATCGTAGTACCGCCAGTCGATTCTGTCATACCAAAACCGCTACACAGTGCAACCTGATTGCGTTGAAAAAACTTAAAGGTTTTAGGAGAAAGAAATCCCGCTGCGGAAAGGCCCCAGCGCAGGCGATCACCAACGACAGAACGAAAGACAGCCTGCTCCACTTCAGCTGGAGCCGAGGCATCGAGTTGATCAAGACATTGCTGCTGTATCTGTCGCCAGCGTAGCGGAATGCCTATGAGCCCGGTTGGTCGTACTTCCGAGAGTCGTTTTAAGAAGGTTTCCCGGGACGTATTGCCGGCAAATACGTAGGTGCCACCCCAATACAACATTCCCATCATTTCGAGATAACGGCCAAAGGTGTGAAACAAGGGCAGATAGCAGAACAACACTTCGTCGCGTCCGACATCAGGTAAAGCCGCGGCACGTGCGAATCGTTTTGTCACAAGATTGTAGTTGGTGAAGGCTACACCCTTGGGTTCCCCGGTGCTACCCGATGTAAACATGACCGTGCTGACTGCGTGCCGATCGCGTGCAGGCTGTTTTGCCAGGATATCATCGGCCTCATCTGCAGAGATATAGGAGCATGCTTCACCAAGATAAAGATCATTGTCCCGCAGAACACGGTTGTGAGGATCGGTGACGAAAACCTTAAGCTTGATACCCGTTTGTTTCTGCACATCAATCAACCGATGCAAGCGGGCCTCGGTATCCGTGACAACAATGTTAATACCCAGTGTTTTGACTACATACGCGATGGTGTCACGATCGAAGTGCCTGTCGATCGGCGAATCAAGTATGCCAAATGTCAGGCAGGCCAGATCCGCACAGGCACCTTCGGGTGAGTTATCCATATATAGCAGAACACGAGGTTGTTCGACCGCCGAGTAAAAAGCGGCGGCGATCATTTTCATGTGAGCGAACACCTGCTCGTAACTCCACAGCGAGGGACCCTTATCCGCCTCGCGGAACAGAAGTCGTTCGGGGTGCTCCCCAACACGCTGCTCAAACAGTGTTTTTAATGTATATTTCGAGGAATCGACAATGCTAAACATCAGGTCGGCCCATTGATAACGGGCTTCGGAGGAATCAATAGCGGTCAGGAATTCGGACCTGCCGGTCATGTTGAGATAGTCGTGCCAAACATCGGGGGCAATACGACCACTGTGACCAGAGGCAATGGTGCTTTCAACGAAGGCCAACAGTGCCCGGGCCTCGTCTTTTAATGCTTTGTCTTCGCCTTCAGTGGTTCTGAATGGCTGCATGAGGGCGAGCAGATCCTGCTCGTAATTGGTTATTTTTGATTGAGACATCGAAGGCTTTCCTTGCGCCGGGCAATGAGGTTGATATCCAGATGGATGTTACTTGTTATTGCGGTCAAAACCCAGACTAGTGCAGTGTCAAGCCTCTAATGTAGGGTTCAGAGCCATCAAGATTCACATTGACAGTTCGCTCGGCTGGCGAATATATTCATTGGTCTGTTCAATCCCCAAAACCCTTATGCTGTCAAAGCTCAACAGCCGGGAGAAAGCATGCCGTTTCATCATTACGCACGAAAACTCTTCACGACCGGCTTGCTGACAACGCAGCTTGGCTGCGCCATACCCGCTGCCTTGGCTGAGTCGGTCAATTGCAATACACAGCTTGAGCCAGAGGTGATTACTTCACCATTTCTGTCCGTATTAACATTAAACATGGCCCATGGACGCAAGGATTCTTTCAACCAGATGTTTCAAAAGACCAGCAAGACCCGTCTTAACCTGGAAGAGATAGCAGACTTCATCAGCGACAGCGGTGCCAATCTCGTTGCCCTTCAGGAAGCCGATTTTGCCTCACGCTGGTCGGGGAAATTCAACCACGTGGAGTTTATCTCTGAACGAAGTCCCTACCCGTGCCAGGTTCATGCCCACCATGCGAAGAAATATATGTACGACTTTGGCACGGCATTGCTGTCCACCGTACCCTACACCCACAGCCTGACACATACATTTAGACCGTCATGGCCAACCACAAACAAGGGTTTTGTGATGGGCGAAGTGCTTTGGAACCCGGGTGGTGAGTTGGCGGAACCCGTCACTGTCAGCATGATTTCCGTGCACCTGGATTTTTCCCGCAAAAAAGTCCGTGAGGCCCAGACGGAAGAAATACGCGCCGTACTTCCAGACCTTAAAGAACCGGTCATCATCCTGGGTGATTTCAATGCCGACTGGAACAGCAAGGACTCGGCCATCAAAGCCATCGTTGCAGATGGCAATTTCAAGGTCTACCAGCCTGAGGCCACGAATTTGGGTACATATAAATCAGGAAAGCACCGCCTCGACTGGATATTGATATCCAATGACCTTGAATTTGTAAGTTACGAAGTACCCCGGATTGTGCTTTCCGATCATCAACCGATACAGGCAACTCTAAAGCTTACAGATATGAAAGCGGAAGAAAAAGATAGTATGACCACTAAATGAATATTGAAGAACGACCATGATTAATCTAACAAAGCTTTGGACCGGAACGGCGCAGCCGGCCGATGGACTTCGCTATGGACATGGGAGCGGTGCGGTGGGCAGCGCCCGCAAACGCCGGCCGATCGTGGTCTGGAACATCACGCGCACCTGCAACCTGCGTTGCGTGCATTGCTATTCTGACTCGGCGTCTTCCAATTATCCGGGCGAGCTAGACTGGAATCAGATGGAAGAAGTGGTCGATGATCTTGCGGCTTACGAAGTTCCCTCGCTTCTCTTGTCCGGTGGCGAACCGATGGTGCATCCGGATTTTTTCAAGTTGGTTGATT
>RCND010000299.1_pt1 | contig 27905 bp, 23 predicted proteins | sample 2041351 | NCBI WGS metagenome assembly RCND01 (sample SAMN09708230, study PRJNA481090) | Marine sediment metagenome, whole genome shotgun sequencing project. | biome: marine sediment; feature: ocean; material: sediment; isolation source: Sewage treatment plant 12B marine sediment (STP12B) ... | reverse complement strand
GCCATCGTGTATAAAGACTGAGCCGCATGCATTTGTTCCTCGGCGGCATTTCTTTTAAAAGTCATTTCGTCCATTTGCTGGCTTGAAATCAAACTGTCTTTGTACATGTTCAATAATCGATTGTATGATTTGTCTGCAAAAGTAAATTGACCCTTAGCCATTTCATATTGATTCTTTGCTGCCATGATTTCTTCTTCGCGAGCTCCTTTATTGGCTTTTTCATTTACTGAGGCTGCAGCTGAATAGACACCTTGGGCCTGTTGAATTTTGGCATCTAAGATTTCACTGTCGATTGACGCTAGTAGCTGCCCTTTTTCAACAGATTCTCCCAAACGAACGAAAATACTATCGATCCTTCCTGGTATTTCTGAAGCTACCCTTATCTGGGTTGTTTCAAACAGACCTACAAATACTCGGTTTTTACCGGGGTCTGGTTTTAGGATCATTAAAATAATGATGCCCGTTAAAATTATAAGTACTGGAACCATCAAGACAATCAATTGGGTCTTTTTTTTCATTTTAAATCAATTATTGAGATTATTTAAGTTTAAACTTCCCGAAGCTATCAGGAGTTCAAGAGCGGCTTGTCGCTGTAGTACAATCATTTTATAGTATTCAAGGACTGCTTCCTGGTAGTCTGTTTCTGCCTCCAACCTTTCAGAAACACTGATAAGCCCTTCCCGATAACTTGCTATGGCGAGGCGCAGTGCATTAGACGCTACTTCCTGTTCTTTCTCTTTTAAAAGAATTTGTTGGTTTTTAACTTCAAATTCTATTTTGACTTTTTCTTCAAATAGTTTTAATTTTTCTTCGGCGTCAATTTTTTTATTCTCTGCCATATTTTTTTCTATGGAAGTCTTTTGAATTTCATTATTGCTTTTGAGTCCGTTAAAAATTTCCCATTCAAATCCGACTCCAACAAGATAGGCTGGAAAACCTTCGAAGTAGTTAAGATCTAAATTAATGGGTTGTTCCGATATAGGGGTGTCATAGGGTGTTTTTATTTCGGAGTTAAACAAATTGAAATAACTAAGCGTGGCAAAGGCAGCTATTTTAGGTAAGAAGTGATTCTTATTCATTTTTAGTTTGTATTCATAAGCCTCAATGCTAGCTCTCAAAGCCTCTAATTCGGGCCTGTTTGAATATGACTGATCGTTTTGTTTAAAAAGCCAGGGTTTCAATTGAAAATCATATTGTTCAATTTGACCTATGTTTCTACCTGTGAGTAACGAAAGTTTAAGCTGTAGCAAACGAAGATTTCCTTCCAGTTGCATTTTCTGAGAAGCCAAATTGAGTTCGGCGCCTGAAATTTTTTCTCGTTCAAATGGCGTGGCCAACCCATTTTCTATGGCTGCTTTGACTTTTATTTTCTCTTTTGAAAGACGTTTTTCACTTTCAACCAAAACAATTCTGGATCGTTCAAGAAGTTCGATCTTGTCAAAAGTATCTATCACATCTTTTATGATTTTGGCTTTTTCACTTTCCAAAAGAAAGTTTTTTGCTTTGATCTTTTCCTTACCTGCTTTTGATCCATAATTAACCTGTAGACCTGAAAACAAGAGTGCTTTCGCAGTCAAATTGGCATTGAAAAAATGACCCGTTGCATCAAATTGAGATTGCCCATCAAAAATTTCGGTACCTGAAATGGGTAATTGAAATGTTGGGATATCAGCGTTAATGTTGGCTGAACCATAAGCATAGCCTCCATTCATACTTAGTGTAGGTATAAAGTTCTGCTTGATTGCTCTGGTTTCTATGCTATCGATCATAAGATCATTGTTCGCATTTTTCAATGAGTAACTTTTTTGGAGACTGAGTTGTATTAATTCAAGTTCAGTATCCGAGATGTTGTCTTGAGCAAGCAGAGTCGTGGTTGCAAATAGACAGCATAATACAAATGATTTTTTCATAGTTCAAATTTTGGGCAAAGACATAATTTTGTCAAATTTGAGGGTAATTAATTTTCAATTGCCAATATCCAGGAAGCCTCACCAGCTTTCAGATAATAGCTTATTGTTTTATCTCCTCCGGAGGGGCAGCAGTTGGCATCTCCTTCTTTATAAATAGGATATTTTCTATAGATTCTGTTGTTTGTTGTGTAAATTGAATCATGGCCCATATATCCATAAAATTTTCCATCAGGTAGCAGATCCTTTTCAGATATTTCAGGTACATAAACAGGCGTCATGCTCAAATCCTGATTAGATGCAAAACCGTATATCGCTGCGTAGGATCCCGATCCTGAAGCGGTTGTGATCAGATAAATTTCCTCGAAACCATTTTTGTCAAGATCTCCAATCAAAATTTCTTGTAATGGATCAACTTCCTTTAAGAAAAACGTATCTCTTGATTGTGAAAAATCATTGGGAATAATTTTGATGTCATTCATACTGCTACTAGTATTAACAGTAATGATCTGGACGGATTTTCCGGATGAAGTTTTTACAATAGTAGGCTCGCTATCTTGAGTTGCAACTACTTCAGTTTCCATTTCTGAAGGCTCTGGTAGTTGTGATTTTTTTGATGAATCCTTCTTGCACGACCAAAAAAGACAAAAGATAATGAGTACTGTAGAAAGGGATCTTATTGAGAACATATTAACGGAATTTGAAATACTGGTATAAAGATATGATGATAAATATTAATAATAAAGGAAAAATAAAGATCAGATCAGCGCGAATCACTGGGTCATGAGGAGGAAGCTTCTGTTTCCAAAACCATACCCCAACCTCCCAGAAAACATAACCAATTAGAAGCGAAATGGTTATTCTTTGTATGCTGGTTGTTTTTTGCATATACTATATTAACTTTCTAAAATACGAAAATTTAGCATCAACAAAAGTATTTTCTATATTGTTCTATTCTAAAATTGAGCGTTGTATATTTTTTATCTTGCCGCTTTTTAAATTTGTAATAAGGGTCTGCACCAATCGAACGGTTTGCGGCATTTGATGGAGAAATTAAAGAAATGGTTCGTATTTTTCTATGATCGAGAATCAATTCATGAACCTTTGGGCGATCGGTTGAAATCGGGGTTAAGGTATATTGATAAGCACGAAGTTGAGATCTAAATAAAAACTCAGGACCGTTTTTGCTATTTCCTCCCATAAAGAGAATAGTTGAGATCCGTTTGTTTTTTTTAAGGCAGTCGATAAGGTTCCTTAATTGGATCTGTTTCATACCAAGATCAGAGGCGTCAACTTTTTCTCTTTGACAATGATCAACCATATCACATATGCCGATTCCATGCTTTTGTAAAAATAATTTTCTTTGATTAATGGCCTGCTGGGTATTTTCATAAAGTAGGTTGAGGTCATATAGCTCATTCAAAATGGGCCAAAGTAATCCGTGTTTACTCCCATAACAAAAATCCACATCTTCTTTAAAAAGACTGCCTGAAGAGAATCTTGGAGGAGGGATTGTACCGACAATCAGTTTAGTTGCCTGTGCTGGTATAAAAGGGATGTAGGGGTGTTGATGTAAAAACATCATAAGATCTTGATCTGATTGGGTTGTTAACGTCCTTTGTAAAAGGCAATGGTGTTAATCGTTTTAAAGATGATTCTAATATCAAGAGTTACCGATCTGTTTTTGATATAGTAAAGATCATATTCAAGTTTTTTAGTTGAATCAGCCACATTCTCTCCATATTCGTACTTTACCTGGGCCCAACCTGTGATTCCCGGTTTTATTAGATGTCTCGAATCATAAAGCGGGATACTTTTGATAAGTTGGTCAATAAAGACCTTTCTTTCAGGTCTTGGACCAATAAAACTCATTTCTCCTTTTAGTACGGACCAGAATTGAGGAAGTTCGTCGATACGTGCTTTTCGAAGAATCTTTCCAAAACTAGTAACGCGGAGGTCTCCTTTTTCTGACATTTTTGCTCCATGCTTTTCCGCTTCAACAATCATCGATCTAAACTTAGTAATTAGGATTTCTTTCCCTCCTTTTCCCACTCTGTATTGCTTATAAAAAAGAGGGCCTTTATTAAAGAACAGATTCATCAATACAATTATTGGAGTAAGAAGAATCATGAAAGAAAGTCCTAGAATTGACGAAAGAATGTCTACAAGTTTGTGCCATAACAGGTAAAGATAGTTATGGTTATACCTTGAAATAGGCAGAATGCTGTAAAACTGATTGCCCGCAAATTGTATAGGAAGAGCTTCTTTAACTTCTTCGTATAGTTTAAAGTAGGTGATCACCTGAACTCCATTACCCAAGGCTTTGACTAAACTTGTGTTGAGTGATTTTGAAATAGCTTCCTGATCTTGGTCCAAAATGATGATGGTATCAACCAGTTTTTTTGAGCTTATCCTTATAATGGCTCTAGAAAGCCTGTCTACTTCTTTAATTTTATTAGTAACCCCATATATACGGAGTATTTTAAGGCCGTGCTCAAAATCTTTGCCTTCTAAGGATCTCTTTATCCTGACTATTAGTTTTTCATTATCTTTTTCAGTGGTTAGAAGGATACAGTTTTTGACAAAAACATTTGTATGAACTACTGAGGCATAAAAAACTCTCCAGAGCATCAATAAAAAAGTAAAAACAAATACAAAAGTGAATAGGCTAGACTTTCTTATCTGGATTTCTGGTGCGAGGGATGTTGTAAAAATATAGGTAAGCGTAAACAAAATTCCTATAAAAAAAGCCAGGGGCAATACTTTGCGCGTTTTATTGACGTAGTCGAGATCATATAAATTAAAAATGATGGTCAATACCCAAAATACGCCAATACCAAATAGCAGATTTAAACTATGTACTTGGAAGAATTCATAAAATCCGAGCTCAAGGTGCGTTGATTTGTGAAAATAGAAAAGGCATACTACCAACAAACTTAAGTCAACTGAAGCAAGGAGAATTTTTTTGTGCCATAGTCCTAACTCAGGCAGCAGGATACTCCTTTTTGTACTTTGCTGAATTTCGGAAACTGAATTCAATTGGTATTATTTTGAGGCAAAGATAAACTTAATTTAGTCCCAAATCAATGTAAATCTCTTACCCTTGGGTCCATTTTTTTGATCGAACCATATACGCGTTCAGGGACTACGCCGAGAATGATGGGGATCATGGCATAATAATATTTGAATAAGGGTAGTTGGATATGTTTGTAACATTGAAGTCTGAGCTTGCAGTCGTAAAGTCGGTATTTAAAGGATTTCCTTTTGTGGTAATTGTTGTCCATGCGATAGTGTAAAAGAATATCTTCAAGGTTGTGAAATTTCAATCCATAACCAGCTGCTCTGAACCACATTTCATAGTCTTGGGTTGTTCGATATGATTCGTTATAAAACCCAATCTTCTCAAATTTATCTTTCCTGAACATTACTGTGGAATGGGTCATAGGATTTGCTTTGGGTAAAAGTGCAATGATCTCATCATGGGTTTTTGGCGATCTTCTCAATTGTATTTCCCTTCCACTTTCATCTATATCTATAGCTGCCGATCCAACAAGATCAATATCTCTCTTAGAATTAAGAAAGTTGACTTGTTTTTCAAGCCTTGTCGGTAATGCAATATCATCAGCGTCCATTCTAGCAATGTAATCGCTTTTAGAAAGAGAAATAGCTTTGTTCAGATTTTTAGTTAGCCCTATATTTTCTTCGTTATAAATCGGAATGATTCTTGAATCAGCTGCAGCATAGGTTGCTAAGATCTCTTTACTGCCATCTGTTGAAGCATCATCGATAAGAATAAGATCAAAATTAGTATAACTCTGTTGCAATATACTTTCGATAGCCTTTTTTAGGAATTTTGCGCTGTCATAGGACGACATGATAACCGAAACTTTTTTCATAATAATTTTGAAATATCCAGTTTTACTTGTCGCCTTACACCTTCATAGACCGTATCTATTGTGATATTTTGATCTTCTGAAAACCTGGGATGAAGGTCGCATCTATTTTCATTATTATAGTCCAGAGGGGTATAGAAGGATGCCAAAATAGTTAAGTTTTTACGAGATAAGTCATAAAGTAAAAGACGACTCATTCTTGAACGATCTGGATAAGTGTCCGTAACTATATAATTGCCGCACTCACTAAAACTAGGATGACCATCCTCAAGGAGAATACCATGTCCAATTTGTTCAAAATGATCTGTTTGATCTTTTAGTAAAAAATATCCGTTACCCATGTTTTTTTTATGCATCCATCCAATAATCTCTTCATTATTTTTCCAATTGCAATGAGATACCATGTCATCATCCGACAATATATGCAAATTTGAACCATCCAGATCAGCAGTGAGTAATCTACTTCTTTTCTGACCGTTTTTTAAATACCATCGATGAAGAAACATAAATCGTTTTGAATTTGGCGAAATCTGAATATGATTGACTCCGTGAAGCGCATTTTCCATATGGGGTTTTTTATGAAATTCCTTCAGTAATTCTAAAGAGATGATCAATTCCTTTTTATTCTTTCCTACATCAATTTTAAAAATTCCATCATTCTGGTCATTGAGTCTTATTTCCTGATCAACGTCGTGTGCAAAATATCCATACGCCGGATCTAATGCTGCCAATCTTCTAAAATTCAGTCCTAAGGCAATTTGGGTTTCTCTGTGGTATGCATATATTGGAGCATCAATAAGTTCAAAGGTGTTGCTGTCAAGATGCACTAGTTTGCCCTTATAGTGTCCTTTGTGAAAGATATTATGAAGAACGGTATTTTCATTAACCCAAAAAAGTCTTGAACCTTGTTGCCAGTTCCAGGCCTTACTACTAGATATTTTATGATTGTTTACTAAAATGTCAATAGCTGATGAAAGTCTATTTTTTAGGGCAATTTCCTTGTCAAAAGAGTGCGTCATGAAGTTTCCTTTAAAAAGAGGTGAGGCATCATAATAACCCCAGAAGCTTCCTTGATTTTGATTGTTCGAAAGCTGTTCCATAAAAACATCCTCTGAAAGATAATAGGGATAAGACTTTTTGTAAAGCAGGTGATTAATCTGTTGATACATGAGTTTTACCCCAGGCTTAAATCCTGGGAATTTAGCCATCATGGAAGCGATATGCCTTTCTATTTTACCAAACTCTGACATTGATCCAGATATTTTTTTGTGTATTTCATAGCCATGGTCTTTGAATTAAAATTCTTTTTAACTAAGACCGAATGCGATTTCCAAGACAATATATGAAGGCTCTTTAACATGTCATTCATTTTCTGTTCAAGATCTGAAATGTTTTTTGTCCTAAACAAAAAAGGATATTGATCACCAACAATTTCCTTATGGGATGGAATATTAGATAAAATTACCGGTACACCCACATGCATAGCTTCAAGAACAGCATTTGGCAGGCCTTCTGAGTGAGATGCTGAAATAAAAAAATCACTCGTACTAAGAAAATCAGAAATATTATTGACTCCGCCTCTAAAAATAATACTTTCACTGCGATATTCAGATTTTAACTCTTTTTCTAATTTACCTGCTCCAATAAAAACAAGGCAATTTTTATGTTGGTCAAGTTCATTGAAGGCTTTTAGAATGGTCAAAGGATCCTTTCTTTTGATCAAGGAACCGCTAACAAGAAATATTTTTTTACCAATAGGTAAGTCCAATTTTTTTCTCAATTCAGTTTTAGATATGTGATCGGTTTTTTCAAAGGAATTAAGATCGATGCCGTTTTGAATACATGAAGATTCAATGCCATATTCAGTTAAAAATTTACTCCCAATATATTTCGAACAAGCAATTCTATTCTCAATAGCTGAGATAGCTTTCTGATGATTTTGAGCCATTATTGAACCTTTGATCTTCCCAAATTGTAAGAAATAATCTTCTTTTGGAAAGTTATGAATGGTGGTAAAACGGCAAACATTTTTTAAGTCGCTATTTATCATATCCGCCCTTAGTCCATGTGAATGAACTATATCAATGCAATTTAAATCGACGAGTGCTTGAATCATTCCTTTATTTTTAAATGAACCGCTTAACCTTGAATTATTCAGACTGATCACCTTAGCACCCAATGTTTCAAATTGTTCTTTCATAGAAGATTTGTTTTCTTTAGAAAGACAGGCAATGTAAATGTCAAATTGATGTTTGTCAAGACTTTTGACTATTCCATATAAAATATTTACGGGTCCGCATTTTCTTAGCGTAGAAACCAAATAAAGAATTTTGATTTTAGTCATGCGAATCTGTTTTGTTCTCTTTTCGTTTTGAGTGTTTAAATTTGGATAATAATCGTTTGTTACTTCTTCATGGAATATACGAATTGGTCTACTTAAATAGCACCTTGATCTGAATTTTTATTGAACAGGGATTGATCACCAAACACAAAAAGACCATAAAAAAATGAAATAATCATTATACCCCAAACCCGGTCCATCATATTTTCCAATAACAAATTTATAAAGAGCAAAGCGATAAATACATAGGTAAATATATGTTTACTATAAAAAACAGGCAGTAGTATAAAACAAGAGAGTAGCGCCAGCCCAATGATTCCTGCACTAACAAGTGATTGAAGGAATTGGTTATGCATATTCTTATCTTCTCCGGTTAAATTTTTTGTTTTCTCCCTTGAAGCATTAATCCCTATGCCTGTTAAGAGTTCTTTAGCGCTGAATTCATTAAGGGAATTCCATAGTACAAGTCTACCAAGTGAGCTATTCTCAGCGGTGTCGTTATCTTTAGTGTTTATCTTATAGGCTTTTTCCAAACGAAGTCGTGTGGATGGAATGCTTAAGGCACTTGCAATAATTAAGAAGAAGATAAGTACGCAAAGAAACATTTCTTTTAGTTTTTTTCTATGGAAGAATTCAATGCCGGTAATTATCAGCAAAGAAATAATACCAGCCTTTGAACTGATCAAAAGTATCATTACTGAATGTAAAAACAATAGAATAAATCGTTGCCATTTTTGCAGCTTTATTATAGATGTGAACAACAGAATAAGTATCACGACAGCTGAAAAAAACGCATAATAAGAGGGATGCATATCCAAGAAAAGAAAGATTCTTTTATAACTAAGTTCTCCCCAGTTTAGAAGCATGTCATTTGCATAAAACGCTTCGGTCGTTTCGCTATCCCAGTTACCATAAACAATTTCACCTTTATTTAACCAGGATCTGATCAATCCAATGATGATAAGTAAAGAACTTAATAAACTCATAAAGTATACGAGCATTTTTAAGGCCAGGGATTGATGATTCTTTGTGGAATAACATATGACAAATGGCATAAGAACAAATGCCAATCTCTTTGTTAGTTGCCTGCTATCAAAACTCTGATTGTAAAACAAATCCAGGGTCATACCCAATATAATACTGATGATAAATGCCGAAAACCAAAGGTATTTTTTAAAGAAATTAGGGGGGTAATTCGTTTTTAGCTGGGAGATGGCGATAAGAGCGGCAAATATGAAAATGATGGAATTTCCAGCAAATGAAACAAGCGCAGATGGCAAGATGAGTATGAATAAATACTTAAAAAAAGTCACCGGTTTCATAGGGATTCTATATTTTTCGGTCTGGCAGTATCTTTGTCAATATTTTTTTCGACCCATTGTTTATCATATTTTTTTAATGACAAGGATATAACATTGGAATAAAGTACTTCAGGAATATAACCAATTCTTATGTTTTTTTGCTGGGCAACAATTCTAATACCAAATACGATTGGAATAATGATGATCAGACCAAATTTAATAAAACGCGATATAGTAGTTTTTCGTTGCTCTATAATTATAGTGAAAAGACCAAAGAAAATAGCTAAAATGGAATACCGGCTAAATAAATTTGGAAAGGAAAACAAGACGTTTATTAAAATAAGAAATGGAATTACCTGAAGACGGTATTTGTTTGTGTTTTTTGTCAACAGAAAATAAAGCAGTACAAATAGATAGAGCACTCTTTCTGCATAAAACTGAAGCAGGGCCTTCCAGGTTCTATCATCGAAATATTCAAGAGCCCAATAGCCGAGGAAGTAGCTTTCTATTTTTAATTTTAAGGGGATTTCAGGAAAATATTCAAGAAAATGTGTCGTAAGAAAAATAAATATATAGCTACCGAAGGGCATTATAAAAAGAGACACTAAGAATAATATATTGAGTCTTCGATATTTAATTCTAGACAAAAAATAAATAGGAATTGTAACCAGGGCAGCAAAATGGACCATTGAAGCGATGATAAGCCATACAAGTACCCATTTTCTCTCTTCCATATTTCTTAAAAAAGCATAAATTACAATAAGCATAGATAATGGAAATCTTAAAAAAAGACCTTGAAGGAGGAAATCAAATTGCATCACAAAAAGGATCATTAATGCTGCACTTACAGCTACCTTTTGCTTTAAAAGTAGCTTAAAAGAAAGATGGAAATAGGTGAATACCAAACCAAAAACAATAAGGCGAATCGAAAGTCCTATTTTTGCAAAAACATAGAGAAGCAGATAGAACAGGAAATCAGGTTTTAATGCTATCAAATCAAGAAACCCTTCAAAATTACTTTCCTGAAAATCAAAATAGGTAATATATAGTCTGTAAAGATCTCCGGTTGGTGCTAGGAGGGAAGCAGTGAGTCCGAAGAATATAGAAATCAATAAGGTGTAGAAACTGCGTCTGGTTTTAAAAAATTGAAATATGGCTAATGGAACTGTCCAAAATGGCAAAACCAAAAACAATAAGCCAATAGTTATATCAGCAGTACGATATTTCGAACGCAACAGCTTCATCTGGAGGTAAAAATCAGTTTATATTTAATAGCGATTATCATCCTGAAGGTCATCATTAAGGCATCAACCATGATTCTGGAGTATAGAATCGATTGAATCGATATTGAATCAAGTGACCACAGTATTAGCAAAGTTAAGATATACAAAATTGAGGGAAGGATGATGCTCAAATTGAATTCTTTGTGGTAACCAAATGCAACCAGTGTATTGGTTCCTAGGAAATATGTGATGACAACAATGGGGATCAGTACACTTAAGTTTTGCAACAATGGACTGTAGGTTATCAATTCTTTACCGCCCATAATTGTCATGAGCAGATCGGATTGCCAGTATGCAAAACCCCAGAAGATAAAAGAAACCGCCGTTGCTAGAAAAATAATTTTCTCATTCATTTTTATATCCTTTGACCTTGCTATGGTAGGGAAAAGTACCATCGAAAGGGTTTCAAATGGAATTTGGAAGGCAGCAATGATCTTGAAAGAGATATCGAAACTTGCTACGTCTTCCATCGTAAAATAGATACCAACCAAAAATATAACCGCCAAATTAAAAGTCTTGCTAAAAAGAGATCCGACAAAGAATATAAATCCTTCCTTTATTACTTTCCATACAAAATTCAAAGGAATCCTTATAAGGTTGGTGTCGAACTTGGTAAGAGTCATATACAATCCGGCTATACCAATGAGAAGCTGGCTGCTACTTAACAAAATGGCATATTTTAAAAGATCTTGAGAGGATGTGATCAGTATCACGGTCAACAGAACCAGTAGAAATTTGAAGGCAAAAACAATTTTTGTAGGAGCTCCAAGCTTTTCTTTACCCTGAAAGAACCAGATAGGGAATAATCCCTCCCCGAGGGCAAATCCCAGAAGTATAAGCAGTAAGGCTCCATGAATTCTTAAAGCAGGTATAAAATAAAGACTTAAAAGCAGCAGAAGCCCAGCTATCAAAAACATGGTTAGTTTAATTCCCAGGATAGCCGAAAAAATTTTATTGATTTCCTTCTGCTGCTTACTTTTATCTGTGATATACTTTGCGGCATAAGTATTGAATCCAAAATTAATAAAAATGATCAAATATTGTATGATCGAAAAAGCCCAGACAAAAGACCCATAAGTTTCACTGCCTAAGGTCCTCACAAGAAAGGAAACGAGTAAATATTGGCTTAAAACATTAAAAGCCCTAAGAAAGGAGAGGTAGGAAAAATTTTTAAATATAATTTTTCCGTCAGCGTTAAGGTTTAATATATTCAATAATTTCACTTAAAGATGGATTGATCACAAAAAGCAGCCATCACAGGGTTTCCCAGATATTTCTCTGGTCAATGATCTGATTGTCTATTTTTATAAGCCACTAAAAGCAGATCTAGTTTTCTAATAATGATTAAAAGAAACATCAGTGCAAAACCTCCAATGAATCCGATTACAGCAAAATTCTTATACCAGGTTTTAACTTGCGTACCTATCAAGCTGAAACTAGACACCACATTTACCACTTGGTTTTCTGCAGTCAGCTTTTCGTTTACTTGAATAAGTTCCTCATTCATCAGCATGTACTTATCAAAAATATCAACTTCCTTGCTGTTATTACCTGTTTCTGACATAAAAATATTGGTACCATTATTTTCTTTTGCACTTTCTGCCAATAGCACTTTCTTATATAAAATTCTTAATGAATCAAGTTCCATCATTGAGGTTTCAAGAGCTGATTTTTTACTGATCAAATTGTTGTATGCCGTTGTTTTGATCTTGTCATAATAGCTATTGCTGATGATCGAATTAATGATTGGCAACTCAAGTTTTGTAAAGATAAACTTGTCTTTTGCCGTGATCCATACAGTATGATATCTAAAAGACTCTAAAGGTTGTTCTTTCGTAAAAGTCTTATAATTTATATACTTTACAGCATTACTATCAAGCTCTGCAACAAAATTTTTATAAGAGAGTAAAACCTGGTTTTCGTTTGAATAGGGTTCAACTTCTATCCATGAGATGCTTTCAGCTTCTTCCTTTGTAATATTCAAGCTAGTTGCCAGCCTTTCAAAATCATCTTGCTGGACAAGACTCAGATAATAATCAATGTTTTTATACAATTGAACAGCAGATCCAAAATTAGGTTCTACAGTCATTGACGATTCATATTGTGCTTTCTTGATCGTATATTGATAGATAGCGCCTATGCTGCCGACCACAATCGCAGCAAGGATCATTTTATTCAAATTAGCTCTGATAAAAAGTAAAAGAAGTAGAAACCAGCCAAAAACAGTTTGAAAAAGTGAGGTAATAAAATTGACAAGATTTGTTACACCCGTTCCAATCATGGCAAAAAGTTGAGCAATGTCAACATCTTCTTCCTGACTTTTCTGACCTTTTTTCTTTGCTTCAAGATCATTTTTCTTCATAAAATGAAAGTTTGTTTAGAGGGTAAAAATACTTAAACAAAGCTAAGAATCACAAATTTTTTAATGGATGTTGTAGAAAGACTGTAGTTCATAAAAAAAAAGCCCAATTTATCAGATAAAACAGGGCCTTTAACATATAAGATGTAATAATTTAAAATGTCATGACAAGAGAAGAGGTAAATCTGTTATTAGTGATATCTAAATTGGCTGGATTTACTCCATTAGCACTCATAAATCTATAGTCATCTGTGTAGGATGAATTGTCATAAGCAAAGTCAAGACCAAAACGTGTTGAAAATTTGACTCCTAGTCCAAATGAATAGCCTTTAACATCGTATTCTGTTGATGAACTATTATATGGCGATTGAATAATTCTATATCCTCCTCTGAAGCTTAAAACATTGTATTTCCACTCTGTTCCAATTTTAAAGGAATTTGTATTCCTCAATCCTGTATTGAGGTCCAGGTTCTCATCAATAAAATTACTTGAAGGTTGTAGTTTGGTGTTTTGATAACCCTGATAGATATAGTCGAAACTAATCAAACCATACTGACCGAATACATAGGCAAAACTTCCAGTAAACTTGCCGGCCGTTTTAAGTTTGTAATCATAATAATTAGGCAAAGGGTATTCAGGATCAGGATCTAATTCACCGTTAAAAACATAGCTACGTCTTTGTTCAAACCTCTCAGATAGATTATACCAGATGGGTGATTGGTATGAAGCACCTAAACGCAGTCCTTTGATTGGGGTAACGATAATTCCAAGGCCAAAATTAAATCCACTGGCATAGGTAGACAAATACTCTGTATTTCGCACATCCATGGTATTACCTTCGCCATCATTACTACTTTCTTCAAAAACCGTGTTTTGATAGAAATCTATATGGTGAAATGCCATAGAGGCTCCCATGTATACAATTTCTTTGTAAAGGGTAGCAAAGCTAAAATTAAATTTATCGTTGATCCCTGAAGTATAATTGTAAAAATATTGATCATCCACATTCATATAATTAATGTCGTTATCAGGATCGTTGTCAAAATTAAAATCCGGGTCATCTGGATACTCGGGAATACCGCTGTTGCCCTGAACAACATAATTATTGTTATAATGATTTACAACACTATAGTTAAACCCAAAGGCAAATTTATATATATCTGAATTTCCATAACTGTCCCAGCTATTAACTCCACCGATTTGTGAAAACCTGAAATAATCATCGTTATTGGCAATAGTATTTCCATAAAATGTAGAATTGATATCCGTATCGCGATAAGTAAATGTTGTTGAGAATTCTCCTTTGTTGTATACCGCCAGGCCAGCAGGATTAATATCTACTGCAGACATATCATTACCAAGGGCCCCAAAGGCGCCACTCATACCAACATATCTTGCGGTTCCAAAATTACTTTCTGTTGAGAATAAAACGGCTTGATCAACATAACTTAGTGACTGTGCAGACATCACAAAACTCCATAGCAATAGCACAACCAAAGGTATCTTTTGATTCATAGTAAATTTTTTTAATGATTATTTTCTTGAAGACGGTACTGATGAAGATGAACGACTCCCACTTGCACTTGATGTACCTGAGCTTCTACTTGAGCTGCCAGATGATCTTGAGACACTGCTTGAGCGACTTCCGGATGAAGATCTTGCCGTATTACCGGAACTTCTGCTACCGGAACTTCCTAAACTATTTTGACCAGAAGCTCTATTTGAGCTAGAAGTGCTTTTCGTTCTTGAAGAAGGAACATATTTTTCATACCGTTGAATGTTTCCATTAGTTCTGGCGTTGGCATACGAAACCCTGCTAGAAGTATTGGTTTTATCAGATTGTTGGGCTCTTTTTATAAAGGTACGGTTGGTTCCGGCCTTTGTTTCAATATTGTTATAAGACATTTGTCTTCTGCCAGAGCTGCTTCTCATCCCTGAACCGCTTCTCATTCCTGAACTGCTTCTCATTCCTGAAGAACTTCTCATTCCTGAAGAACTTCCTCTGGAACTGGGCGAGTATGATCTTGAAGGTCGAGATGAGGATTTATAACTTCTACTGTTATTATTTCCTGAATTATTTCGAGTATTCGAACGAGCGCTGGTATTGCTATAACTTGATCGCTTTGAATAGGACCTGCCGTTTTTTACTGCCGAATTATATCTACTACTTCTGTTATTCGAATAATTTGAGGCAACATTTCTGCTGCCGGATCTGCTGGATCTTGAATTGAATGAATCAGATCTATTGACCCTTCCGGTATTAAATCTGCCAGTATTATTAGCATAACGTTTTCCGTAAGTGGATCTTTCATAATACCCCGGATAGCGAGGAGGAAAATAACCTGGGTAGTAACCCCAACCATAACCTGGGTAACCCCATCCACCACCATAACCCCATCCATAGCCATAACCATAACCCCATCCATAGCCATAGCCATAACAAGGGTTACCCCAACCATAAAAGCCACCCCATCCAAAACAAGGTCCGCCCCAGCCATAGCCGGCGCCTATACCTACGTTAAAGTTGATACTTACACTAGAGGCTGTTTGTTCCCATGGAGGGTTTCCTACGTACTGATTTTCAACATAAACAGTGTCGGTGTCATAATTTCCTTCATAGGCATCAACATCTGTAAAATATTCATCATTGTTTTCCTTTTCACCCGAAAAGTAGTTTTGATAATAATCAGTGCGTGTGTCCCTGACCATCACAACTTCTTGTTGAGGTTCAGGTGATCCATAGATCCCGTCACCGTTATTAGATGCTTGCTGAGATGAGCTGCATGAAGAAATACCTACAACTAGAAATCCCAGTATTATAATGTAAAAAGAGATATTTTTTATTGGAGTAATGTTTTTCATAGTGACTTATTTTTATGGTTGTAAGGCAAAAAAAAACTAAGTTTGCAACTTATTTTTTCGAGTTCATAAGTAATATTACAATATTTATGCCAAAAATTATTTTTCATGGGTAGTAAACTGACTAAAAGAGCTGAAGATTATTCTAAATGGTACAATGAATTAGTTGTAAAGGCTGATCTTGCGGAGAATTCCGGAGTGCGCGGAATGATGGTAATTAAACCTTATGGCTATGCAATTTGGGAGAAGATGCAAGCAGAGTTAGATCGGATGTTCAAGGAAACAGGACATGAGAATGCCTATTTCCCTTTATTGATACCTAAATCATATTTCAGTAAGGAGGCTAGTCACGTGGAAGGATTTGCAAAGGAATGTGCCGTAGTTACTCATTACAGACTTAAAAATGATGAAAACGGTAAGGGAATTGTAGTTGATGAAAATGCAAAACTGGAGGAAGAATTAATTATCAGACCAACCTCGGAAACCATTATTTGGGATTCTTACAGAAGGTGGATTCAGTCATACAGAGATTTACCTTTACTTATTAATCAATGGGCAAATGTGATGCGTTGGGAAATGCGTACTCGATTGTTTTTAAGAACGGCAGAATTTTTATGGCAAGAAGGGCATACCGCCCATGAAACGAAAGAAGAAGCTATTGAGGAAGCTCAAAAAATGCAAGAGGTTTACGCCGAATTTGCTGAAAAATTTATGGCAATGCCTGTTATTAAAGGGACAAAGACTGAAAGTGAACGATTTGCGGGAGCTTTGGATACCTATACAATTGAGGCAATGATGCAAGATGGGAAAGCTCTTCAGGCAGGAACTTCTCATTTCTTAGGACAAAATTTTGCAAAAGCCTTTGATGTAAAATATACAACAAGAGAAGGAAAGCAAGATTATGTTTGGGCTACCTCCTGGGGTGTTTCAACCCGCTTAATGGGTGCATTGGTAATGTCTCATAGCGATGACTTTGGTTTGGTATTGCCTCCTAAACTTGCTCCTATACAGGTGGTTATTATTCCAATTTATAGAAGTGAAGAACAACTTCAATTGATAAATGAAAGGGTAGAGGAGTTGACAAAAGAATTGCGTGCTAAGGGAATTTCGGTGAAGTATGACAACAGAACCACTTATAAACCAGGTTGGAAATTCGCTGAATACGAGTTAAAAGGTGTGCCTTTGAGAATAGCTATAGGCCCCAGAGATCTGGAAAATAACACAGTTGAATTGGCAAGGAGGGATACACTTGAAAAGGAGAATCTGAGTCAGGATATATTGATCCCAAGGATAGAGGAGTTGCTTATTAAAATTCAAGATAATTTATTTCAGAAGGCTTTAGACTTTAGAAATGACTTAATTACGGAAGTCAATAGTTTTGATGAATTTAAAGAGGTTTTGAATAGTAAAGGAGGCTTTATTTCTGCACATTGGGATGGTACTTCTGAAACGGAAGAAAAAATTAAGAGCCTTACAAAGGCCACCATCAGGTGTATACCTATAGATTCAAAGGAAGAAGAAGGAGTATGTGTGTTGAGTGGCAAGAGATCTCAAAAAAGAGTATTGTTTGCAAAGGCGTATTAAAAAAACTAAAAAAAAATTAAAAAGTACTTGCAGAGTTTAAAATTTGTATTAATTTTGCACTCGCTTTAATAAATAAAAGCACAAACCTGGCCCGTTCGTCTATCGGCTAGGACGCCAGGTTTTCATCCTGGTAAGAGGGGTTCGACTCCCCTACGGGCTACGAATTTGTTTTAATAACAATTTAATAATAAAAGTATGGCAAATCATAAATCGGCATTGAAGAGAATTAGAAGTAATGAGTCGAAACATTTAAGAAACAAGCACCAGCATAAAACTACTCGTAATGCAATTAAAAACTTGCATGCAGTCGAGGAGAAAAAGGATGCTGAGGCCTTGTTGATAAACGTTATTTCTATGGTTGATAAATTAGCTAAGAATAATGTGATCCACAAAAACAAAGCAGCTAATATCAAATCAAAATTAACTATACACGTAGCTTCTTTATAAAGGAAACTATCTCTTGAGGTATAAAAAGCATCCGTCAGCCGACGGATGCTTTTTTTTTGCTCTAATCTTATCTGATATTCAAGGGGTGTGATCGATTTAATTGAAAAAATCATTACATCATTACATCAATGCCTCTACCATTCATAGACCCTGTCTGCATCCAATCTGATCAGTATGAACAACAATACAGTAAAGCCCCATAAGGAGGAACCTCCATAACTGAAAAACGGTAGAGGTATACCAATTGTGGGAAGCAATCCAATAACCATACCTATATTGATGGTGAAGTGAAAAAAGAAAATAGCGACCGTTGCATAAGAGAAAACTTTACTGAAAATTGATTTTTGTCTGTCAGCGATAAAAAGTAATCGGATGAGAAAGACCAGAAATAATAAAACAACGAAACTACTGCCTAGAAAGCCCCATTCTTCCCCTACGGTACTAAAAATATAATCAGTCTGCTGTTCGGGTACAAAATCTCCCTGAGTACGGTCTCCCTGCAGAAAGCCCTTTCCGTTCATGCCACCGGATCCTATGGTAATTACAGATTGAGCTGTATTATAACCAATGCCTTGATCATCTACATCCTTTCCTAAAAGAATATTGAAACGATCCCGATGTCGTTGTTCAAAAACATTGTTAAATACATAATCGACACTGATAATAAAAAAACCGGTAACAAGATAGGTTATGACAAATCGAAGCCAGTTATGCCTCAGGTATTTTTTGTTTTTATAAATAAGATATCCGAGAAGCGTCGAAATAATGACAGTAGCGATGATCATGGTATTTAAGAATCCAAAATACAGCGTGACCACAAATAATAACAGTGCCAGGAAGCCAATAACCAGATAGTAGAGAGGTAATCCAAATTGATAGAGAACCAAAATCAGAGAACCGTATACCAAGGCTGAGCCAGGATCAGGTTGTAAGGTGATCAGCAGGGCCGGAAGAAAAATAATTCCAAACGCCTTCAATTGATTAGGAAGTTTTTTAAGATCCTGATTCCGCTCATTTAAGTAATTGGCAATGGCCAGTGCCGTTGCGGCTTTGGCGAATTCAGAAGGTTGGATTCCGAAAGAACCAAAACTATACCAGGAAGTGGCTCCGTTAATATTGTTGCCAAAAATAAATAGTCCTGCAAGGGTTAGAACAGATATGAGATAAAAAATACCTGAAAACTGTTCATAGAATTTTTTATCAATGGCGAGAATAATTATGATAATAACAAAACTCAGCAAGATCCAAATCATCTGTTTTCCGTATTTGGTTGTCAGGTCAAACACTTCAAATTGAGTTTCAGAAAAGGTCGCTGCATAGATACTGAGCCAACCCAGAAATACAAATAGCAGGTACATGATGATCAAGGGCCAATCTACCCCTCTAAAAATATTACTTTTCCTTTTGCGCAACGTAGTTCTCTAATTCAAGTTGTTTATTGTATTCCTCCTCCAGACTGCCTTCCAACATTCTTTTTTCAAGCCAGTCTCTTTTCACCTCACCTTTGATATATTTTTCAATCATCAGGCTTGCAATTGGAGCGGCCCAGCGAGATCCCCAATACCCGTTTTCTACAAATACTGCAATAGCGATTTTTGGATCGTCTTTTGGAGCAAAAGCGATAAAAATGGAATGATCGGTAAATTGAATTCTTTCACCATTTACTCTCTTAAAATTTTCAGCAGTACCTGTTTTTCCACAAATCTCAATATCACTGATCTTGGAGCCTCTTGCCGTTCCAATTTCAAAAACATTGAACATGCCTTCAATCACAGGTTCAAAATGTCGAGGTTCAATAGTTGTATATCTTCTACTGGTGTATTTTTCATCCTGATTAAGACTATCCCCCACTTTTTTAAGGATATGAGGAGTATAGTAATAGCCTCTGTTGGCAATAGCAGCCGTCATGTTTGCCATCTGAATAGGAGTAGTCAAAACTTCACCCTGTCCGATGGCATTTGAAATGGTGGTTATGGCCTTCCATCGGTGGTTGGGATAATAGCGGTTGTACAATTTTGAATCAGGGATCAAGCCTTTTTGTCCTGCGGGCAAATCATATCCCAGGAAGTTTCCTAGTCCAAAGCTTTTTACATGTTTGCTCCAGGTATCCATTCCTTTGGCCGGATCATCATATTTTTCAATAGTACGTCTGTAGACATTCGAAAAATAAGAATTACAGGAACGGTAAATCCCAGTATTCATGCTTATGGGTGTACCAACGATACCGCAATGACATTTCATAAACCCACCTCGTCCATATTTGTATCCATGGTAACACTTAAAAGCCGTGCTAGGGGTAATTACTTCTTCTTGCAATGCTACCAGTGCATTGATGATCTTAAAAGGAGATCCAGGGGGATATTGCGCTTGCAGACCTCTGTCAAGCATTGGTTTTTTAACACTATCGTTAAAAAGTAAAAAGGAATTTTTAGATCTTTTTCGTCCTACCAGCATTTTCGGATCATAACTTGGAGTAGAAACCAATGACAAAATTTCCCCCGTAGAGGGTTCAATCGCAACAATACCTCCTCGTTTATTGGTCATGAGTTCTTCAGCATACATTTGAAGCTCCATATCGAGGGTAAGGGTGATGTCTTTGCCTGGTATGGGAAGCGTATCATAAAGACCATCTTTATAAGCGCCGATTTCCTTATTAAAACGGTTCTTTTGTATAAAATTCACACCCTTTTGACCCCGAAGCACCTCCTCATATTGCTTTTCAACACCTTGGTAACCTATAAGTTCGCCCAATTGGTAGTAAGTATTACTTTTTAATAAGCCTTCATTTACTTCACTGATATATCCCAATACATTGGCACTGGTATTCTCAGGGTATTGCCTCAGAAATCTTTTTTGTATATAAAACCCTTTGTACTTGTACATTTTCTCCTGTAAAAAAGCGTAATCTTCTTTAGATAGCTGTCCTACAAAAATGGAAGGAATCCGTGGAGAATAATTTTTTGTTTTATGATATTTTTTCAGAAAGTCTTCCTTAGTAATTCTTAGAAGATTACAAAACTCTAGCGTATCAAGAGGTTCTACATCTTTTGGGATGATCATGATGTCGTAAGAACTCTGGTTGGCAACTAATAATTTATTGTTACGATCATATATAAAACCTCTGTCTGGATAGGCATATTTTATCGTAACGGCTGAATTGTTCAAAGGGTTTTGCCGGTATTTAGAATCGACAACTTGCAAAAAAAACAACCTGCCAATAAATATTGCTCCAACTGACAAGATCAAAAAATATAATAATGATTTCCTTGGCATCTCTTATCTTTTACGCATTACAAAAGTAAAACTTATCATGGTTAAAATTATGGTAAAAATACCGGTTAAAACAGTGTTGAGCAAAATGATTCCAAACTTACTCCATTTAAAATACTCCATTCCAAAAACAATAAAATGATGGATAAAGGTCATGAGTACAACATAGAGAAACATTTTTGGAAATGGAAGTTTGAAAATAGTCAGTGTGCCATATTCAATTTCTCTTTTGCCAATAACGCTTTTTAAAATCGGAATTCTGATAAATGCAATAAACAAGGTAGCAGCAGCATTGATTCCGCCAGAATCTGAAAAAATATCAATACATAATCCCAGGAAAAAACTCAGTATCAATAGGGATGCATCATCTTTTCTGATCGGGTAAAGAAAGATAAAAAAGATATAAAAATAGGGGTTGATATAGCCTAGGAAATTGATATTATTAAGCACGATGATCTGCAATAAAATCAGTCCTATAAAAAGTAAGCCATTATTTATATTTTCCCTATTCATTTGTCGATTTTTCCTCCAGGGTTTGGATTTCTGTTTTGTCAAAGTTCTTGATCACCTGAACGTGGCCTATAGAACTCATGTCATTAAACAGTAATATATTGATGTATTCGTAATTGTTATTAAGCGTTTTATAATCTTTAATTGTTCCAATTGGAATTCCTTCAGGAAATATGGTTGATTTCCCTCCTGTCACTATTGTGTCACCCGTATAAATATCTGCCTGTATAGGAAGATCCAACAGTTGAACAATATTATAGTCATTGTTGTCCCAACTTAAACTGCCATAATGGTCACTATTGAGCAGTTTGGCATTGATTCTTGAGTTTACATTCAGAATAGAAAGAACGGTGGCATAATTTCCTGAAACACTTTTAGTAATACCTACAATTCCCTTGCTGTTGATAACACCGAGATCGGATCCTAAACCTTGATTCCCCCCTTTATTTATGGTCAGATAGTTGTTGTTCTTTCTGTAATTGTTATTGATAACTTTAGCCCCTGTATAACTGTATTTTTGCTTGTATTTTAAGGTGTCTAGGACCGTAATATCATGCTGAACAATTTCTTTATCTTCAAGATTCAGTAGGTTTTTAAGGTAGACATTTTCTTCATTAAGGCGCTCATTCTCCTTTTTTAGATATAAGAATTCTTTAAAATTATTGATCTTGTTGTAAACGCCTCCAGAAAGAAAATTTGCAGAATTAACGAACTTACTTTTGTGAAATGAATGACTTTGGATCGTAAAAATAACAGCAAGCACTTCAAGTAACAAAAACAGTATAAACAATTTATTCTTGTCAAGGAATGAAATAATTTGTTGCATAATATATTGTCAGGCGACTATTTCATTAAAACGCTTTTGTATTTCTCAATATCCTTTAAGGCAATTCCAGTTCCTCTAACTACTGCCCTAAGTGGATCTTCTGCCACATAAACGGGTAGATCTGTTTTACGAGATAACCTTTTGTCTAATCCTCTGAGCATAGAGCCACCACCAGCAAGGTAAATACCTGTATTATAAATATCCGCTGCCAGCTCCGGAGGTGTTTGTGATAAAGTTTCCATCACAGCATCCTCAATTCGAAGAATGGATTTTTCCAAGGCTTTTGCAATCTCACGATAGGAGAGCTCTATTTGTTTTGGTTTTCCGCTTAAAAGGTCACGACCTTGAATGGAAATATCGTCAGGAGGAGTGTCTAGTTCCTCTGTTGCGGCACCAATTTGTATCTTAATTTTTTCAGCTGTTGACTCTCCAATATATAAATTATGCTGTGTTCTAAGGTACATGGCTATATCACTGGTGAAAACATCACCTGCAACCTTAACAGATTTATCGCAAACGATACCACTAAGGGCAATAACAGCAATTTCAGTGGTACCACCTCCTATGTCAATGATCATGTTACCCTTAGGCATCATGATATCTATTCCAATCCCAATAGCCGCTGCCATTGGTTCATAGATCAGGTAGATGTCTTTGGCATTCATTTGTTCAGCAGAATCCCGAACCGCTCTTTTTTCAACTTCAGTGATTCCCGAAGGAATACAAATAACCATTCTAAGTGAAGGTCTGAAAAAGCGCTTTTTAATGGTAGGGATATTTTTGATGAACTCTCGGATCATTGCTTCTGAAGCTTCAAAATCAGCAATAACACCATCTTTTAAAGGTCGGATGGTTTTAATATTTTCATGGGTCTTTCCTTGCATCAGGTTGGCCCTTTTACCAATAGCGATGATCTTGTTGGTAGTTCTGTCCATTGCAACAATTGACGGACTATCTACTACAACTTTTCCTTTGTGAATGATTAAAGTATTTGCAGTCCCCAAATCAATTGCAATATCTTCGGTCATAAAGTCAAAAAACCCCATAAAATGATCTCGTGTTAACTTGTTTGTATTGTGATTGTCACAAATGTAATAAATTTACCCAATTCTAAAAGCCAATGTTTTAAAATAGTATAAACTATTTTAAAACATTGAATTCAGCACGGTAGAAGCAAAAAATGAGGGTATTTTTTGAAAAAAATAAAAATCAATTGAAAGGCCTAATGTTTAAAATGTCTTGTCCCCGTAGTAACCATTGATATTTTGTGGTTATCGCAGTAATCAATTGATAATTGGTCTTTTATAGAGCCTCCAGGTTGAATAACAGCTGTGATCCCTGCATGGTCTGCGATCTCTACACAATCCGGAAACGGAAAAAAAGCGTCACTAGCCATCACCGATCCTTTCAGGTCAAATTCAAAGTGGTTCGCTTTAACGATGGCTTGATTTAATGCATCCACTCTGGAAGTCTGGCCTGTGCCACTAGCATAAAGCTGCTTATTTTTTACCAGAACTATAGTATTAGATTTAGTGTGTTTGCAAATTTTTGAGGCAAAAAGAAGGTCATTCATCTCATTTTGAGAAGGCTCAAGAACAGTGACATTATTAAGGTCTCCTTGATGGTCGGTCTTTGAATCCTTTTTCTGAGATAATACACCATTCAATGCCGTTCTGTAAGTTAGAGAGGGTAATTCAATTTCTTTTTGAATTAAAATAATCCTGTTTTTCTTGCCCTTTAGAATCTCAAGAGCTTCTGCATCATAAGCAGGAGCAATCACAACTTCACAAAACAATTTGTGAATTTCTTCGGCAGTTTTAGAGTTAATGGTCGTATTGGCAATTAAAATTCCACCAAAGGCGGAAACCGGATCACCTGCCAAGGCATCATTATAGGCCTCTTCTATTGTATTTCTTTGAGCAAGTCCGCAAGCATTATTGTGCTTCAATATGGCAAAAGTTGGGGCTTCCCCATCGAACTCATTCATTAAGTTGACGGCAGCATCCACATCTAAAAGATTATTGTAAGATAATTCCTTCCCGTGTAACTTGTCAAAAAGCCCATCCAAGTTTCCGTAAAAGTATCCTTTTTGATGTGGGTTTTCCCCATATCGCAAGGCACTGACCTGGTCAAAACTTTCTCTAAATTCAATTTCACCGGCGTCCTGATTTAAATATTTAAAAATAGCAGTATCATAGTGACTGGAAACTCCAAAGGCTTTAGTAGCAAAATTTTTGCGATCTTCCAAGCTGATATGACCATCTTCTTTAGAAAGAATACTTAGAAACTCATCGTATTGTTTCATGCTGGATACGCAAATCACATCTTTGAAATTTTTAGCTGCAGCTCTGATAAGGGAAATTCCGCCTATATCTATTTTCTCGATGATATCTTGCTCAGATGCGTCACTGGCTACAGTTTTTTCAAAAGGATAAAGATCTACGATCACCACATCTATTTCAGGGATTTTATATTCATTCAGCTGCGAAAGATCACTTTCATTGTTTCTTCTTCCCAGGATTCCTCCAAATACTTTTGGGTGCAAAGTTTTTACCCTGCCTCCAAGGATCGAAGGATAACTCGTGAGTTCCTCAACAGGAACCACATCAATACCTAGATCACTAATAAATTTTTCTGTTCCACCTGTAGAAAAAATGGTAACACCTAAGGCGTTCAGTTTTTTTACGATAGGTCCTAATCCATCTTTGTGAAATACAGAAATAAGGGCCGATTTTACTTTTTTGCTATTGCTCATGATTCTTGCTGAAAGTTTGTCCCAAAAATAAGAAAACAATCTTGATCAACAACAGATCGCGTAATTATATTCTTGAGTTTGAAAATAACTTTTTAACAACTTCAGAACAGAATTAGTAACGGGTTTGACCTCCAACTAGACTGAAGAGTTCGGGACTTCAAATAAGCCTTGGATATGAATTCAGGATATGTTTAAGCATTAATTTGATGCGGTTTGTAGTGATTCATTTGTAAGAGTATGTGTTTATTCAGAAAGATTATCTTTGATCAAACCGATGAGGTGAGGAACTGATTTTAAGAGTTCACTAGAAGTAACAAACAATATTTTGGAAAAAGAAATTAAACATGGATTGAGTCAAAATTGGAAGCAATTCCTGTTATTAGTGATTGTCAATATTTTTGTGGGAGGTATGGTTGGATTGGAAAGAACCATTCTGCCACAATTGGCTGAGGAAAAATTCGGTTTGACAGTCAAGACTGCAATTTTATCTTTTATCATCGTTTTTGGTATTTCTAAAGCGATAACCAATTATTTTACTGGCGTTCTGGCAGATAAATTAGGAAGAAAGAATTTGCTGATCCTGGGATGGGTCATCGCCCTCCCTATACCTTTTATGCTGATCTATGCTTCGAACTGGTCATGGATCATTTTTGCAAATTTATTGCTAGGTATTAATCAGGGACTTACCTGGTCGAGCACAGTTGTCATGAAAATTGATCTGGTTGGAGAGAAGGATCGAGGACTTGCCATGGGCCTGAATGAGTCAGCAGGTTATCTCGCAGTTGGTGGAGTAGCTTTTCTTACAGGTTGGATTGCTTCAACCTACGGGTTGATTCCTTACCCCTTTTATATTGGGATTGTTTTGTCTATTTTAGGTTTGGTATTTTCTGTTTTTTTTATAAAGGACACAAAGCATCATGTTGCTAAAGAATCCAAAACCAGTGATAAGAAACTACTCAAGCAAGTGTTTTGGGAGACTACCTGGGCAAATAAGAATTTGGGATCCATTTCTCAGGCAGGTATGGTCAACAACCTTAATGATGGAATGGTCTGGGGTTTATTCCCAATCCTGCTGGCCGGCCTTAATTTTGACCTGAAACAAATAGGTATTATAGTATCCGTATATCCTACAGTATGGGGACTGGGCCAGTTATTTACAGGAAAACTGGCTGATATCCTACCTAAACGAGGGCTATTGTTTTGGGGGATGTTATTACAGGGCCTGGCTCTCACGTTTATGGCCGTAACGCATGAATTTTATCAATTTATTGTTTTATCAGCGCTGTTAGGTATAGGAACAGCCATGGTATACCCGACTTTTTTGGTAGGTATAGCTTCCTATACAAATCCTGCACAAAGAGCTGAAAGTATTGGTATATTTAGGTTGTGGAGAGATCTTGGCTATGCGGTTGGGGCGATTTTGACCGGCCTTATAGCAGATCTAATGGGGATCAATTATTCCATGTTTGTAATTGCGATAATTACAATGATCTCAGCCCTGATTATTCGATTTAGGATGGATCCTGATTGATAATTGATGTAAGATCAAGCGTTGCCACCTTAGTGCAAATATATTCCAATAAGTCTTCATCTTCCATGGTGAAAGGGGCCACATCATGTGAATCAATATCAATTTGGCCAATATTTTTATCGTTTTGAAAGATAGGGACAACAATTTCTGATTTCACTTCTATACCGCAAGAGATGTAGTTATCTTGCTCGCTGACGTCTTGTACAATAAAATTTTTATTGCTGACTGCTACCTGTCCGCATATGCCTTTTCCAAAAGGAATAATTGTATGTTCAGTTGGCTTTCCTGCAAATTCAGATAATTTTAATTCTTCCCTGTTGCCGTGAACAAAATAGAATCCCACCCAATGGAAATGAGGGAATGCATCCTTTAGCAGGACACATATTTGTAGCAATTTTTCCGAATTGGGAATTTTCCTGTCAATTATTTGATTAATTTTGTTGCTGATGGCCATATATTTTAATTCTTTCCTATAAAATTAAGGCATAAAATTATTCAAACTTTGAAGAAAAATAAAGCGATAATTGTTTTTTTAATAAAATTTTTTGCTACTTACTTTATTCTTTTCGGGGCTTATTCTTTTTATCTGAATAAAACACAACAAAAAAGAGATGTATTTGTATGTTCTCCAATTACAGGTACAGTAGCAAATCATGTGTATAAGGTTTCGGAAATGCTCGGCTATGATGCTGAAATTGAGCAACATTCAAAGGAGTTGTCGATTAAGTACATGCTAAATGGCAATTATGTTGCCCGCATTGTGGAGGGCTGCACCTCAGTAAGTATCATTATTCTTTTTCTTTCTTTTATCATTGCGTTTTCTGGCAGTGTTCTAAACACTATTTGGTTTGGTTTATTTGGAAGTTTGCTTATTTATATTGTGAATATTCTTAGAATCATTGCGATAAGTGTTTTGGATGAGAGATTTCCGGAATATCAAATGATCCTGCATGATCTTCTATTTCCTGCAATAATCTATGGCTTGACTTTTGTTTTATGGATTACCTGGGTCAAGTTTTTTTCTAATTTGAACAAGAA
>RCND010000353.1_pt1 | contig 28042 bp, 25 predicted proteins | sample 2041351 | NCBI WGS metagenome assembly RCND01 (sample SAMN09708230, study PRJNA481090) | Marine sediment metagenome, whole genome shotgun sequencing project. | biome: marine sediment; feature: ocean; material: sediment; isolation source: Sewage treatment plant 12B marine sediment (STP12B) ... | reverse complement strand
CAGGTGGTTATGCCAATGATGTTGAAAAGCAAGAAATCAGAAAACTGAATTACGTTTCTATTCTTTCAGCAATTTATACCATTGCCAAGAAGAATTATAAAAATATAGGTATTGAGGAATATGAAAAAATCCCTGAAAATGATAGAAAACTATTTGACCTGAAGATTGTGAACGCTACCTACCCGCTAATGGGACAGGATTATGTCCTTGATCTAGGTGTAAATCGCGTGGAAGTTGATAAAGATGGGAATAATGATTTTTGGTATAGCAGTCGTATTATTGATCAAGGTGATTTATCAACCTACTATGGCTATGAAACACTTGAGGCTTCAGGACACAGCATAAAACAAGGAAAAGTGTATCCACAAGTCTTACAAAATATTGATGAATTCAAGAAATTGAATACGCTAGAAATGTTGAAACAGGGATATACTTATGTGCGTGTTACTAATATTCCCCGTGAAATGTTGGAATCACCGCTGCCCATGCATATTATCGGCAACTCTTATAAACTCCAAGACATGCAATTGGAAGTTGGTATAAATCCCACTTTTCTCCTGGTAAAAGATAGAGAACCCCAATATGCGGTAATTAACGGATTCTTAATTGACTTGACGACAGGGAAAGGAGATTTTAAGAATGCTATGATATATAGGTGACATTATCTCAATAATTGGTTATTTGCCCTATCGACTAAAGGGAGAAATCAGAACCTGTTTTTTAATGACAACAGGATTCTTAAGATTGCATGTGAGATTTCTCAGTCACTACGTTTCTTCGAAATGACTTTGGCTAATACCCGAACTGAATGGTCATATATGGACCATATTTTAACAATACGATTAGCATTGTGAATAATACCGATACAATTGTTGAGAATAAAAGCAATACAAGGCTTTTGTATGTTATAGATAATGGGCCAATGGCGCTATTTTGAATAATTTCGTTGATTACATCCATGTTTTCTTTTCTTTAAACCAGTCTACTGACGGGCATGATTAAACTTCTTCTTAGTTTTTAGGATGTAGGTATTCAATATCATTGGGGGTTGTTGGTTATATAACAAGTTTATAAACAAAAACCCTACCTATTAATATTTACTTAGCTTATTTCAGAATATGAAAAATAAAAAAAGCGCCCCTTTCAGGACGCCTTTACTCAATTATTATTTTCTTGGCTTTTATTCACAACCACCCGTGAAACCATCTGCACTGAATTTAGTCTGTACAGCACCCTTTCGGCTACCATCTACTACTTGTATGGCGAGATTGTTATCACCGCTTCCATCACGTTTTGGACTGCAATATTCAAAAAGGTAAAAACTGTTTGCCCGTTCAGAAATTTTAATGGATATATCATTGAAGGTATTTTCCAATTCCTCTGCATTACCGGCAAATACACTGAATGTTTTTCCGATGTCCATTAAAACTTGCGTATCTATTTCGGTACCTAGTCCTATAGAAAAGAATGAAATGTTCGCACTGGCTTCGTTCACCACCTTGAGTGCTGCTTGTTCAGTATATCGTGATGCCTGATCTGTACCATCAGTAAAAAGCACTACGGATGCAGCACCGATTATTTCATCCTTAATACTTTCCTTTACTAAATCTTCGGCAATTTTCGTTGACTTTATGACCGCCCCATATAAATCAGTAGAAGGGTCATTACTAATAGCATCGGTAATGCCATTTATGGCAGTCACTAATTCTTGTTTTGAACTGGTCAAAGCGTTCAAGAGATGAAGTTCATCCTCTCCATCAAACCAATAAATCGCCATCTTATAGGAATCTTCAGTAGTAGCTGGCATCACATTATTGATGAAACTCACAGATGCTGTTTTCAATTCATCCAAACTGCTACTAAGTACACTATTACTTAAATCCAAAACCAAAATAGTATTCGAATTGAATATTTGGGAGTTCGATGAAATTCTTGCAAATGACTCTGATTTTGATATTGTATTGAAACATTCATCATTACGACCTTGCTCATAAATTGTGAACTTATCGGCATCAAGCCCAGAGACAGGATTGCCATCAGTATCAGATACCTTAAATAATATAGATACTTTTCCAGGCAGGGTGGTGTATTGTTCTTGAATGGATAATACCAAATCACTTTCACCAAGATCAAGACAGTCGTCTACTGGTTCTCCTTTACCGAGGCCATCCCCAAAGTTTAAATTAAGGTTAACATCATCATCGGCATTACCGCAAGAAAAGGTCAAAAATAGTACGGAGAAAAGACTAAAATACTTTAAACAGGATTTCATTTTCATTATTTTGAGGTTCAACACTCAGAACGCTCAAATGAATTTTAAATTATACCCCAAAAGAAAAAGTTTGTTAAATCTTGTTAAAGTAAAAACCAATGCCTTTTATTCAATTAAATTAGAAGTGAAATAGCTGGCCAAGAATTTCAACAATGAACTATGCGTATTCATTTAATATAATATTTAGCTTACTATTGTTAGAGAAAGATTTTTAAGATAAAAGTTTTATAATGACCCATGAACTCAAAAAAATAATAGAGGCATACCAAGCTGCCAAGGAGCATAAAAAGAAAACGGTATTAGCTACTGTTGTTGCCTTGGAAGGTTCTTCATATCGGCGTCCAGGGGTTCGTATGTTGATTCGGGAAGATGGCATGGCGATAGGCGCGGTCAGCGGTGGTTGCGTTGAAAAGGAGGTAATACGTCAGGCTCAAACTGTTTTTAACGATGGTATATCAAAAATGATGACCTATGATGGCCGCTATAGACTGGGATGCGAAGGTTTATTATATATATTAATTGAACCTTTTGAACCAAATACGATATTCCTAAGTGCTTTTCAGGATAATTTAAAAAAGCGGAGTCCAATTCAAGTTTCTTGCTATTATTCAAAATCTGAGGGTTACCATGAATCGTTTGGTTCTGTTTTTTTCATTGACCAAAATAGATATCCAATTCGAAAAACCTTTGAGCTTGACAAAAACATAATGGTTTTTAATCAAGAAATGGCGCCTTGTTTTAAATTATTGATTATTGGGGCAGAGCATGATGCCGTACAACTATCTTCCTATGCCGCACTTACCGGGTGGGATGTAACTGTTGTGGCAACACCATCAGAAGAAAAAACCTTGGTTGACTTCCCAGGGGCACAGGAATTACTATGTGTAGACACAGAAAGTTTATCCGTGGAAAATATTGACAATCAAACTGCAGTGCTGTTAATGACCCATAGCTATGTGAAGGATTTAAAATATCTACTGAGGATTAGGAATACTCAACCTGCCTATTTGGGAATTTTAGGCCCTGCAAAAAGAAGAGAAAAGCTCTTGAATGAACTTATTGAACGCCACCCAGATATCAATGATTCTTTTTTTGATAGCGTTTACGGACCTGCAGGTTTAAACGTTGGGGCCGAAACCGCCCAGGAAATCGGAATTGCTATTTTGGCAGAAATTTTAGCAGTTGTTCGTAAACAAAAGCCCATAATGTTGAAACATAAATCAAGTCCCATTCATAATTAATGCTAGAGACTGAAAATATAGCCGTAGTCATATTAGCCGCTGGGGAGTCTTCGCGAATGCAGCAAACCAAACAATTACTCCCTTGGGGAAAGTCTACGCTACTAGGTAACGCAATAAAGGAGGCATTACAAAGCAATTCTGAAAAGGTCTATGTTGTGCTTGGGGCTAAAGCAGAAACCATCCAAATGCAAATCAATTCAACCGATGTAATCTGGATTTTGAACAAGAATTGGAAGAAAGGCATGGGTTCCTCCATTTCGTGCGCCATCAACTATCTTGTGCATCTAAAAATGGATTATGAAGGTATTCTTATTATGTTATGCGATCAACCTTTGATTGATGCTGACTATATAAACAAAATGATTTCCACTTTTAAAAGATCCAACATGGGAATTGTCGCAACGGCATATAAACATAGAAAAGGTGTGCCTGTCCTATTTCATAAAAAGTATCTTGAGGATTTATCTAATTTAGATGGTAACCTAGGTGCAAAAAAGGTTATAGCCGATAATGCGAAAGACGTCTTTAATATTAACCCCAATGGAAAGGAAAAAGATTTGGATACCTTGGAAGAATACCAACAAGCATTAAAAAACATGGAACATTAATCATGATAAACATATATATAAATGAAAAACAAATACTTATATCTTTTAATTACCGCAATTATTTTGCCATTAACAATGGGATGTGCCCAAGAAATGGGTTTTGAGGAATATAACCCAAAATCTACATTGGTTGTTCCCGTAAATGAGGTTAAAAGGGCGAAATTTCCTTTTATCGATGTGCATAGTCACCAAAGAGATATGTCCGCTAAAGCCTTAGAAGCCTTAGTAAAAGATATGGATGCACTCAACGAGGGTATAATGGTAAACCTTAGCGGAGGTTCGGGAGAACGTATAAATTCCATGTTACAGAGTATCAAGAAAAATCATCCAAATCGGTTCGCTGTTTTTGCCAATGTTGATTTTGATGGAGTAGGCACTGATGGCTGGTCTAAGAAGGTCGCTGCACAATTGGAAACCGATATTAAGAACGGAGCAAAAGGCTTAAAAATATATAAGAGTCTAGGACTTAGATATAAAGACACTGACGGGAATAGATTGGCGATTGATGATCCTCGGTTAGACCCAATTTGGGCCAAATGCGCAGAAATGGGTGTTCCGGTTCTAATACATGCTGCCGATCCAAAATCGTTCTGGGACCCCATGGATAGCAACAATGAGCGCTGGTTAGAATTAAAGACGCATTCTAGAAGAAAAAGATCGGCAACTGATCCTGCGCCATGGGAGCAGATCATACAAGAACAGCACAATATGTTCAAGAAACATCCGAAAACAAAATTCATTAATGCTCATATGGGTTGGTACGCTAACAATTTGAAAAAATTAGGTGGATTTATGGATGAAATGCCGAATATGAATGTGGGTATAGGAGCTGTTATTGCCGAATTGGGTAGACAACCTAAAAATGCACATGCCTTTTTTCTAAAATATCAAGATCGGATCTTATTTGGGAAAGATAGCTGGAAACCTAACGAATTCCCTACTTATTTCAGGGTCTTGGAAACTGATGATGAATACTTTCCTTATTACAAGAAATATCATGCTTTTTGGGCCATGTATGGCTTGGATTTACCCGACGAAGTTTTGAAAAAAGTGTACTACAAGAATGCTTTGAATTTAATTCCAGGATTGGACAGGAGTTTGTTTCCCAAAGATTGATTAACTTGTTTAGGTTAATGATTTACCATAAAGTATAAAAGATAAGAACTTTAAGTGTTTATGCTAAAACCGCAGTGATTCTCTGCAAAAACGAATACTAATAAAAACATAACTATGCAATCCGAATCGAATTCTTTTGATGCTATCGTAATTGGCTCAGGTATTTCCGGTGGATGGGCAGCCAAGGAATTATGTGAAAAAGGGCTAAAAACCCTAGTTCTTGAAAGAGGACGAAATGTGGAACATTTAAAAGACTATCCGACCGCAAATATGCATCCTTGGGAATTTAAGTATCGAGGACGCATGAGTAAAGATTTTTTGGATAAGAACCCCTTAATTTCGAGAGCAGCAGGTTTTGATGATAGTACGGCGCATTTTTTTATTGAGGACAATGATCATCCTTATGTTCAAGAAAAACCATTTGACTGGATACGTGGATATCAGGTTGGTGGTAAATCACTTACTTGGGGAAGAGCTTGTCAACGATGGAGTGATTATGAATTTAAGGCACCGAACAAGTATGGTTATGGGATTGAATGGCCTATTTCCTATGAAGATGTTGACCCATGGTATGCTCATGTTGAAAAATTTATTGGTGTGTGCGGCAATAAAGATGGAATTGATTCTATGCCAGATGGTGAATTTTTACCGCCATTCGATTTTAATTGCGTAGAACAACACATGAGTGATAGTATTCATAAACACTATCCAAACCGGCATTTGGTTCAAGGCAGATGGGCGCAATTAAGCGAACCCCAGGAAATTCATTTAGAACAAGGTCGTGGAAAATGTCAATCCCGTAATTTGTGTATGAGGGGCTGTCCATTTGGGGGTTATTTCAGTTCAGTATCCTCAACACTGCCGTGGGCAGATAAGACAGGTAACCTTATCATAAGGCCTTTCTCAGTAGTTCATTCCATACTATATGATGAAGAAACGGGGAAAGCATCGGGAGTAAAAGTAATCGATACCAATACGCATGAAGAGATAGTCTTTAAGGCCCGAATAATTTTTGTGAATGCCTCGGCATTAAATACCAATCTCATTTTACTTAATTCTAAGTCATCTCGTTTTCCTAACGGTTTGGGGAATGACAATGGACTTTTAGGAAGATATATTTGCTTTCATATTTATAGGGGAAAAGCTGGAGGTAAAATCGATGGTTTTGAAGACAAGTATGTTTATGGCAAGAACCCGACAGAACCTATCTTGGCTAATTATCGTAATTTAAAAGAGCAAGACATGGATTATGTCGGCGGATTTACCACATTTTGTGGTGCTTACCGGGTTCGTAATAATGAACTTGCAGAAAGCGATATTCAGATTGGTGCCGATTTTAAGCATGCAATCAGTGAAGCGGGTGATTGGTATATCTACATGTATATGCAGGGCGAGACCATACCCAAAAAAACCAACAGGGTATATTTGAGTAAAGAGAAGAAAGATCAATGGGGGATTCCTCTTTTGGTTACCGATGTGGGCTATGATGAAAATGATGATAAAATGGTTACCGATTTTTTGGAACAGAGTAAGGAAATGTTGGGGAAAATAGGGTGCACAGAAGTCCATGTTGATGATAATAAGCAACCTCCAGGATTGGATATACATGAGATGGGTGGGGTTAGAATGGGCCGAAACCCTGAAGACTCACTCTTAAATGAATGGAATCAAATGCATTTGTGTAAAAATGTTTTTGTGACAGATGGTGCATGCATGACCAGTACAGGCAACCAGAGTCCATCTATTCTGTATATGGCTCTTACGGCAAGAGCCGCAAATTATGCCGCGGAAGAATTTAATAAGGGGAATTTATAATTTAAACTTTCAGAAATGAAAAAAAAGGTCGGCGTTGGGCTTGTTGGTTCACAATTTATTTCATCTATACATGCAGAAGCCTTAAAAACGGTTTCTGAAGCTGAAATCATTGCAGTGATGTCCCCAACTAAAGGGAATGCCAAGGAATTCGCTGCCAAACATGGTATCCCACATCATTTTACTAATCTAGATGAAATGTTGTCCATGGAAGAAATTGACATGATAGTTATAGGGGCACCAAATTCTTTACATTGTGAAATTGCTTTAAAAGGAGCAAAGGCTGGTAAGCACATTGTAGTGGAAAAGCCTTTGTGTATGAATTTGGCCGAAGCGGATCTTATGATTGATACCTGTAAAAAGGCCAATGTAAAATTAATGTATGCAGAAGAGTTGTGCTTTACCCCAAAATACGTAAGGCTTAAGGCATTGCTGGATGAAGGGGCATTGGGCCGTCCTGTTTTATTAAAACAATCCGAAAAACATGATGGGCCACATGCCGATCATTTTTGGGATGTGGAAAAATCAGGAGGAGGGGTTACTATGGATATGGGTTGCCATGCCATCGAATTTTTTAGATGGATGAATGGGAGAAAGCCTATAAAATCAGTTTATGCTCAAATGACAACTAGTGTCCATAAAGATAAGACCATCGGAGATGACAATGCAATCATTATTCTCGAATTTGAAAATGATGTTATTGCGATAGCGGAGGAAAGTTGGACAAAACTCGGCGGAATGGATGACAGAGCAGAGATTCATGGTTCTGAAGGAGTGGCCTATGCCGATGTACTTCAGGGTAATTCCATTCAAACCTACAGTAAAAAAGGGGTAGGTTATGCTGTGGAGAAGGCGGGTAATACGAAAGGATGGAGCTTTACCATGTATGAAGAAATATGGAATTATGGTTTTCCCCAGGAATTTGCCCATTTTGTGGATTGTGTAAAGAACGACAAAAAACCGGCGGTTACAGGAGAAGACGGGAGAGCAGTTTTAGAGGTTATTTTCGCTGCTTATGAATCGGCTGGAACACATAAGAAAGTATTTATGCCATTCAAGTCAGATGTAGATAAGCCCTATAAACTATGGAAAAAAAGAAGTTAATGTTGTAATTATGAATCGACGAAAAGCACTCATGCTCACTTCTACCATTGTTGGGGGTACAATTATCGGCTCGGATTTTTTTCTATCAGGCTGTACCCCAAAGGTAAAAGACAAAAGGCTGTTTTCCGATTCCGATGTTTTCTTATTGGATGAAATTGGCGAGACCATATTGCCGGAATCCAATCGTTCACCGGGTGCAAAGGCAGCAAAAATAGGTCAGTTCATGGTTACCATTGTATCTGATTGCTATGATGAAAAAGAGCAGGATATTTTTAAAAAAGGAATCGATGCCGTACAACAAATGGCTAATAACAACTATTCCAAAGGCTTTTTAGGGCTTGATAAAAGGCAAAGACATGACTTGCTGGTCCTATTGGACAACAAAATCAAATCGTTTACAGAAGGGGAACCGCGACATTTTTTTGCTATGATGAAACAACTTACCATTTGGGGTTATTTTTCGTCTGAACCTGGAGTTACAAAGGCCTTACGATATATTCCTGTTCCTGGTGATTTTAAAGGATGTATTCCCTATAAGAAGGGAGATAAAGCTTGGGCATAACATGAAATGAACATAAAAAAAATTAATTTTTTGCTTACCAATTGAAATAATTAAATTTTTTATGCGAAAGCGAAGCGGTTGATCTATGCAGATAATTTTTATTATTCTCCTTTTCAGATTAGTACAAAATTTTTAAATAGATGAAAATACAATATTGTAGTGATTACGATGCGTTGAGCCAAATGTCTTGTGATTCCATTGTTTCTGATTTAAGAAAACGGCCAAGACAAATGATTTGTATGTCAACCGGGAATTCCCCAACAGGAACCTATAAAAAATTAGCCAAGGTTTTCAATGATCACCCTAAACTTTTTAATGAATTGATAATTACCAAATTGGATGAATGGGGAGGTATTGATTCCACTGAGCCAAGCTCTTGTGAATCATATATTCAAGAGAAAATAGTACAACCCCTGGCAATACCTCAAAACCGCTATATTTCTTTCAAAAGTAATCCTGTTTCTCCCAAAAAGGAATGTGATAGAATACAAATTGAAATACAAAAAAAAGGCCCTATCGATATCTGCATTTTAGGACTTGGACAAAATGGGCATATCGGATTCAATGAACCGTCAAATACTTTAACTCCCTACTGTCACGTAGCTGAACTCACGGCTGATTCATTAAACCATCAAATGATAAATGCTCTGAATAAAAAGCCAACCTATGGTTTGACCTTGGGGATGGCCGATATTCTAAAGTCTAAAAAAATAATTTTGCTACTTACCGGCGCTAAAAAGAAAGAAGTTATCAAAAAACTGTTGTCAAAACAGATTACCACTAATTTACCGGCCTCATTTTTATGGTTGCACAACCAAGTGGAATGTTATATCGATACAAATTCTGTTTAACTCCAGCGTTTGAGTAAATAAGGTTTTTAATTAACTATATCGATTAATACGATATTGTTCATAATAATACGAGGTAGGAACAATATTCAAGAAACCTTATCTTTTCGTAAATTCAACGGTAGTATGAGTGGTACTTAAATTGATATTGCCGTACTCCTGAAAAATCCCGCATGAAAATCCTTTTCTGACCAAAGGCGCATCTTTTTTTATTTTCTTTTTTGCCAAGGCCTCAATTTGTGGAGATAAGTAATTCATGGTGTAAAATTTAATGATCCCTAATTAATATCAATCTTAAAATTAGTTATACTTTCCTAACGCTTTAAACAGTCATTTTAATATAAGGCTATGTCACTTTTGTACATTTTTTTTTAATAGCGATGTGATTTTTTTGCAACAAGGGACACTAATAAATCAAACCAAAACCAGTACATGGATAGGGAGAATGAATTTGTTCAAGTTATAAAACAGAACGAAGGTGTTATTTTTAAGATTACCACGATTTATACTGACAATAGGGAAGACCAACAAGATTTGTATCAGGACATTGTTTATCAGTTATGGAAATCTTTTGATTCCTTTAGGAATGAATCAAAATTTAGCACATGGATGTATCGCATAGCCTTGAACACGGCTTTAACACGGATAAAAAAGAATAAGCGTAAGGGGCATTCAGTAGCTATAGATAGGGTAGTACTTAGTCAAACCGAATTTTATGATACTGAATTTGAAGAGCGGGTAAAAATGCTATATGCCCAAATACACCAGCTCAACATTTTGGAAAAAGGTATAATGTTGTTACTGTTAGAGGGCAAAAAGTATGATGAAATAGCCGAAATAACGGGAATGTCATCTAGTAATATTGGTACTCGCATTTCGCGGATCAAGGAAAAATTAAAATCACAAATGGTTAAATAATCAGCATATGGAAATTGAAGAATTACAAGCCACATGGACCCAAATGAGCGAAGAGCTTGAAAAGCAAAAAAAGTTAACGAAAGAAATCATATTGAAAATGACACATCAAGACTATAAAGATAGATTGAACAAGATTGCAATTCCAGAAAAAATCAGTGCTGTTTTTACGTACGTTGTCGCGGCTATTTTACTTTTTAGATTTTATGAATTGGACACATTGCCGCTACAAATATGTGGGATCATGACCTTGTTCATACTTATTGTACTGCCATATTTCTCGCTTAAATATTTAAATGGTATGCGAAATTTGGATGTTTCTGTATTAAACTATAAGGAGAGTATAGTTGCCTATGAAAAAAGCAAACAACGATATCAAAAGTTTATGAAATTTACGGTCTACGCCGGTTTTTTTCTTATGCTGATAATTATCCCGGTAACGTCTAAAATATTCAATGGAGATAATATTTTTTTGGAATCCCAAGGTAATTTTTGGTTCTGGTTTTTGCCGCTGGGAATGGTTTTTTACTATTTATTTACACGCAGGATAATTGGTTGTTATAATAGTAATATTAAAAAAGCAGGGATAATTTTAGAAGATTTAGAGTAGCCATTATATAAATCGTAATTGCTTTTGAATATAATCCAATATAAGCATCCAATTCATTTTTAAGACTAGTGCCGCTGTGGGTACATTGTCGTCTTCAATGGCAGAGATTATGCCATCATGTTGGTTATCTGATTTTGCATAAATGGAATCATCTGACATAAAAGCCCTTTCATAAAAAATTATTCGGGTTTTAAGATCAGTCAATATTTGTTGGGCAAGTGCATTTTTATAATGCTGGGTAAGAATTTTATGGAATTCAAGCTTGGCATGAATTCTTGATAAGGTATCCTTCGCACCTTTGAATTTAATCTGGGTTTCTTTTAAGGAGACTATAGAAGTCTCGTCAAAGACTGAGTTCTCAAGTGCCAGGACCTCTAAATCAGCCACAAGTTCATATAAGTCTTTTGCCTCTAGGTAATTTAATTCAGCAATAATAAACCCTCTATTGGGTATGGCTTTGATGAGTTTAGATTGCTGTAATTGCGTAAGTGCCTCACGAATAGGCGTTACACTAACATCCAATTTCCGCGCCAAGGCTGCAAGATTTATGGTTTTTTCAGGTTCTAATAGACCATTTGTCATTTGGTCTAGCAAATGCTCTCGTACTTGATCACGTAAAATTATCTTGGAAATCATACAACTAATATAATATATCGTATACGATTTAACGAATTAAAGTTAACTGTGGTATATACGAACAATGATATTTTGGCAATCTGTTGTAAAGTGGGAATAAATAGTACTTAATTGTCATTAATCAATCATCGAATTTTACAAAATATGGGTAACTTAGTTATGATTATGAAGAACCCCTATTTATGCCTTCTCGTAGCCCTCATTTTCTTACAGGGAATTGCACAAAAAAAGAATGAATCTTTTAGATTGAACATTCGTAAAACTACTGCTCCCATTGTTATAGATGGGGTAGGCGATGAGCTAGCCTGGAAAAATACCGATGTGGCCGACGATTTTTTCATGGTAATACCAATGGATAATCGAAAGGCCAATGAAAAGTCAGAAATTAGAATGGCATACGACGATAAAAATATTTATCTCCTAGCAACTTTTTTCAATAACACTAAAGGGAAAAATTTTGTGGAATCTTTACGTCGCGATTTTTCTTTTGGAAAGAATGATAACTTTTTACTTTTTTTAGACCCATTTAATAATCAAACTACTGGATTTTCTTTTGGTTCTAATGCTGCCGGCGCACAGTGGGATGGAACCATGTTTGGTGGGGGTAGAATTGACTTAAATTGGGATAGTAAATGGGTTTCCCAAGTAGTAAGGGATGATGATAAATGGGTTTTTGAAATGGCAGTTCCTTTTAAATCCATTCGGTACGAAGATGGTGTGAAGGAATGGGGTATTAATTTTAGTCGATTGGACCTAAAGGCCAGTGAAAAATCTAGTTGGACGCCTATACCAAGACAGTTTCCTACCGCTTCATTGGCGTATACTGGGGTTTTGGTGTGGGATGCACCACCTCCATCACCAGGCACTAATGTATCTATTATTCCTTATGTCTTGGCCAGTATAAATAATGATCTTGAGGGAGAAACTACTTTTGATAAAAAGGTTGGTGGAGATGTAAAGGTAAGTCTTACTTCATCTTTAAACCTCGATTTAACGGTTAACCCGGATTTCTCGCAAGTTGAAGTCGATCGCCAAGTAACAAATTTGGAACGATTTGAACTCTTTTTTCCTGAGAAAAGACAATTTTTCTTAGAGAATGGAGATTTGTTTGCCAGTTTTGGTTATCCGACCATACGACCTTTCTTTTCACGTAGAATTGGCTTGGGAGTGCCTATAAGGGCAGGGGCTAGGGTTAGTGGTAACTTAAATGACAAATGGAGGTTAGGTCTCATGGATATGCAAACTGCGGCAGTAGATGAAACCGGGCTCCCAAGTCAGAACTTTGGGGTACTATCATTACAGCGTAAAGTCTTTAGCAGGTCTAGTATTGGCCTGATGATCGTGAATAAAGAATCATTCAATTATCCCCAAGAGAATGATTCGATTACAGACTTGTATCCAAAGTTCAATAGAAATATAGGTGTGGAGTATAACTTGGCATCATCCAACAATTTGTGGAACGGTAAGGCATTTTTATTGAAGTCGTTCTCCCCGAATAAAATCGGTAATGGTATTACACAAGCTGCCCATTTGGAATATAAAAGTAGAAAATGGAACTGGCGTATCCAGGAAGAATCGGTTGAGGAAAGTTATACGGCGGAGGTAGGTTTTGTTCCTAGAAATGGCTATATAAATATTCAATCTTTTTTAGGTCATCTTTTTTTTCCTAAGGCAGGTACTATTTTGAGCCATGGGCCTACGTTGAACACCAGTTATTTTTTTAATGAAAATTTCGAACGGACCGACAATCAGAGTTACCTCTTATACGCATTGGATTTTCGGAACCGGAGCAGCTTGGAGTTTTTCATATCAGATGACTATGTAGAATTATTATCGCCTTTTGACCCTACCAGATTGGGAAAGGAGGAGCTAGCAGCAGGCACCAAACACCAATGGAACGCCTATGGTTGGATGTACGAATCAAAACCCCAAAGCCTTTTCACCTATACCTTCGATACCCGTTTTGGTGGCTACTATGAGAATGGTAACCGAACAAGTCTTACGACGGCGTTGGGTTATCGGTTTCAACCCTATGTGAGTTTAAATGCAAATTTGAACTACAACCGCATCAAATTACCTTCTCCTTGGAATACGAATCAATTTTGGCTTATAGGATCAGAGGTTGATGTTACATTCACTAACAAGCTGTTTTTTGCCACACTTTTTCAGTACAATGAACAATCTAAAAACTTCAATTTGAATTCGAGGTTCCAATGGCGCTATAAGCCAGCTTCTGATTTGTTCATTGTCTACACGAATAACCATCTTTTATCCCCTTATTCTGGAAGAACATGGTCGCTCACCTTGAAACTAAATTATTGGTTTAACCCATAGAAGCACAATTTTTGTGGCGCATTCCAATTTTTTAATAGCATTTTAGTATTTTTAAAGGATTCTTGAATCATTCCAAAACTTAATTACTACTATATGTTTTTCAACCAAAAAGGGAGCTTACGATTTTTAATATCAATCTGTTTCATTCTTATTTCAGTTTCTTCGGTCATCGCACAAGAAGATATTCCTGAAGAATTGAATGAAATAGCCATCGTTGACCAAAAGGTTATGATGCCAATGCGCGATGGTATTCGATTAGCCACCGATATCTACAGACCAAAAACAACGGAAAAAGTCCCTATTATCTTCTCAAGAACGCCTTATAATTTTAATTCCTGGGGAGATGGGGAACAACGCACAAGAACGGCTCAAAGAGCCTATGAGGCTGTGAAAAGGGGGTATGCATTTGTTGTTCAAAATGAACGAGGGCGGTATTTTTCTGAGGGTGAATGGGATATTCTAGGCACACCCTTAACAGATGGTTACGATGCTTTTAGTTGGATGAAAGATCAAGATTGGTCCAATGGTAAAATAGGGACATTGGGATGTTCTTCAACAGCAGAATGGCAAATGGCCGTGGCCGCACTCGACCATCCATCACATGCGGCAATGGTTCCTCAAAGTTATGGTGCAGGAGTTGGTAGGATTGGTGAATTTTTTGAGCAGGGGAATTGGTATCGCGGAGGTGTAGAACAGTTGTTGTTCTTTTCTTGGTTGTATGGTGTTGAGCACGATAAGTTCAAACCTCGAATCCCAGTAGGCGCTACTCAGGAAGATTTAATTCGAATATCAAGATTTTATGACCTGGCACCGGAAAACCCGCGTGTTGATATGTCAGAAGCTTTAAAGCATTTGCCGATAAAGGACATGCTTCAGAACATAAATGGAAAACGTGAGGTTTTCGATAAAATGGTCGTTCGCAAGCCCAATAATGAAGATTGGTTTAAAGGAGGATTGTATCATGATGATATGGACTTTGGTGTGCCCAGCTTTTGGTTTGCTTCCTGGTACGATGTTTCTATAAGTCCAAATTTGGCTTTATTCAACCATGTACGGAAAAATGCTAAAGATACTGAGGTGCGTGACAATCAATATTTGGTCATTGCACCAGTATTACACTGTTCTTATACCAGAGCAAAAGAAAACACCATAGTAGGTGAACGCAGTGTAGGGGATGCTAGATTAAATTATGATGAGCAGATCTATTCGTGGTTTGATCTTTGGTTAAAAGGCGAGCAAAATGATTTTAAAGAGAACACGCCAAGAGTACAATACTATACCATGGGCAGCAACAAATGGCAAGCTTCAGATACATGGCCACCAAGTAATGCAAAAATGGAAACGTACTTCTTTCAAAGTGGGGGTAAAGCCAATAGTCTTTTTGGAGATGGAAAATTAATTAGCAAGAAACCTGGGGAACAAGATAATGCCGATGCTTTTACCTATGACCCAATGAATCCCGTTACATCGTATGGCGGCAATGTTTGTTGTACAGGAAATGCTGTAAAAGGAGGTTCTTTCGATCAGCAGGTCATGGAGACTAGAAATGATATTTTGGTATATACTACCGATCCGTTGAAAGAGGGCCTTGAAATTAGCGGATCCATAGAGACTACGCTATATGTTTCTTCTGATGCAAAAGATACTGATTTCACAATTAAACTTATTGATGTTTATCCCGACGGTACGGCCTACAACCTTGATGAAACCATTCAACGGGTTCGATATCGGGAAGGTTATGATAAAGAAGTGTTCATGGAGAAAGATAAAGTTTATAAAGTAGATTTAACACCTATGTCAACCAGTAATTATTTTAAAAAGGGGCATAGGATCCGAATAGAAATTTCAAGCAGTAATTTCCCAAGATTTGCAAGAAACCTAAATACTGGAGGTAATAATTTTGATGAAAAAGAAGGTGTTGTTGCCCATAACAAGGTACATCACTCCAATGAGTATCCATCCCAAATTAGAATACCTATTGTAAAAAAAAGATAGCAATCTCGATTATAACTTCGAGGATTTTGAAATAAGAATCAAATCGAGATTGCACTGAATATAAGCTAACATTTGCAGTAAAAAACTAACAAATGTCATGTTATTCGATATAATGTAATTCTAGATTTGTAACTACAACTTAAATCAATGTTCCATGAAAATATACGACGATAAACACATAAAAAATGTAGTCCTGGTAGGGGCTCATAATTCCGGCAAAACGACCTTGGCAGAGACGATGCTTTTCGAGGCCGGATTGCTCAATAGGAGGGGAACTGTTGAAAGTTTCAACACGGTATCCGATTATCATGAAATTGAGCATGTTAGAGGAAATTCCGTATTTGCAACTCCGATGCACACTGAATGGAGACAGTACAAGATAAATATTATCGACACTCCGGGTCTTGATGATTTTATTGGTGAGATTATATCTTCGATTCGAGTAGCCGACACTATTGTTACGGTATTAAATGGTCAGTATGGGGTAGAAGTAGGGACTGAGATTATTTGGAATTATATTGATAATTACCAAAAACCGACCTTATTCGTAATCAATCAAATAGACCACGTAAATGCCAAATTTGAAGAAAGCTATAATAGCATTAAAAACTTGGTAGGAAATAATGTGGTTCAAATACAATATCCAATAATGGTAGATGGTGCCCAATGCATTATTGATGTGTTGAAAATGAAAATGTATAAATTTGGTCCGAAAGGAGGTAAACCTGAAAAATTTCCAATCCCGGATGACCAAAAGGAATTGGCTGATCAATTGCACAATGAACTGGTAGAGAAGGCTGCTGAAAATGATGAGGCGCTAATGGAACTGTTTTTTGACAAAGGAACATTGAATGAAGATGAAATGCGTCTAGGGTTAAAGGCAGGGATGCTTAACCATGAGGTTTTCCCTGTATTCTGTACCTCTGGGCTGAATGATATGGGTAGTGGTCGCCTTATGGGTTTCATTGATAATGTTGCGCCTTCAGCTGCTGATTTAAAACCTGAACAAAGTGTCGAGGGAAAAACTATAGAGCGCAAAAAAGAGGCTCCTACAGCGCTCTTTGTTTTCAAAACAATACATCAACCCAACCTAGGGCAAATCACCTTTTTTAAGGTTAAATCTGGTGAAGTCAATCAAAATGATAAATTGGAAAATTCTAGGAATGAGGAAACCGAGATTCTGAACCAGCTTTTTATCATGGATGGTAAAAAACGTGAACCAGTCACAAAGTTGACTGTTGGGGATATAGGTGCAACCTTAAAGTTGAAATATACAGAAACTAATGATACGTTGCACAAGATTGGTAAACCCATTACCATAAAACCTATCCAATTCCCAGAACCTAGAACAAGAAAATCAATATCTGCTGTAATCAAGAAAGAAGAAGAGAAACTGAGTGATGCCTTGAGAAAAATACACAGTCAGGATCCTACGGTTGATATAACGTATTCCAAGGAGCTAAAGCAATTAATTTTAGGTTGTCAAGGCGAGTTGCATTTGGCAACGATTGATTGGGCTTTGAAAAACATCTATGGTATTGAGGCCAAGTTCGAAAAACCCAGAATCGCTTATAGGGAAACTATTCAACGTTCTACAAATGCCAGCTACAGACATAAAAAACAATCTGGTGGCGCTGGACAATTTGCCCAAGTACACATAAAAATCGAACCTTGGTACGAGGGCATGCCAGAACCAGAGGGATTCAATCTCAGGGGAAAAGAAGAAGTTGATCTTCCATGGGGTGGTAAACTCATGTTTTATAATTGTATTGTAGGTGGTGTCATAGATGCCCGTTATTTACCGTCAGTTATGAAAGGTATTCTAGAGGTGATGGAAGAAGGACCTTTGACTGGCTCCTATGTTCGCGATGTAAGGGTAATGGTTTATGACGGTAAAATGCATTCAGTGGATTCAAATGATATTTCCTTTAAAATAGCAGGTGCGCATGCTTTTAAGGAAGCTTTCTTGAATGCAAAACCCAATTTAATGGAACCTGTTCAGGAACTCACGGTTAAAGTGCCAGAGGAGATGGTTGGTAATGTTATGACCGATTTACAATCCCGAAGGTCCATTATTCAAGGAATAGACACCAATGGTCATTTCCAAATATTAAAATGTATGGTACCTGCAGCCGAACTTTATGGGTACTCTACCAATTTAAGGTCTATGACACAAGGTAGGGCAACCTTTAAATCTGTTTTCTCATCCTTTCAGGCCGTTCCATCGAATGTTCAAAAAGGATTGGTAAAGCAAGACTAACAATAAATTTCTAACCAACCCAAGTAAAGAGGGCACACTATTATTTAGCGTGCCCTTTTTCAATTTAATAGCTGTTTTATAATCAACTACTCTTTATCCAGTTCGTCAAGTAATTTTTGATAAGTTTCAATATTGGTATATAGTTTACCTCCGAGATTAATAATAGGAGTTTTCAATGAATCCACTGGGGTGCTATTGGCCCCAAAAGAACGCTGTAATTGCCTGGATAGCTCCTCGTTTTCCGAAAGCAAAAATGAAATGTATTTATAATTCCCATTTTCCAAGGGCGAAATAATGCTATCACAGCTAGTGCAATTATGAGGAATATATAAGGTTATTTGTTTTTTAGGGTTGATTTTTATCTTTTCAAATGGTTTTTTTATAGCCCTCTTGGAAAGACTATCATTTTGGACAATACTATAGGTATAGGATGGCTTTTTTCCTCTAATCAGCATAATTGTCTTAATGTGGACTTTTGAAGCGGCTGGCACCCTTATCAAACGGGGTTTGGCTTTGCTTTGCCGAAAATTTGTACCAGAAATTGTAACCATTACATCATAATCAGCAGTACTCTCATTAATTGCAAAAAATGCCAGTCTATTGGGTATATCTTCAACAACTACATTAATGGGCGATGTTTGTGCAGTTATCTGCAACATAAAAAATAACGCAAAAATATTCAGCTTAACCATATGATGGACATTTATGCTGAAGATATAAATTTATTATTTGGAAAGATTTATATAATCGCATACGCTTGATGATGCTAATCTATAAATAAACAAGGAGTTACATTTATGTAACTCCTTAATCCTTAACTATTATAGCTATTTGTCAATTCTGGCAATCTAATGACTAAAGTTTCTATATTCTGACCAACGTACTCTTTTGCTGTTTCTAAAGTTTGAAAAGTAAGAGTTCTTTCTGGATTCTGTTGGTAACTGTAATGCAAATGCCGCTCTTATGATGTTTTGTTTTTATTGACCTGAATATATTTTCGGGTCTTGTTGTAATTAGTTGTTGATGTTTTCTGCTTAGCGAGTATAGGTTCTAAACTCAGCCCAGCGCACTCTTTTACTATTTTTGAAGTTTGAAAAATAACTGTACTTTCTTGCTTCTGTCGGTGTTTTACTTATTGTTGCTTTCATGATTTCTGTTTTATATCCTGAATGATGTTGAGGGTTGTTTTTTGATTTGATGATGATAATGATTCGTGATTAGCGATTATAATTTCTATATCCTGCCCACTGAACCCTTTTTGTGTTTTTAAAAGTTGAAAAGAATGAATTAACTCTTGTTTCTGTTACTGTCTTTCTGATTGATGCTCTCATGATTATTGTTTTTTGATTGTTTTTAAATTGATGTTTGTTGTTCGTAATTAGCGATTATAGTTTCTATAACTTGCCCACTGAACTCTTTTAGTGTCTTTTAAACTGGAAAAAAAAGAATTTACTCTTGTTTCTGTTGCTGTTCTTCTAATTGATGCTCTCATGATTGTATGTTTTTAGTTGTAATTAGTTTTGTTTTCAATTTTTATATTGAACAATCTATCTGTTCTCCAGCCAGAACCTATTTGGTAATAAATTCTTGGTCTTAATTGATGTTTATATAAAGTTTCCATTGTGTTGTTTTTTATTGACTTACAACTAATAGACGATAGGTAATTACTTTTGTTACAGTACTATGCATAATAAGGTACTATATTATATAATAATTAACAAATTAGGTACTAAATAGGAGTGGATAGGCTATATCAAAAACTTGATATACAAGATGTTAAGTAATTTAAGTGATGTTTTGTAAAAAAGTGTTAAATATTTGATTAGCTGATTTAGATCATTGCCCTGACTCTTTAAATTAATTTCATTTGTATCAAAATTTAGAAATGACACTGCTTATAATTCTTATTGTACTGAGCGCTGTTTTATGCTACTTGCTATTCATGAAAATGGTTTTGTATGTGGATACTGCAAATAATGAATATTATGTTCAGGCCAAGGGCTTGGTTAAAGCAAAAATTGAAACCCATGATACCGAATTGATCCAAATTAAATTCAAAACGCTGTTCATAAAATTTAGTTTTCTTCCCTTGAGAAAATCAAAGAAAAAAAAGAAAAAAACCAAAACTGATAAGACCATAGTAAGTAAGCGCAGTGCTATTGAAATTCAAAGATTATTTAGAATTGCAAGAACTTTCAAAGTGGTCCAATTGCTAGTGGATGTAGATACAGGTGATTGTATTAACAATGCAAAACTGTATCCTCCTTTTGCATTCGTGAATTATTATGGAGGTCAATTTAGGGTGAACTACGAAGGTAGAAATCGACTATTACTACATGTAGAGAATCGCCCAATACGAATCATTAAATCATTTATTAACTTTTAAAATAGTATAAAATGGAACTACATTTTGAAGAATTATTAGGCAAAATTACAGACTTTATGAAGTCTGAGGCCAATACAGACACTGTAGTTGGTGAACAATTTGAACTCGGTGAATTCAAATGTGTACCTGTAATTAAAGTAGGTATGGGATTTGGTTCAGGTGGAGGAGAAGGAACGGAAACAAAAACGAAAAAAGGACAAGGTATGGGAGCAGGAGCTGGTGTAGGTATAGAACCTATTGGCTTCTTGGTAACCAAAGACAGCGAAATATCATTCTTGGAAGCTGGTAAGACCCACGGATTGGCCGCTGCTTTTGAAAAAGTTCCTGACCTTATTGAAAAAATAGTCAAATACAAGGCTAAAGAAGAGGCTGTCGTCTAAGGTAATCTGTATTGTTACAAAATTTGAAGCAAGGTTGATTTGTATAATAAGGCTATCAACCTTGTTTTTTTGAATAGCAATCATTATTAAATTATTGTAACGAGTTAAGACAGTGTATTCATAACACACTGTTCCTTTAATATTTAATTGCAATACACTATATTTGCAGTGCTTTAAGAATTATGATCAAAAAAATGAACATTGGTCATGGGTTTTTTTCTTTGGATAGTATTTCTTTTCATTGCACGATTTTTAGACCTCTTTTCTTAAATTATTAACTCAAAATATTCAGGTAAAACATGGCGAAATCGCAGCAGACATTTAACAAAAGTGAAAAAGAAAAAAAACGTTTAAAGAAACGTGAAGAAAAAAAGAAGAAAAGAGTGGCCCGTAAAGCAGCAGCCAAAGAAAGCGGAGGAGGCATTCAATTTGCCTATGTTGATTATAATGGCAATTTAACCGATACCCCACCAGATCCATCCCAAAAAATTGAAATAGAGGCTGAGGACATCATATTGGGTATTCCGAAAAAAGAAGAGGGTGATGAAGAAAAGTTTGATCCTGTAAGAAATGGAAAAGTATCTTTTTACGATTCTTCTAAAGGATTTGGATTCATCATTGATGCAGTTGATCAGCAAAAGTATTTTACCCACGTTAGTGGTTTAATTGATGAAATTGTCGAAAATGACACTGTTTCCTTTGAACTTGAAAAAGGTATGCGAGGTATGAATGCGGTTAGGGTTAAAAAAATATAGTTTCGTAGTATTCAGTATAAAACATTTGATTTAAAAGGACCACAATCGTTTTGTGGTCCTTTTTTTTACGTGTAATTAAAGAGGACTTTCGTCCTCTTTGTTGTTTTATAAAGCAAGTATAAAGCTAAGTTTTTTGTCATAAAATCATTAACTTACATAAAAACAGATTATGCCAATTTATATGGATCGACACGACGTTTCAGAAGAAGTTACTGCTGAAATCGTTGCCCAACTACATCAAGAAGATTTAAAAATAGAACATAAATTTGGTTGTAGGGGTTTAACCTATTGGTTCGATGATCAAAGAAAAACAGCTTTTTGTTTGGTTGAAGCACCAAATAAAGAAGCAATAAAAGAAATGCATGACCATGCACATGGTGAAGTTCCCCATAGCATAATTGAAGTCAATGAGCAGGTGGTAGAATCATTTTTAGGTAGAATTGAAGATCCTGATAAAACCAAAAGTGAAAAATTGAACATAATTGATGACCCAGCTTTTAGAATTATCCTGGTCATGGAGACCAGTAATTATTTAAACAGACTTGATGCCAATCAATTTAGCATCTTTACACAAAAATTTCATAAAAGTGTTACAAAAGCCTTTAATCATTTTGAGGGGAGTGTGGCTAAAAAGGATAATAATTCATATTTGGTTTCTTTTAAATCTGTTACAAACGCTGTGCTTTGTGCACTAAAAATCCAATCGTCATATAAATATATAACACCAAAGTTCGATGCCCGAAACCGGAGGTTGAATATTGGAATTAGTGCTGGTATACCTGTTACTGATCAAGATGGACTTTTTGCAGAAGCCATTGCAATTGCTACACAAATGTGTGAAGTAGTCCGGGGTCAGGTTATAATCTCTTCAACAGTTAAGGCTTTATATGAAAGTGAGAATAGGCATGCCCGAATTGACAAAGAATTAATAAGAACCCTCAGCCCACAGGAAGAACAATTTTTAGTGCAATTGGTTGGCTATTGTGAAAAATCATGGAGAATGCCCAATTTTGATGTGGGTACATTTAGTTCTGAATTGGGTTTTAGTAAATCACAACTATATCGAAAACTAAAACAACTGACCGGTAAATCGCCCAATAGCTTTATTCGAGAATATAGGTTGCATAAAGCAGTAGGCTTATTACACGATCAATTTGGAAATATTTCAGAAATTGCTTTTGAAACTGGTTTCAATAGCCCTGCCTACTTTACTAAATGTTTTACGGAAAAGTTCGGTATCCTCCCTTCAAAATATGCACAGTTGCACATTGCATAATCCCGTTTTATGATTTTTATTGAAAATGGTTCAAAATTATAATTATTTGAATCAAACGTAGCTATGTTTCGTAAAGGGTCTTTCTAGCTTTGAGAATAATTAAAAATGGAACGACATGAGAATTGCAAAAGAAAACATAGATGTTAAAATGAAAATACCTGGCGCTGTTATACGTCAAAAAACTGATTTCGGCGATGCTACTGGATTAGGTAAGATAAGCGGTGAGTATTTCAGCCTTTCTAAGGGAGTAGATACAACCCCCCTCTTCATGGGACTTGAAGGAAATTTATGCCAGTGCCCTCATTGGGGATACCTCATAAGTGGTCAGCTCACTACCACTGATGCTAAAGGCATTCAAGAAAATGTTAACGCGAACGATATATTTTATTGGCCGGCCGGACATAATGTTTTGGTCAATGAAGATGCAGAGATCGTAATGTTCAGCCCTCAGCACGAGCACAGTCATGTAATCAATCATATGATCGAAAAGACTAAAGGTTAAACTCAAAATCAAAAGTTAATGACAGCGGTCTTTCTGATAAAGTAACCATGAGAGGGCAAAATTTATATTCCATAAATTATCTAAGGTAGACAGACTCTATTTTTTTAAACTTGTCAATATGACACCTAACTGGCGAATATACACAGCTAATAGATGATATTTTTGTGACTTGGATAAGAATTCCATTCCTGAAGAAACAAGAAAGGATGTTTTGGCCATTCTTTGATCATTAAAAGGTATGATTATCTCTCAATGACACGATTTCAATAAAGAGGACTGAATTATTACTCCTGCCCTTATCTAAGGAGTTGGAAGCAAAACAACTTTTATTGTAAAATTTATGGATAAGAGGGCATTTTGGCCCTCTTTTTTATCAATTCATGAGTGATTTTAAATTCAAATACCTTACCCTTTTTTATTCTACTTTTGTTTTTGTTTTCGAAAACAATTTAAATGTTAAGGACGCTTTTTAAATTTATTAAACGAATGTTACTAGGTATAGGGATTCTCATGGGCGTAGTCTTGATAACTGCGACGCTCTTTATTAATATAAGCCCTGAATTTGGGGGGAAGGCTACTAAGGAACAAAAAGATTTTTATTCCCAATCACAAAATTATAAGGATGGGAAGTTCAATAATCTTGGCAATGTTGAAATGAGTATGGACTTCAATAAGTTCGTTAAAAGTCTTGTTGGTTATTTTAATCCATCACCTAAAACTAAACCTAGCACCGATATATCTGTTCAAAAGATAGATTCTTTGAGTATTGTACATTACAAGGACAGCACTAGAATGGTTTGGTTTGGGCATTCCACATTTTTACTTCAGATGAATGGAAAGAATATCCTAATAGACCCCATGTTTGGAGATGTTCCTGCTCCTCATCCAATGCTGGGAGGCAAAAGGTTTAGCAGTGATTTACCTATTCAAATTGAGAAATTACCCAAGATTGATGCAGTAATACTCTCTCACGACCACTATGACCATTTAGACTATGGTTCAATTCTCAAATTAAAAGATAAAGTGGATCATTTTTATACACCATTGGGAGTTGGCATTCATTTACAGGAATGGGGCATCCCGCAACAAAGTATAACCGAATTGGATTGGTGGCAAGAAAGTGCATTTGACGATTTGATTTTTAGATGTACTCCTGCACAGCACTTTTCAGGTAGGGGAGTTAATGATCGTGGGAATACTTTATGGGCTTCATGGATCATACAATCCAATACCGAAAATATATTCTTTAGTGGTGATAGTGGTTATGGATCCCATTTTAAGGAAATTGGGAATAAATATGGTCCTTTTGATTTTGCAATGATGGAATGTGGTCAATATAACGAAATGTGGAAAGAAATTCATATGATGCCCGAAGAAACCGCGCAGGCTGGAATCGACGTTAGAGCAAAAATTATAATGCCCATTCATTGGGGTGCTTTCAAGTTGGCCATGCATTCCTGGACAGATCCTGTTGAACGTATCATTACAAAAGCTTCAGAATTGGGTATTCCCGTTCTAGTGCCTGAGATTGGGGAATCAATCCAACTTAAACGGCAAGAGATTAAACCTATTAAATGGTGGGATGACTATAATTAACCAACATTCTATAATTCTATTGGCACTCGAATTCAATATTATCCTTTTCACTTTAAAATAGGTCAATAAAATGATAAATATCAGTTCTTTATAATAACTTCCTCAGTAATTTTGTTTAATAATTCAAATGGCATAATATGCACATTTAGTGCCTATGATTTATAAAATACGAACAGAATAAAAGTAATTATCCATGAAAAAAACCAATAGATTATCAGCAGTATTACAAGGAACATTATTCCTTGTTTTTCTAACACTTTTTATGGTGCTAACAAGTTGTGAAGAGGTTAAAAAAGAGGCTCCTTTAGCTGTCAATACCGAAACAACGAAAAGTTTTGAGAAAGTTATTTGGCATATCAAGGCAATTCATCCTGAAGGTAGATTAATAGATATTAAGGCGATTGATAAGGATGGGGATATTTATGATGTAAAGGCTGTACAAAATACGGCACAGCGCAGTTTTATAGATGTGAAGGCATTGGTTGGTGATAAAGAATTACCGGTTAAGGTATTGGTAAGTGGGGATAAGTATACCAGGGTAAAGGCATTGGCCGATGACGGTAGTGTTTATGATATGACATTAAAGCCATCACCCCAGAAGGCGATACTTTGGATGTCAAGGGAGTTAGTCGTACGAAAAACATCATACATATAAAAGCAATTAATAAAGCTGGTGAATTTTATGGCGTAAAAGCTATTTCCCCTGAAGGAAAACTTAATGATATAAAAGGGGTTAAAATGACCAATGAACAAACCGAGGTGTTGATCAATGGCCATGCCGTTTATGCGCATATAAAGGCATTGCCACAGGCTGGTGCAGCAAGTAATAACGGACGATGGCATATCAAGGCTTTTCATCCAGAAGGTATAACACTGGATATTAAGGCCTTTGATCCAGAAGGAAAGAAATACGATGTAAAGGCTATTCAGGATTCATATCAACGGACCCTATTGGATATTAAGGCAATTGATGGAAACAACCATTTACCTATAAAAATGATAGTTAGTGATGACAAATATGCGCCGATAAAGGCTATTTCAGACGATGGAACTTTATTTGATGTTAAAGCACTTACCCAAGATGGTCGTAAACTGGATGTTAAAGGAGTTTTACGCGATGGAAATATTATTCATGTAAAGGCAATTAATAAGGATGGTGATTTTTATGGCATAAAGGCCATTTCTCCTGATGGTGAACTCAATGATGTAAAAGGCGTTAAAATAAATAAAGTAGATTTAGAGACCGAAATAAACGGACAAAAAGTATTTGCCCATATAAAAGCACTTCCACAGGCATACTAGATTACACATTCAAAATGATGAAAAGAGGGTTATTATTAACCCTCTTTTTTTTGGTTTGTTCAAATATTAAAAGGATATCTTTAATATTGGATTTTAAAATTGACCAGATAAAATATACATGCCAAAATCCCAGAATTCAATTCTTATCATTCTCGCGTTTTTCTCCATTTATGTCATTTGGGGCTCCACATATTTATTAAATAAAATTGCGGTCAATGAGTTACCTCCGTTTATGTTGGCATCTATACGATTTATAGTCGCAGGTATTTTGATATTCATTATTGCCAAACTTATGGGTAAAAGTATTGCCATAAGTTGGCGACAACTTAAGAACACGACTATTGCCGGATTTTTATTTCTAACCTTTGGTAATGGGGTAGTGGTCTGGGCCTTGAAATACGTGGATAGTGGTTTTGCCGCCTTGGAAATATCCGCTCAACCGTTGATCATACTTTTGCTCATGCGTGTGTTGCAAGGGAAAAAAATACAAATGATGTCGATTATTGGGGTTATTTTGGGTTTTATTGGTATTTATCTTTTGGTTAGCCAAGAGCAAATCATCAGTCAAGAAAATTCAATTCTAGGAATGCTGATGATTTTCGCTTGTATGCTCAGTTGGGGATATGGTAGTTTGTTCGTGGGGAAGGCAGACTTGCCTCGAAATTACTTCGTAAATACCGGATATCAAATGTTAACCGGGGGAATCATGTTAGTGATATCGAGCTTACTCTTTGGTGAAAAATGGACTTCTCCCATCGAATGGAGCAGCTCAGTTCAATATTCCATGCTATTGTTGATTGTGTTTGGTAGCATAGTCGCTTTTACCTCCTTCAATTACCTTTTAAAAGTGGTTTCTCCCGAAAAAGTGGCTACATCGACCTATGTAAATCCAATTATCGCACTTGGTCTGGGATGGTACTTTTTAAATGAGCAAATAACCTATCAATCTATAGCTGCAGCAGTGATACTGTTGACAGGGGTTTACTTTATCAATACAAAAAGAAAATTTGCGGTTACCACAAGATTTTTTCGATAGGATTTAAAGCAAGAATAAGTAAACACTATACTTTAACCACCATTTTACCCTTATTTTTCCCATCAAAAAGGTCAATAAATGCTTCCGGAATTGCTTCAAACCCTTGACGAATGGTCTCGGTATAGTTCAGTTTACCATCGCCAAGCCATTTTCCCAGTTGGTTCATGGCATCAGGGTATCTTTCTTCATAGTCAAAGACGATAAACCCTTGCATTAAGGCACTCTTTCTGATTAAAAAAGTATGTACACTTACGCTTTGCGGCAAGGATGTTTCATTGTATACCGAAATGGCACCACAATTGATCATGCGGGCATACTTGTTAATATTGAACAATACTGCCTCCGAAATAGAACCACCTACATTATCAAAATACACATCTATACCTTTTGGACAGGCCTTTGCTAAGGCTTCAACCATGTTTGCTGTAGTATTGTAGTTAATCGCTTCATCAAAACCAAATTCCGATTTTAGCAGCTCAACTTTTTCATCGGTGCC
>RCND010000298.1_pt1 | contig 28053 bp, 26 predicted proteins | sample 2041351 | NCBI WGS metagenome assembly RCND01 (sample SAMN09708230, study PRJNA481090) | Marine sediment metagenome, whole genome shotgun sequencing project. | biome: marine sediment; feature: ocean; material: sediment; isolation source: Sewage treatment plant 12B marine sediment (STP12B) ... | reverse complement strand
ATCTGATACTTGTAGACCTCACCCTGGCCAATATCGGGGATGTGCCCGCTCCAGATACCGGATCGTTCCGGACTGAGTCCCCATCCGTCGCTCCACGAGTTGAAGTCACCGATGACCTCAACATGCGATGCGGACGGTGCCCACACCCGGAATGTGGTGCCGGTGGCATCGACGTGGGCGCCAAGGACGTCATAGAGCGAGGCGTGAGTTCCGCCATTGAAAGACCAGCGATCGTCATCGGACAGAGGGCGCGGGTTTTGAGTCATGTCTACAAAGTACAGTGCCACGGGCCCACCTGGAAATCAAGCATGGGCGAATCCGCCTTTTTTCGATGGCTTCGGGTTGGTGTGGCATGATGTGCACATGCTTACACGCTCATCTTCGCCAAAGGTCATTTCCATGGTTCTCGCGGGAGGGCAGGGCACGCGCTTGTTACCTCTTACCTCCGTGCGCGCTAAGCCTGCGGTTCCTTATGGTGGGCAATATCGGCTTATTGATTTCGCCCTGTCCAACCTGGCCAATGCGGGATACCGCAAGATCGTTGTCCTTACTCAGTACAAGAGCCACAGCCTGGATGTTCACCTCTCGACAACGTGGCGCATGTCAACGTTCTTGGGTAACTACGTCGTCTCGGTGCCGGCCCAGATGCGGAGAGGCCCACAATGGTTTGCCGGTTCGGCGGACGCCATTTTCCAGAACATGAACCTGATCGATGATGAGCATCCCGACTACATCTTCGTTTTTGGTGCTGACCACATCTATCGCATGGACCCCACCCAGATGCTGGAGCACCACATCGATAGCGGAGCAGGGGTAACGGTGGCCGCCATCCGTGTTCCCCGATCCGAGGCCAATGCTTTCGGGGTTATTGAGCGGAACCCTCACTCATCGATGATTGATGCGTTCCTGGAGAAGCCGGACGATCCCAAAGGGCTGGATGACAACCCAGACGAAGTCCTTGCCTCGATGGGCAACTACATCTTCAGCTCGGAGGTGCTTGTTGATGTCCTCAACGCCGATGCGGAAGACAAGGAATCGGGAAGGGACCTTGGCGGCGACATCATTCCTGCTCTTGTGTCGTCGGGCCAGGCCCATGTCTATGACTTCACCACCAACGAGGTTCCCGGGGAAACCCCACGTGACCGGCACTACTGGAGGGACGTCGGAACCCTCGACTCGTATTACGAAGCCAACATGGATCTAGTTGCCCCTCACCCTGTGTTCAACTTGTATAACGACGACTGGCCGGTATTTACCTCGTTCCGCACGCTGCCTCCGGCCAAGGTGGTCGCCCATGGTGAGTTCGGCTCAGGAGACATCGCCAATTCGATGCTGTCGCAGGGCTGCATCATCACCGGGGCCACGGTCCACAACTCTGTTCTGTCACCAAACGTTCGGATTGAACCGGGTGCGGTCGTTGAGGGCTGCATCCTGTTTGACGATGTCCATGTAGGAGCCAACGCCACCATTCGCAACGCCATTGTTGACAAGCACGTGGCTATTCCTCGCAATCGCCACATTGGGTCGGACGCCGCCCGCGATGCCGAGGAGTTTGCGGTGTCACCCGGCGGGATCATTGCCATCGGCAAGGGCCACAAGGTCAAGTACGCCTAGCCACGAGCTCCTCGTAGAGGTCAATGTGGCGTTGCGCCGGTCGATTCCACGACCAGTCTTTGTTCATGCCACGTCTTTGGATCGCGGTCCGTCGTTGTTTGTGTTTCCACGCACGCACCGCACGATGCAACACATCGACGATCCCAGGTATCTCCGCAGTCGTGGCGAGGAACCCGGTCCCATTCTTCCTGTCGGCGTCGGCATCGATCACGGTGTCGTGCAGACCGCCAACATCGGTCACCACAGGGATGGTCCCGTAAGCCATTGCCTGCATCTGAGCCAGTCCGCACGGCTCAAATCTGCTTGGCATGAGCAGCAGGTCCGATCCGGCGAAGATCTTGTGGGCCAAGCCCTGGTCGTAGCCGTCGGCGAAGAACATGTTGTTCGGCCAGTTCCCTGCCGCCCAGCGCGCCCACTCTGAGAGACGCTGCTCTCCGGAGCCGAGCATCACCAGTCGGTACGGCACCCCAGTTGCGTAGCGGACTGCCTCTAGCGCTAGGTCTATTCCCTTTTGCTCAACAAGGCGGGTCACCATGCCGACTAGCGGCGTGCCATCGTCATTCCAGCCTGCCGCGTCGTGAAGGTCGGCCCGGGATCGTTCCTTGTTGGTGAGATTGTCGCTGCTGTAGTTGGCCGACAGCAGCGGGTCGGATGCCGGGTTCCAGATCGCCGTATCGATTCCATTGCGGATGCCGACAAGGCGATCACCGAGGCCATTGAGCACATGGTCGAGACCCATTCCCGATTCGGGACGGCGGATCTCATCTGCATAGTTGGGGCTGACCGCGATAACCCGGTCGGCGAGTTGGATCGCCCCGGCCAGGGGATTGAAGTTTCCGAAGCTCTCGAAGGCCGAGAAATTGTATGGGACCCGGGGCAACCATTCGGGCCCGGCCCATCCCTGATATCCGAGCGTATGGATCGTGAGAGCGACTGGGGGGCGTCGCCGGAGGAAAGCCAGCGTCGCCGCGGTGTGCCAATCATTGAGGTGGACGACATCCGGTTGGTCTGACTGGATGAGACTTGCGACGGCCGCCGAGAATCCAAAGAACCGAGCATCGTTGTCCGGCCAACCCTCACCGACTTCGTCGATATACGGATGGGGGCGGACCATGCCCGGCACTTTGACGAGGGTGACGTCACCAACGCCATCAGCAAAGCCGCGGCGCGCGTGCGCCGGACGTGACCAGGCGGGGACGGTGATGTCCCGGCGTCTCTCGTCGGTAAGTTCGGCTTCGCTGTAGTCGGGCAGAACGAGATCTACGGTGATCCCTGCGTCGCGTAAGGCAACCACGAGGCCGGCGGCTGCTTCGGCCAATCCACCGACGCGCGCCAGTGGGGTCAGTTCGGCGCTGGCGAATAGCACCTTCATTGAGTATGGATCTGTTGTAGAAGCACTACCGACCATCCTTCAACTGGCCAGGCATCGGCGGCACCGATCAGGTCGGCACACGTCATTTCACGGGAGGTGTCGAGCACAACCTGCCACTCGAACCCATCAAGATCGGTTGGCACGGTAAAGGTTACTCGTTCGGTGTGGGCGTTGAACAGAACGATGAAGCTGTCATCTTCAACCTTCTCTCCCCGTGGCCCTGGTGTTGGGATGGATTCACCGTTGAGGAACACCGCCAAGGAGCGGGCGTATCCCTTATTCCAGTCCTGGTCCGACATAAGCCTGCCGTCAGTGTTGTACCACCCTATGTCGCGCACGTCCTTGCTATGAACCCGCCTGCCTTCGAACCAACGTCTCCTCCGAAATACCGGATGGCGGTTCCTGAAGCCGATGAGCCGTTTGGTGAATCCAAGCAGGAATTGGTCGGTGTGGTCCCAGTCGTACCAAGACGTTTGGTTGTCTTGGCAATAGGCGTTGTTGTTGCCGCCTTGGCTGCGGCCGAGCTCATCGCCGCCCAGCAACATGGGTACTCCCTGCGAGAGCAGGAGGGTTGCCAGAATCGAGCGCTGCCTGCGTTTGCGTATCGTTAAGACATCTGGGTCCGTCGTGGGGCCTTCCTCGCCGGAGTTCCACGATCGGTTGTGTGACTCGCCGTCTCGGTTGTGCTCGGCGTTGGCATCGTTGTGCTTGTCGTTGTACGACACAAGATCGTTAAGCGTGAATCCGTCGTGAGCGGTGACAAAGTTGATGCTGGCGTGGGGTCTTCTGCCTGAGAACCCGTACAGATCAGAGGAGCCGGTGAAACGCGATGCGAAGTCAGCCAGGGACCAGTCGGTTCCTCGCCAGTAGTCACGCACGCCGTCGCGGTACTTGGCGTTCCATTCGGACCACAGCGGTGGAAAGTTGCCCACTTGGTAGCCACCGTCGCCGACGTCCCATGGCTCGGCGATCAGCTTGACCCTGCTGACGACCGGGTCTTGCTGGATGAGGTCGAAGAATGACGAGAGTTTGTCAACGTCGTGGAGTTCCCTGGCAAGCGCCGACGCAAGATCAAAGCGGAAACCATCGACATGCATTTCGGTGACCCAGTACCGAAGGCTGTCCATGATCAGCTTGAGTACGGCGGGATGGCGCACATTGAGGCTATTGCCGGTTCCCGTGTAGTCCACGTAGCGGCGACGGTTGTGCGGATCAATCCTGTAATAGGTGTGGTTGTCGATGCCACGGAATGACAATGCTGGACCCTTCATCCCACCTTCGCATGTGTGGTTGTAGACCACGTCGAGGATCACTTCGATGCCGGCGGCGTGGAGGGCCTTGACCATCTGCTTGAACTCGACGACCTGCTGCCCCCGATCTCCGGAGGCCGAATATGCCCCGTGTGGGGCCAGATACCCGATAGAGGCGTAGCCCCAGTAGTTGGTGAGACTCTTGTCGATCAAGGAGTGCTCGGACACGAAGTGGTGGACCGGCATGAGTTCGACCGCGGACACGCCGAGTTTCTGAAGATGTTGAACAATCGGTTCGCTCGCCATCCCCGCGTAGGTGCCGCGCAGTTGCTTGGGGACATCGGGATGGGTCATCGAGATGCCCTTGACGTGAGTCTCGTAGATCACCGATTTGTACAGCGGTGTGCCCGGTGCGGTGTCATCGCCCCAGTCGAAGGACGGATTGACGACCACCGAGCGAGGGACGGATAAGGCGCTGTCAGTTTCGCTGATGCGGTTCGGGTGCTCGTGTTGGTAGGCGAACACATCGTCCGACCACGCAACGTCGCCTTCGATCGCCCTGCTGTAAGGATCGAGAAGGAGCTTGGCCGAATTGAAGACGAGACCGTCGGCCGGGGACCAGGGGCCGTGCACTCTGAAGCCGTAGCGCTGGCCGGGCTCCACGCCAACGACGTAGGCATGATGGGTAAAGGCGGTTATCTCTTCGAGGCGGATGCTGATTTCGTTGTTGTCATCATCGAACAGACACAGTTCGACCCGGTCGGCGTTTTCCGCATAGACGGCGAAGTTGGTGCCCTCCCCGTCGTAGGTTGCCCCAAGGGGATACGGCTCTCCGGGCCAGACTCGGGACTTCAAGGGCCTGGGGTCACTTGATAGATACGCTCTCCGTACTCTTTGACCATGCGCGATGCGGTGACAAAGGGTCCGAGCGTCTTCCAGTTGTGGCGAACTTTGGCGAGCCATTCAGCCGAAGGGGCGGTGCCGTCTCTTCCGTAGTAGAGAGGGGCAATCTCATTGCCGAGCACTTGGTAGAGGTGGGCAGCCTCCTCGCTATCCCGCCGGTCCGGATCCTCCGCGGCGGATGAGGCGATCGCCCAGCCATTCTCGCCATCGAAGCACTCGTCCCACCACCCGTCGAGAATCGAGAAGTTGAGGCCTCCGTTGAGTGCCGCCTTCTCCCCACTGGTGCCACAGGCTTCTCGCGGACGGACCGGATTGTTTAGCCAGACGTCGCAGCCCGCATACATCGCACGGGCGACTGCCATGTTGTAGCCGGGGATGAATACGAAGCGGCCTCGTGACGCCGGATCGTTGGCGAATCTGACGACGTTGCTCAGCACGCCTTTGCCGGGTTCATCGGCGGGGTGGGCCTTGCCGGCGAACACAAACTGCACGGGTCGGTCGTCGTCGTTGATTAGAGCGATAAGAGGGTCGAGATCCGATAGGAGAAGATCGGCTCGCTTGTAGGTAGCGAAGCGTCTGGCGAAACCGATTGTCAGAGCATCAGGATCGAGCTGGGTCGGCTCACCTAGTTGGCTGTTTGCCATCTCGATCATGCGATTGCGGCCGCTGCGGAACACAGTTCGGATCTCGTCATCGGTGACGCTGTCGACCTTCGCCCATGTTTCAGTTGACGGAAGATGCCAATCGTTGCCGAGTTTGTCGTCGAAAACGGTCTGCATTTCCGGGTCGACCCAGGTACGGGCGTGGACACCGTTGGTAACAGATGTGATCTCAGAGCCGCCGGGCACCTCGCCAAACATGGCCCGACTCACTTCGCCGTGTAGACGAGAAACTCCGTTGACTCGTCCTGCGATGCGTACGCAGAACGCAGCCATGTTGAAGTGGTCATCCCCACCAGGCAGTATTCCCAGCTTCAGGAGTTCATCGAGATCGACTCCGTAGCGTTTCGCCCACACACCGAGATACTTGCGCATCAGGTCAGGGGCAAAGCGATCGATGCCGGCGGGGACCGGCGTATGTGTTGTAAACACGATGCGGCTGCGGATGGCAGCGACTGCCTCATCGAGAGTGAGGCCTTTGGCAACCTCTTCTGCGAGTAGTTCCAGGGCCAGGAACCCGGCATGGCCCTCGTTGAGGTGGAATTTGGCTGGTTCGTAGCCGAGTTGGCGGATGGCGCGAACTCCACCAACGCCCATGAGCAGCTCTTGGCGCATCCTGTGCTCGCGGTCTCCGCTGTAGAGACGGTCTGAGACGCGACGGCCGTACTCGTCGTTGACGTCAAGATCAGTATCGAGCAGGAACAGCCTTGTGGTGCCAACGTTGGCTTGCCAGACCCGTGCCGATACCTGACGATCGGCGAGCTGCAACTCGACACGAGCCGGTGTTGCAGTGAGGGCGAGGAAGCGAGGGTTGTTGGTGACATAGCGCTCCCGCTGCTGCCCATCCTCAAGTGCCTGCCGGAAGAATCCATCGCGGTAGAACAAGCCAACCGCTAACAACGGCAGGCGGAGGGCGCTGGCTGCCTTGAGATGGTCGCCTGCAAGTACGCCAAGACCACCCGAGTACTGGGGGAGCATCTCTGACACGCCGAACTCAGGGCTGAAGTAGGCAACGGTGGTTTCATTGTCGAGATGAAGCGGCGTCGGGATGTTGCTGTGGGCGGCGCGAGCCAGAGCGGAGAACTCTGCATCATTGGTGAGTGCGGTCCAGTCCTCCTCGCTGAGGAGTTTGATCCGTTCCGCCGGATGCAGCGCCCCCTCTCCATTGAGCGATGGGATGCGGGAGAACAGGTCACGGGCTTGCAGATCCCAGGTCCACGAGTAGTTGCCGGCGATCTGGAGCAGCGTGCTCTCGAGCTCGTAGCGGGATGTTGTTTCTTGCACGTCAATTCCTTGAAGACTGTTGCGGAGCGCGGATGTTATCGCCCCGGAGGCTAGTGATTGTCGACATCCGCTGGGTTCGACCCATCCTCGGTTGGTTTGCGTAGTTCGCTGAGGCGTTCGATCTGGGCAAGCAAGACCGGATCGGCGGCGATTTCCTCCATCGTATAACGGTGGCGGGCTCGCCAATTGGGTCTCTCCGAATCGGTGCCCGGCACGTTCTGGCGGTGTTCCTCTGCCCAGAAGTCATCGAGATTGACGATGGCAATCGCAGCTTCCGACTGTGCCATCCAACCCATGATGGCGTCACGAGTGTCGCCCAATCCAGAACTGCCGAGCGTTTGTTGGAGATACTCGACGGTGTCGCTGCGGTGTTGGCGGGCCACATCGCCTCGACCATCGGCATACACCCCGAGGTCTTCTCCGTCGTCGATGTCGATACCGCGCCACCAGGCTGCAAATGGTGGCGTGTCGTGAGTACTGAGTGCGATGAGGTCGTTGCTGCTGGGCTCGTTGAGGCCGTCTTGGGCCACCTTCATTCCGACAAGCCGATGCGTCTCTAGAGCGGCACTGATAGCACGGGGAACGGTGCCAAGGTTCTCTCCGACTACCCCGGCTCGGGCGCGGAACGATTCGAGGCAGACAATCGCAAACATCTCTTCGGTTGGCTGCATTACGTAGGCCCCATCGGTTGCAGACAGCCCATGGGGCACCCACCACATCCGGTGCAGTCCCATTACGTGGTCGATGCGGAGCAGACCAGCCACCGATAGTTGGTGGCGCACCGCCTTGATGTAGGCGCCGTGTCCGTCGAGTCGTGACTGGGTCGGGATGGTTGCGGGCAGGCCCCAGTCTTGGCCACCAAGGAACAGGGAGTCGGGCGGTGCTCCGACACTGGCCGCGGCGTACAGGTCGGGTTGATCCCAGATATCAAACCCATCCGGGTTGCATCCAATCGGAAGATCGAGATACAGATATTGCCCGCGATCTCCGAGCCGCCGACCCAGGTTGCTCAGTTGCTCGGCAGCAAGCCATTGTGCGGTCAAGTGGTAGTCGACTCGTGAGCGCGAAGGGTGCGGGCTGTCCGGCCAGGCTCGCCAGTTGCGACCGTATCGGTCGCACGTTGCTCGGAACGCGGAGTACCGAGCCATCTCGGGGTTGTTGGCCGCAAAGTGGGCAACTTGGTTGCGGATCTGGGGCACAGCGTGGGTCGCCTCGACGTAGTCGGCGAGGGCGCCGGCAATCCTGGCACCGGCCTTGTCGTAGTTGACCCAGAGTGGATCATCGTCCGATGTCGAGAGTTCGCCCTCCCAGCCGGGGGCAGCCCTGAGATCGATAAGCAGCTCGTTCCAGGCTCGGCGCGATGCCGGCGAGTATGGCGAGGGCTGGTCCGGGAACGTGGCGACTAGGGGGAGTGTTCCAACGACGTGGGCGCCCGTGATCAGCGCAGTGTCGGCGAGCTGCTGGAGGTGTCCGAAATTACCGATACCGGTATCGCAGTCTGCTGACCTCATTGAATACGCCGGTGCCAGCAGACCGAGTTTGTTACGCGGCACTTCATGGGCCTGCGATGGCGCCGAAATGACCAGCGTCTTTCTGTCTATGCCCTCCAATCGGAGCTCGTGGTATCCGAGCGGCAACGTCGAGGAGATGCTGAGAGCGCGCTCTTTGACTTGGACGGGGATTTCATCGCCCTGTTCGGTTACCAAATAGACCGACGTTGTAGGGCGCCCCAGCTGCACCACCGGAAGATGTCCGTCCCAAGCAACAAGAACCGGTTCGATGATCGGTTGGTCACCCTCGCCATCCGCCAGTGCAGCCTCGATTTGAGCCGAAGTGGTGAGGGTTCGGCCGGTCAACGCTTCGAGAGTGGCGAGCAGATGGTCGTTGGTCACTTGCTGAGGATTGCCCCAGACATCGACCCATTCGGTGAGGACTCCTGCTTTGGCGGCGAGGGTATGGATTGTTGCTTCGATGGCGTGCTTCTCTTGAGAGTGGCTTGGGTCACGGTGATTATTGCTTGTCTGGCGTCGCCAGAAAAGACAGCGTCTGGGAGAATGGCGATATGTGCGGACGATTTGTGCAATCCCATGACGCCAGCTTCTACGCAGACGTCTTCCAAGTGGAATCGATCAGGACGGAGATGTTGTCATCGTCGTACAACGTGGCGCCGACCGATTCGGTCTATGCGGTTGCGGAGCACGACGGGGAACGACTGCTTGGAGCGTTCCGTTGGGGCTTGATTCCGTGGTGGGCCAAGGATCGCAAGATCGGGGCTCGCAACATCAACGCTAGGGCCGAGACGGCAGCGGAGAAGCCTGCCTTTCGCGACTCCTTTGTGAAGCGTCGCTGTCTGATCCCTGCCGACGGCTTCTATGAGTGGCAGCGGCTCCCGAAAGGCAAGCTGCCCCACTACATCCACCGGGCCGACGACAGGCCGCTGGCTCTGGCAGGTCTATGGGCGACGTGGAAGGATCCCGAGTCTGGAGATAGCGTCCGTACCTGCACCATCCTGACGGGTCGACCCAACGATCTGGTTGCCGATATCCACGACCGGATGCCGGTGATCTTGCCCGAAGACTCTTGGTCCGCTTGGCTCGATCGCGACAACCAAGATCGACAAGAGCTAAACCAGCTGATGGCGGTGTTTCCCAAGGAAGCGATGGCAGAGCATCCGGTAGCGACACTGGTCAACAAAGTGAGCAACAACTACCCAGAGTGTATTGCCCCCCTCGCCACTGGTGCTATCGAGCAATGAGGTCCGACTTGTTGTCGGTCTTCGCTGGCGTCAAGGTGCACCGAACAACTCCCCTGGGATCCCATTTCCATGTCCGATGCTCGACAAACGCCGTTCAACCATGAACAGCCTGCGCTGCTGATTGAAGCTGCGCCGGCCGAGGTTATGTCGAACCCGGTCGGTCGTGCCATCTACATGCTTCTCGGATTCATTTGTCTTGGTCTTGGCATCGCTGGGTACATCGTGCCTCTACTTCCCGGCACGGTGTTCTTGTTGCTAGCCACGTACTTCTTCTTCAAGTCGAGCGAGCGGATGTACAACTGGGTGATTAACCATCGCTGGTTCGGTTCGCTGATCCGTGCCTACCGGGCGGGTTACGGGATCCCCCGCCGAATCAAGATCTATGCGATCGGCTTGATGGCTGTAAGCATTGGGTTCTCCGTTGCGGTAGCGGCAGATACGATCACGCTTCGGGTGATCCTCGTCGCCATCGCGATCGCGGTATCAACATTCATCCTGACCCGGCCCACGACCGAAAACGTGCTGACGCAGGCTTAGTTCTTTTTCTTTTTTACTCGGAGCGCTCTGCCTGATCCTCTTCGAGACGGCGTCGCAGACCGCCTCCGCGCCGTTGATAAATGGTGTTGCCGGGGGCGACCACGAAGTGGTCATCACTGTGACTACGGCTGGGACTGGCCTCGCCGTCGGTGAGGTCGACTGTCGGGCCTTGTTGGGTGAGCCGAACGACCTCGTGTTCCGCCGGCTGCCGTTCGAGGATCTCGTCGAGCTCAGAGGTCTCAAGCGAAATCATCGACGACACGATCTCGGTCTGTTCGAGAGTCGACTCGGCGAGGTGGCGGAACTGTCCTTCAATGCCTGCGATTGCTGAACGCAATCGGCCGATCCGCTGTTCGAGACCGGCGTGCTCGCGGCGGGCTCGTCCCAGGATCGAACCCGCTTCGTGACGGGCATCCTCAAGGATCTGATTTGCGTCCAATTGCGCGGCTTGGACCATCGCCGCCGCTTCAGTTCGTTTCCCTGCTCGGAATTCGTTGGTTTCGCGCAACACCCGGGAGCGCAGAGCCTTGACCTCTGATAGGGCGGCAGTGATCAGTGCTTCGGTGCGCGAATTGCGGCGGGCGAGGAGGCCGGTGGCGTCATCGCGGGCGGCCTCGCGGATACGGGCGGACTCGCTTTCGGCCGCGGCCACTTCGTCTGCTGCTCGGCTGCGGGCCTCCTCGAGGCGAGCGACGGCGGCGGCGTGAAGCTCTTCTGTAGCCGCCTCGGCATCCTGGAGAGTTTCGTTGCGGGCGCTGCGGACCTCATCGAGGTCGGTGATTTGGGAGGTGAGCTCCCGGGTCGATGCCGCAAGCTGCTGATCCTGTTCCTCATACTTGCGCAGGGTGGCGACGAGGCGCTTGATTACGGCGTCGACTTCTGCCGGGTCGTAGCCGCGGCGACGGGCAGCCAGGAAATGGTGACCTTCGACGGATGATGAGTGGATCATCCTGCACAACCTCCCCGTCGTTCCAGCCGACGCGCCTGCGATTCCCATACCTTGCGACCGATCAGGTCGCCGAAGAGGAGTATCCCAGGGCGCGAAAAGTGGCGCAAGTACGCTATTTGTCGGCAAAGAGGATTCGTGGTGATGTCTAGTCCCCTTGTGGTGACACCTAATGCTGCGCAAGTTTGCGGATCTAGTGCCGATACATGGGGACGGGTGCTGGACAGTGCTCTGCAGGAGAACCTGTCGAGGATTTCAGCGGAGGTGCGTTCCACCCCCGCTTAGATTTGAAACGGTCGGCCGTTGCTAGCAACCTGGTGATGGGTGATCCACCGGTCGTTTCTTATCTTGGTGAGGCCCGCCTTTCGAGGCGGGTCTTGTCGCGTCCGAACCCTGGAGACAGCGATGCCCTTGCTCAGCAGCGATACTCCTCATAGCCTGGGCGGCAATGGACAGGATCATTGTTGACATCGAGAAGGACTGGTTGACGGTTGCGGACATCTGTGAATACATGGATGTCTCGGCCTTTGTGGTCACCGGGCAGCTTCGAGCGGGCGGACTCCCTGCGGTGAAGTTCGGCAGGGAATGGCGAGTCGCTCGGCTGGATTTCGAAGACTGGATAAATGAGCAGAGGGATGCAGCGAGGTCCGGCGGGGAGTCGATCTCGTGACTGCTCCCGTTGAAGTTGACCTGCCGGAAGGCAAGGACATCGTTGACCACATTCCGGTTTGGGATGTGGTGGTCTGGGATGACCCGATCAATCTGATGAGCTATGTGGTTTGGGTGTTCCGCAGCCTCTTTGGCTATGCAGAACCCGAAGCGACTCGTCTCATGCTCCAGGTTCACAACGACGGTAGAGCCGTCGTCGACAGTGGACCACGCGAGCCGGCTGAGATGAGCGCCTTCCGCCTCCACCACCACGGTCTGTGGGCCACTTTGGAGAAGCGATGAACAGGTTCACCGCCACAGCCACCGGTATCAAGGTCGATCTGGTGGATACCGAGATCGCGATTCTGGGCCGCCTTGTCAACTTGCTGGGCGGTGCCGGGGTAGAGAAGGATGACCCTGCTGCACAACGGCTCCGGCCCGTTATCTACGCCGATGATGCAACAGCGTCACGAGAGTTTGATCGGCTCGCCGCCAAGGAGAGGGTTGAGGCGCGATCCGCCGACAGGGAGCGTTTTGCGGATGGTCTCCGAACAGCTGTCAAGGGAATCCTCAGCCTGAATTCTGAGGACGCCTCTGCATGGGCGCGGGTTCTGGGAGAATCACGGATCGTGCTGGCGGCACGGAAAGGACTGTTCGAGTCCGGATTACCAGACAAGCGTCCTGAGGATCCGGAGGTAGCTCTGGTTATGTACATAGGTATCTTGCAAGAAGAGCTTGTTGCGGAGATGCTGGCCACAATGGAGGACAACAAGTGAGTGACCAATCAGATCCAATGGAGTCGGTACCAGAGGAGCAGCTGGTGTCGGGGCCCGAGGTCCGCAAGACCCGTGACCCTGCCTCCACTCTTACATCTGCACTTGTGGTCTATGTATTTGTGAATCTGGGTTTGGCGCTGCCGTTGGTCATATTTCCTGCTGCGTACTTCGACCTGATCGGCCTTGACAAAACCGTTGCCGATCAGCTCGCGGGGCTGCGGTGGGTCGGGGCGGTTCTGTTGGCGTGGTCCATTACCGGGATTGCGGTCTTGGCGCGGCCGGAAGGACGTGCGGTTTTTGTGACCGCCGGCGCAGCTCAACTCACCATGGGCGCTATCGGGTTTTTGTATTCGTGGTCGATCGATGAGTACCACTGGAATACCTGGTACCAGGTTGCCGCCTCGGTGGTCCTCACCGCTGGTGCCGTCTACCTCTGGTGGGCCCGGTTGAGCGGACGTAGGGTCCTGAGCGGTCAGAAGACCAAGTAGCTGGAGTGAGCCGCGGGGCGACTAGGTTGACCCTCCGGTTCTAAGGAGGCTTCCCCGTGAAGGTTGCGGCAATGGTGCTTGCTGCCGATGTTGGATCAGGTTTTGTTGGTCCCAAACATTTGGCGCCCTTTCGGGGTTCCACCCTCATCGAGCATGTTGTTGCTGAGGTCCACCAATGGCCGGTAGATGAAGTCATCGTGGTGCTTGGTCCTAACGCTGAGACGATATTGGATCGAGCCGAGTTGGGAGACGCCATTGTCGTGATCGATCTCGAGTGGAGTGAGGGCGAGGCAGCTGCAGTCCGTGTCGGGATCGACACTTTGTATCGCCTTGACGAGTTTGACACTGTCGTGCTCACCCACGCCGACTACCCAGGCACGAGGGCCGACGACGTATCTCAGCTACTCGAACACCACCGCAATGGTCACAAGCCTGCAGTGGTTCCCAAGTATCGCTATGCCGTTGGTCACCCGGTGGTTATCGGTGAGATGCTGTGGCCGCGGCTGATCAGCATGGAGGGCGCTTCGTTGTTTGATCAGCTTCTCGCTACGCACCCCGACTGGGTTGAGGAAGTCTGGTTCGACCGGCTACCCAGCAAAAGAATCCGTACCTTGGAGGACCTTGAGGACATCGAGTCGCCGCGTTGAAAACACTCGTCTGGCAATCGGTGGTCAGTCTTCGGTATTCTCTGGTTCGGTGCTGTCCAGTGGTTGAGGGGCCCGGCGCACTGCCGACGAGTTGATTGGGAAGGACGGGTATGGCTTCGATCGATACGATCGAGGGGATCGACCACAAGCAGGCGACAAGTCTCCGCAAGGCGAGAATTCGGACTGCTGAGGCGCTCCTCAAGAAGGGCTCCACCAGAAAAGGGCGGAAAGAGATCGCCACCACCACCGGTATCAGCGACAAGCTGATTCTCGAGTGGGTCAACCGTGCCGACTTAATGCGAGTCCGCGGTGTCGGCGAGGAATATTCGGATCTCCTCGAGTCGACCGGCGTAGACACGGTCAAGGAACTGCGTCGGCGTAACCCGGCGAACCTGTTGACTTCGATGATGCAGGCGAACTCGAAGAAGCTGCTCGTGCGACGCCTGCCGACAGAGGCAATGGTTGAGCGTTGGGTGGAACACGCAGCTGAGCTAGACACGATCATCAAGTACTAGCTGCCGGCACCAGGCCAAGAATCGAGAAACCCCCGACAGGTGTCGGGGGTTTCTTTTGGCCGGAGAAGCGAAGCAGGAAGGGAGGGAGAGCTTCGTCAGTCTTCAGGGAAGACTGGTGTCTTCCCGGCCAGTTCTATGTTCGGTTACTTGCTTGCTGTTGCCTTGGCGGTCGTCTTCTTCGCAGCCGGCTTCTTGGCAGGCGCTTTCTTTGCTGTTGCCTTGGCGGCAGCTGGCTTCCTGACTGCCGCTTTCTTGGCAGGCGCTTTCTTTGCTGTTGCCTTGGCGGTCGCCTTCTTTGCAGCAGGCTTGACAGTTGCCGTTTTCTTAGCGGCCTCTTCGGCGGCTGGGGTGAATGACTCGCGCCAGTTGTTCAGCGTGTTCTCGAGCTGGTCACGAAGCTGCTCGACACGGTCCTGAACCTTGTCGATGTTCATACGGTGCTCAAGCTCTTCAACGACGTTGCGGTCCTTGATCTGCTTGGTGACCTTCTTACCCTCTTTTTCGTAGGCGTCGAACTGGGTCTGGGCATCGGTCACCATCTTGGTGCCAAAGTCTTTGACCTTGCGGGCGACGACTACGGGGGCTCCAACGGCTACGAACGCCGTCTTCTTTGCCACGTCTTTGGGGGCCTTGAGATCCATTGTTACTCCTCGTTGTCTTGGCCGATGAAGCTGTTGTAAACCTCAAGCAGCGCAATCTTCTGGGTCTTAGTGAGTGTCTCGTCTACAGCGATGGCCTCGGGGACATCTCGCCGCATTCCGACTTCGTCGAGCAGCCCCGCCCGCTGGTAGAGCGTCTCTGCCGAGATGGAGAGTGCTCTGGCCAATGACTTGAGAATCTCAGCCGATGGCTTGCGGAGCCCTCGTTCAATCTGGCTTAGATAGGGGTTGGAGATCCCGGCGGTTTCTGCAAGCTTGCGGAGCGACATTGCACTGCGCTCGCGTTGGCTGCGGATGTACTCGCCAAGGTCACCAATCTGCTTCATAATTAGCATAATATCGCAGAGTGCTAACTTTTGCAAGCAGTTAGCGGCTGCCCACAAGACGGCAGCTTGGCAGCTTGTTTCTCTAAATTGCTGAGCCTCGTTCGACCAGCATCGCATCAAGGTTGTGCTGGATCCTGTTGCGGATGAGTTCGCTCTTTTCCAGCATCTCGAGAGGATCGGGGTCGGTGCCCGCATGGCTTGGCATGATCGGCTCGAGGAAACGTACTCGCCAGCGAATCGGCAATGGGACCAGGTTGAGATAGACGGCCATTTCCTCGACTCGCTGCGATGGCCAGATCATCCGCACGAACCGGGCTAGCACCTGCGAAGAGAACAGCGCCGGATGGACTTCGTCGGATCCAACGATCGCAACCGGCACCACCGGTGCGCCGTACCGCTCCGCCATGGTGAGGAAGCCCCCACGCCCAAAACGTTGTACCTGGTATGCCTGGGAGAATGGTTTCTGGAATGCCCGGACTCCCTCCGGGAACACCCCAACGAGATGACCCTCCTCGAGGAGATAGGAAGCATCGGCACGAGACGCATAGACGCCGCCCACTTTGCGATAGAGGTGGGACAAAGTCGGGGTAGCGTTGAAGACCTCGGTTGCCATGATTCGAGGACGGCGGGGCACGGCCATCTCGTTGGTGACAGCCATTGTCAACATCATCGCGTCGTAGGGAAGGGCAGCTCCACCATGGTTGGCGGCCAGCAGCGTGCCACCCTCTTGTGGGATGTTCTCTACTCCCTCCACCACAACGCGGAAGTATTCGAAGTAGAGATAGTTGGCCAGGTGCCACGTCATATCGGCGATGACTGGATCGAGACCGATCGGATCGATGTCGTAGGACGCCAGCCAGATGTGCCGCAACAAGGTCGGCCACGTATCGAAACCAAGTCGCCCGGTGGCCGGTATCGCCAAGTGGGTGTTGTCGATGCCACCGTGCAAGGTGCACCGATGGTGGTCTCGGACCGCCGGCAGGCCGCAGGCGTGTCCCTCGACGCTCCGCCAGTTGCACGATTTGCTGTGGTCGATGAAGGAGTCCAGCCGTGTGGCGAGAATCTGACGCCGGGTCGCCACATCGTGGTCTTTGCCGTGTTCCGGCTCGCTGGTTGCTTGCTCGAGCGCGGTGACTAGCTCTTGTTTGGTCATTCGGGATCGGCCCACCACCTGGTGGTGGCGCGCCAGCGCCATCAGTTGCTTTTTGGTTAACTCACTGAGAGGAAGGCTCATCGGGCTCCCGATCGATCGGGGAGGAGACCGTACCCCGCCAGCACCGTTTGGCGCAGAGTGTGCTGCGGTGCAAAACCGAGGACAGTGCTCATTCGACGGGTGTCGGCGATGAGGCCGTAGTGGACGAGGTGTTTGATGTGATCGGGGAGATGAAGGTCGGCTCGCCCCATTCCTTTCACCGCGACGTTGTAGGCGCGGCGGGGGAGCGGTTGGCCGATCCGCTTGCCAAGACGGAGAATCCTGGACAGATACAGCTGCCCGGTGGCGGCCACATTGAATGTTCCCGCGGTGGGCACGGTCAGCGCATGCTGGAGCGCCCCAATCGCGTCTACTCCGGAGATCAGCTGGATCCGGGGGTCATATCCCAGCCGCATCGGGACCACAGGTAGACGTAGGTAGCGACTCATCGGGTTGGTTACGTTTGCTCCAAAGATGGGGGCAAACCGCAGCACCGTAAAGGCCACATCGTCACGAACCGCAGCGGTCTCTTCGACGTAGTCCTCAACGATGGTGAGGTCTTTGGCGAATCGGCTCTTCCTGCCGTCGAGCTTGGCGTCTTCCGATACGACCGATGGATTGCGTGGGCCCATCCCGTATACGCAGCTATCCGACTTGACCACGACCTGTTTGATTGCCTTGCATCGTTGGATCGCACCGAACAAGGCCTGTGCTCCGACCACGGCTTCATCGTGGGACCGGCGTCCACCGAGCAGTGCCGACCTATCGACTGTCTGCAAGTGGACGACGGCATCGGGTTTTGCATCAATGACGAAGTGGGCGAACTCAGGATTGTCCAGTTCAAAGAGATGGACTTCCGACTTGAGCTCAATCCGGGCCGGGACTTCGTCGACGGCAATGATCTCCACGTCAGAACGTGTCTCTAGCTCTTTGATGAGATGGCCACCGGTCCAGGTAGCCGCCCCACTGACAAGGATGCGCCGCATATAGAGTCAAGCCTACTGAGAGCTGACACGGCTTCATTCATACACCGCCCCGAGTTCGGCTGCCGAACTCGCAAGCTGGCTGGCGGCCAGCCGCTCACCTACCATGGCGGGCCACCGCCGGAGCGTTCTATGAAATCCACAAAAGGGGACGAGTCCTTGATCATCGTCATGACGAAGGCGTCTTCGCCAGAGGACGTTGCCAACGTAGTCGAGCGACTTGCGTCGATCGGCGCCGAGGCGCATGTCTCTGAGGGGAAGCAGCGCACCGTGATTGGTGCCGTCGGAGATCGCAATGCGATCCAGCAACTGCCCTGGGAGGCTTTCCCCGGCGTGGAGCGGGCCGTGCCCGTACTCAAGCCGTTCAAGTTTGTCAGCCGCGACTTCCAGGTTGAAGACACTGTTGTCGATGTCGGTGGTGTACCCGTCGGTGGCGGCGGCTTTGCCGCGATCGCGGGACCGTGTGCCGTCGAGACACGGGACCAGTTGTTTGCCTCGGCCGAGGCCGTTGCCAAAGCGGGCGCAAACATCCTGCGTGGTGACGCCTTCAAGCCACGGACCTCTCCCTACTCCTTCCAGGGTCTTGCTGAGAAGGGACTCGAGCTTCTCGCGGAGGCTCGCGACGAATTCGGACTCCCGTTTATTGCCGAGGCCGTTGACCCCCGTGATGTCGAACTAGTCAGCAGTTATGCCGATGTGATTCGGGTCGGCACTCGCAATATGGCCAACTTCACGCTGCTGTCGGAGCTGGGGCGGCAGGACAAGCCGGTGATGCTGAAACGAGGCCTCACCGCGACTATCGAAGAGTGGCTCAATGCTGCTGAATACATCTACAAAGAGGGCAACCACCAGGTCATCATGTGCGAGCGGGGGATCCGCACCTTTGAGACCGCCACGAGGAACACGCTGGACATTTCGGCCGTTCCAGTACTCAAGGAACTGTCTCATCTTCCCGTGATCGTGGATCCTTCTCATTCCGGGGGCAGAAAGAGCCTGGTCGCACCGCTCACGCGGATCGCGGTTGCCGCGGGCGCCGACGGATTCATGATCGATGTGCACCCGTCCCCAGAGACTGCTCTTGTCGACGGGCCGCAAGCGATTCTCCCCGGCGAGTTCGCCGAGCTGATGGATCAAGTACGAACGCTTCTGGCTGCCATGGAGTCCTTCAGGTAGATGCCAGCTGTAGCCATCTCCGGTACCGGCCTTATCGGTGCTTCCATCGGCCTCGGGCTAGCTCGCGCAGGATGGACGGTGATCGGGTGGGACCCAGACGCTGCTGTTCTCGCAACCGCCAAAGAATTGGGAGCGATTACTCAGATCGCCGAATCGTTCGCAGCGTTGGTCAGCGGCGACGCCGACCTGATTGTCATGGCTGGGCCGCCGCGGGTCGTTATCAAGCAGGTTGCGGAACTCGAGACCGACTTGCTCGTGATCGATGTTGCGGGGGTGAAGACTGCGGTTCTGGGAGCGGCGCGACCGGCTCGTTTCGTCGGCACACATCCGATGGCAGGACGTGAGGTGACCGGACCACAGGGAGCATCGCCTTCCCTGTTCCGCGGGGCAACCTGGGTTGTCGTCGCTGATGGTGCCGCCGAGGCAGACCTGCGCACCGTTGAGGCCGCTCTCGACCAACTTGGAGCGCGTCCGGTGCGGATGACGGCGGCGGAGCACGACGCTGCGATTGCGATGATCAGCCACCTGCCACAGGTTCTAGCGACAGCGCTGGTCAATGAGGCGGCGGATCGCATCAACGCACTCGATCTTGCGGCAGGCAGTTTCCGTGATCTGACCCGTGTTGCAGCCTCTGACCCTGCAATCTGGGTCGACCTGTTGGATATCAACAGCGCGGATGTGGTCGGTGCTATCGAAGACTTCCGGCAGCGACTGGGGGTTATCGCCGACGCATTGGTCGAAGGTGATGCCGATGTGATCAGCGCTTTTCTGTCAAGGGGGCAGGAGATTCGCCGGACGATGGCCCCAGGGGCGGTCCCGGTCCGCGTTGCTCTTGCTGATGAGCCAGGTGAGTTGGCCAGAGTGGGTAGGGCGCTTGGCTCTTCAAGCGTTGACGTTCGAGATCTGCAGCTACGCCATGCCCCCCACGGAGGCGGCGGTGTGCTCACGGTCTCGGTTCGGCCGGGCGAGGCCGAGACTCTACGTACCGCGTTGGCCGATGAGGGCCTGCTGGTACTGGATAGCTGATTCGGTCAGGAGACCAGGCGAATCGGCAAGGTTTGGTAACCGTGAATGGTGAAGGCGTCGTGTCGCACCGGGTCTGCAACCAATTGCATGTCGGGAGCCTTGGCGACCAATGCAGTGAGGGCGACATCGAGTTCTAGGCGGGCCAGCGGGGCGCCAAGACAATGATGGGTACCGCCGCCAAACCCGATGTGGTGAACCCCATTGCGGTCCGCCTGGAATTCCTCTGGGTTTTCGAAGGCTCGTGGGTCTCGGTTTGCCGACCCGAATAACATCCCGATCCTGTCACCGAACGAGAACTGCTTTCCGGCAATCTCGACGTCGTCGGCGAGTACATATCGCTCAAAGAGCTGCAGGGGCGCATCCCAGCGCAGCATCTCTTCCACAGCTACCGCCGGTGGCACCCAGCCGTCGACGACACGGTGCCACTCGTCAGGATTCTTCATGAATCCGGTGATGCCGTTGCCCATTGTGTTGACTGTTGCCTCATGGCCGGCGTTGAGCAGCACGATTGTCGTCGAAACGATCTCTTCCTCGGTGAGCCGCTCGCCATCAACCTCGGCATGTACCAGTTCGCCAATCAGCCCGCCCTGTGGCTCAGCGCGATGAAACTCGATGATCCCGCGTACATAGCTATCGAAGCTGGCTGCAGCATCGGCTGCGTCTTGCGCTTGCTCATCGGTCGTGTTGAGCTCGTACATCTTGACCATGCGGTGCGACCAGTCGAGCAGGTCGGCATGGTCTGTTGCGGGGACTCCAAGCAGAGAGGTGATGATGCCCATGGAATAGGGTTGGCTGAAGTCGGCAAGCAGATCGATCTGCTCTTTGTCCAGCAGGCCATCGAGCAGTGCATCAGCCAGCACCTGCGCTGGCTGGCGCATTGCGGCGACCGCTCGCACCGTGAATGCTTTCGATACCAAGCGGCGCAGTCGTGTGTGGTCGGGGGGTTCTAGTTCGAGCAGCGAATGCTTCTCGACCTTCCAGAACGGCGCCCAGCGTGGATCGCGTGGGGTTGCTCCGACTTCATCGGCGGTGGCCATATGGTCGTAAACACGGCCCAGACGACGGTCCCGGAGACAGGCGCGGACATCTTCGTGACGGGTCACTAACCACAGCCCAGTGGGCTCGTCGTGGAGAACGGGTGCTGTCTCCCGCAGCTGGTTCAGCACCGGGTAGGGGTCTTGGATGAACTCGTGATCAGTCAGATCGATTTGTGTCTGCGACATCGCAGAGACGTTACCCGTCGCATTCCGTTTCTGCGCCGGCTTCTTGGTGGTGGTGAAGTGTGTCTATTCTGCCCGGTCACAACCAATAAACCGCGGTGGCCGGAGTGGACACGGTGCCAAGGCGCAGATATCGGTAGCGAAGGCGTTCGCTGGCGTATGTGAGCCGCTGTCATCTGAGGAGAATCCGGTGCGAGACCAGGACCAAACCCGACCGAGACTGGTGGTCTGTCGATGAGCGGGTTCCTTCATGCACTTGCGGATAGGTTGATTATCTTTGACGGTGCCGCGGGAACGACCTTGCAGCGGGCCGGTCTCACCGCAGACGATTTTGGCGGTCCTGATCTCGAAGGCTGTAACGAGCTGCTGACCGTTACCAGGCCGGATGTTGTTGCGGCCATGCATGACGAGTTTCTCGCAGTCGGTGTCGACGTCATTGAGACGAACACCTTTGGAGCTTTTGCAGTCCCGCTGGCCGAGTACGGGATCGCAGATCGAGCGTACGAGCTCAATAGGGCGGCTGCTGAGATAGCGGCGTCTGTCGCTGCGGATCATTCCACGCCGGATCATCCTCGCTGGGTCGCTGGCTCCATCGGTCCCGGTACCAAACTTCCCTCCCTTGGTCAGATCACATACTCCGAGCTGGCTGCCGCCTACGAAATCCAGGCCCGGGGGTTGCTTGATGGGGGAAGCCATCTGTTGATTGTGGAAACGATGTATGACTTGCTGACGTTGAAGGCGGCGGTTGCCGGCAGTCGTCGTGCGATGCAGGCCGTTGGGCGCTACATACCCATCCAGGCCCAGGTCACCATCGAGACGACCGGCCGGATGTTGCCTGGCACCGAAATCGGTGCGGCATTGGCAGCAATCGAGCCGTTGCGCGTTGATGTAATCGGTCTCAACTGTGCGACTGGTCCCGAGGAGATGACTGAACACATCCGCTATCTAGCTCGGCACTCTCAAGTCCCCATTGCGGCGATTCCCAATGCCGGTCTTCCTGAGGTCGTCGATGGGGACATGCACTACGGACTGTCGCCAGAGAGCCTCGCCGAACAACACGCCCGCTTCGTCACTGAGCTGGGGGTGAGCGTGATCGGCGGGTGCTGTGGCACAACCGCGGCTCATCTCAAGGCCGTGGTGGATAGGTGCAGAAACCTCACCCCCGCCCCACGCAATCCGATACCGCAGGCCGGCGCTGCTTCGACCTACAGCTTCGTGCCGTTCGCTCAGGACACGTCGTTTCTCATCATCGGTGAGCGAACCAACGCCAACGGGTCAAAGCTATTTCGTGAGGCGATGCTCGACGAAGACTGGGACTCATGTCTCGAGGTCGCCAGGAGCCAGGTCGCAGAATCTGCCCATCTCATTGACTTATGCGTTGACTATGTAGCCCGCGATGGGGTGGCCGACATGGACGCGTTGGCGAGCCGCTTTGCGACCCAGGTCACCGCCCCCTTGGTTCTCGACAGCACAGAACCGGAAGTTTTGCGCGCTGGGCTGGAACGGATCGGTGGCAGATCAGTTCTCAACTCAGCGAATCTTGAGGACGGTGACGGGCCTGGCTCCCGGGCCGACCAGGTATTCCGACTGGCCAGAGAGCACGGCGCCGCTGTCATCTGCCTCCTCATCGATGAAGAAGGGCAGGCCAGGGACATTGACTGGAAGATGCGGGTTGCCCACCGGCTTTATGACCTGGCGGTCAATCGATACGGATTGGAGCCGTCCTCTCTCATCTTTGACCCTCTGACGTTCCCGCTTACGACAGGCGATCCAGATCTACGCCGCGACGGCCTGGTAACGCTTGCGGCCATCAAGAGGATCAAGGCTGAGCTACCCGGAGCCTTCACCGTCCTCGGTGTTTCGAACGTGTCGTTTGGCCTCCGGCCGGCAACTCGCCACGTACTCAACTCGATGTTTCTTCATGAGTGTGTGGAGGCCGGATTGGACGCAGCCATCATCCACGCGGGCCGGATCATGCCACTGAACAAGATTGACAAGCGGCATCGCCAGTTGTGCCTGGATCTCATCTATGACCGAGGTCACGAGGGCTACGACCCGCTCACGGATTTGATCGAGGAGTTCGCCGAGGTGACGGTCGCCTCCGCGGCGGCTGTGGACCATAGTGATTGGCCGGTGGAGGATCGTCTTCGGCAACGGATCATCGACGGCAACATGACCGGTCTCGATGACGACCTTGCCGAAGCTGTGGCCGCCGGAACCCGCCCCCTCGAAATCATCAACAACACGCTGCTGCGCGGGATGAAAGTCGTCGGCGAGTTATTCGCCAGCGGTGAAATGCAATTGCCCTTCGTCTTGCGCAGCGCCGAGACGATGAAGCGGGCGGTGGCGTATCTGGAGCCACTGATGGAGAAAGGCAGCGCAGCTCACCGTGGCTCCATAGTGCTGGCAACCGTACGGGGTGATGTGCACGACATCGGCAAGAACCTCGTCGACATCATCCTGACCAACAACGGATTCGATGTGCACAACCTCGGGATCAAGGTGGGCATGGCGGAGATTCTCAAGGCGTTCGACGAGCTCGAGGCAGATGCCATAGGGATGAGTGGCCTTCTGGTCAAGAGCACGCTGGTGATGCGTGACAACCTGGAACAACTCAACCGCCGTGGCACCAGCGACGTGCCTGTCGTGTTGGGTGGCGCCGCTTTGACCCGTGCCTATGTTGAGCGGGATCTGCGGGAGGTCTACCCCGGTCCGTTGTTCTATGGCAAGGATGCGTTTGCCGGCCTCGACGTGATGGAACAAATCGAGCGGCGCCGCAGTGGCGACAGCGATGCCGACTTTGGCAGGGTCACGACTCGCAAGCTCCCAGCCCGTCAGCCCAAGCCCGCGGCCACTCCGACCCAGGTTCCGGAGAGGAGCCCGGAAGCGGTGACCGACAATCAGGTCTTTGTGCCACCGTTCTTGGGATCTCGAGTCGTCAAAGGAATCCCGATCGACGACATTATTGGATATGTCAACGAAACTGCTCTGTTTCGCAACCAATGGCAGTATCGACCGGAGAGCGGCGAATCAGACGGCGACTTCAAGGATCGGGTACGCGGGGTGTTCCGCGAGCAGCTGGCGTCAGTTCGCCGGCAAGATCTGTTGTCTCCACAACTGGTTTACGGGTACTTCCCTGTCAATGCCGACGGCGATGAGTTGATTCTGTGGACCGATGAGAGTCGTACCGCCGAAAGGATGCGGTTCGCCTTTCCCCGTCAGCCGGAATCTCCCTGGTTGTGTATCGCCGATTTCTTCCGCCCCCTCGGTTCTGGCGAGCCCGACTATGCGGCGTTTCATATCGTCACGATGGGGGAGCGCATTTCCGAGAGGACCGCCCAGCTCTTCGAAGCCGACTCCTATCAGGAGTACCTGCTGCTGCACGGGATTGGTGTCGAGCTGGCCGAGGCACTCGCCGAGTATTGGCATAAGCGGATCAGGACGGAGTGGGGTTTCGTTGATGAGGACGGGCCATCCCTGCATGGTTTGTTTCGGCAGCAATATCGCGGCGGGCGGTACTCCTGGGGATACCCGGCTTGCCCCGATTTGGAGGACAATGAGAAAGTTGCTGATTTGTTGGGGGCGTCGCGCATTGGTCTGACCGTCAACGAGGGCACCGGGTACCAGTTCCACCCGGAGCAGACGACCTCGGCGTTGATAGCCCATCACCCGCGGGCTAAATACTTCATAGCAAAGACGAGGTCGTGATGCTGTCCACAGCTGATCGATGGGTAGATATTGCAGAGGTGAACCCTCCGGTTCTGCCCAGCGCCCGCCATCTCATGCTTGACCATGCGTGGGAGAGGGTGCTGATCACCGACAACACGTTTGGCAAAATTCGTGTGTCGCCATACGCATTTGCTGCCCGGATCACGCACGATGTTCCCGCGGTGGTTCCGACGGTGGTCGCCTCCACAAGAGACCGCAACATCCTTGCCATCGAGAGCGAGGTCCGTGGCGCGCTCGGCAATGGAGTCCAATCATTCCTCATCGTGGTCGGTGATACCCGACCGCAGGTAGAGCACATGTCACACCACTACGAGATCATCGAGCATCTCCGTGATCTGCAACACCAGCTACCCACTTTCGAGGCAGGCATGACTACCCGTTTCCGGGATTGGCAGTTCCGTCGTCGGGTTGATGCCGGGGCTCAGTTCTTTGTGGCCGGTCCAGTGATGGATCCGGCAACGATTGGCCCGAGCATGGAGCGTCTCAAGTGGGATCCCGCCGACCCGCCCGTGTTTCTCATGGTGATTCCACCGTTCAGTCTGAAGTGGGTGGAGCGGATGGAATCGATCGGCACCGTTGCCGTCGGCGACAAGCTCCGTGCCGAACTTGCCGATGGCATCACCCGGAAGCGTGCCTGGGAGCTCTCGCTCCAGGTGGGCGAGGTAGCCAAAGACGCCGGCTTCGGCGGTGTGATCCTTACCGGCCTGAAGTTCGACACCGTCGTCGACGAAGCTGCCGGCGTATGGAAGGGTGCTCGGGCGTAAGGAACTCGAAGAGTTCCCACTGTTCCCCCCGGAGGGGGGACTGATGGCTACGCCCGCGACCCGCAAGCTGCCCGAAGGACAGCCGCTATTGGGCCTGTTCGAGGAGGCGGAGGATGGTGGCGCTGGCTACGAGGATTCCGGTCTCGATGGCTGACTCGTCGATGTCGAAGCTGGCCGAGTGGAGATCGACCTTGCGGTCGGGAAGCGCGGCGCCCAGACGGATCAATGCTCCTGGGATGTCTTCGAGGAACCAGGCGAAGTCTTCTGCCCCGAGACTCTGGTGGGTGTGAACGACGTTGTCGGCACCCAGCACCTCGGACGCTGCGATCTCAATCTGGCCGATGACAGAGGCGTCGTTGTAAACGGGCGGAGATCCGGCGATGTACTCAACCTCGGCACCGGCACCGAGTGGCGCAACCATGTCAGCGACTAGAGCTTCGACCCGTTCTGGCATCTCGCGCCACAGGTCGAGATCGAACAATCGCACGGTGCCTTGCAGTTCGATATGTGTCGGGATGACGTTGGCAGCCGAACCACCGTGGACTGTGCCAAACACGACGAGCACTGTCTCGCGGGGGTCGATGGTGTGGCGGATGAGCTGGGGGAGGTCGGTGATGACTCTGGCGGCGGCATAGAGCAGATTGACGGTCTGGTGTGGACGCGAGGTGTGGCCACCCGGCCCAGAGAGACGGATGATGAAGCGGTCCGATGCCCCGGTGATGCCACCGGTCCGTATGCCGACCTTGCCGGCTTCGAGAGACGGATCGACGTGGAACGCGGTTATTGCGGAGAGGTCGCGGTGTACGCCATCGGTCCGCAGCGCTTGTGCCCCGCCCGGGATTATCTCTTCGGCGGGCTGGAAGAGAAAGCGGGCGGTGCCTGGGAGCTCATCGAGTTGGTTGAGTACCCAGGCGGTTCCAAGACCGATAGCGGTATGGGCGTCGTGGCCGCATGCGTGCATCACTCCCGGCACGATTGAGGCGTACGGAGGGGTGGCTTCTTCGGCAATGGGCAACGCATCGAGGTCGGCGCGGAAGCCAACCGTTGGCGGGCCTTCGCCGATGTCGGCGATGAGTCCGGTTCCCTCGTCACGAACCTGAGGCTTGATTCCCCACTCAAGCAGGGCGTCGGCGACCTTGCGGGTACTGCGGTGTTCTTGCCACCCCACCTCGGGGTTTTGGTGGAGGTCACGGCGCACGTCGACCATCCGGGGAGCGATTTCGGCGGCAAGACGCGCTAGGACAGAGATTCGATCAGGCATGTCGGGATACTAGAGGAGTACGCGACCCTCTGAGCTGGCAGGATGCGCTTCGTCGGTTGGTGGGTCGTTGCGACTCTTTGGCCGCACCGCCTGTTTCGCCCAACTAACTTGGCACCGGACTGTCGGGAGGTTTGGGACAAATGGGTGAGCGACCTGCATTCACGATCGGAATCGAAGAGGAATACCTGATTGTCGACATCGAGAGCCGGGAGCTGGTCCAAGACCTCCCCGACGGATTGATGGCGGCGTGCGAAGATATTCTTGAAGGCCAGGTGAGTCCGGAGTTTCTCCGCTCACAGATTGAGATCGGCACCAAAGTCTGCTCCAACATCCATGAAGCCCGCGAGGACTTGAAGCGTCTCCGCCGTGCCGTTGCCGATGTGTGCAACGAATATGGGCTCGCGCCGATTGCAGCATCGACTCATCCTTCCGCCGATTGGTACGCGCAGCGCCACACCGACCAGCCCCGCTACAACATCCTCGCCAATGCCTTGGGTGGCGTTATCCGCAGGCTTCTGATCTGTGGAATGCATGTCCATGTCGGCATTGAGGACCCCGATACCCGTGTCGACCTGATGAATCAGGTCTTGTACTTCGTGCCGCACATGCTGGCGCTATCGACGTCATCGCCCTTCTGGAACGGCACCGAAACCGGTCTGAAGAGCTATCGCACTTCGGTGTTCCGAGCCGTGCCTCGCACCGGCATGCCTGATGAGTTTGAGACTTGGGCCGAGTATCAGCGTCATGTCCAGGTGTTGGTCAATGCGGGTGTGATCGAAGACGCCACCAAGTTGTGGTGGGATCTACGCCCGAGTGCTCGATACCCGACGCTGGAGCTGCGGAGCAACGACATCTGCACCAACATTGAGGACACTATTTCGATCGCGGCGATGTACGTGTCTTTGTTGTCGATGTTGCATCGACGTCGGGTGCAGAACCAACGATGGCGGATCTACAGCAGGATGCTCATCGAAGAGAACGTATGGCGAGCCCAGCGGTATGGAACTTCAGATTCGCTGATCGATTTTGGCCGCGGCGAACTGGTCGAGTTTCCGCAGCTGGTCGACGAGATCATCGGTCTGGTCACGAAGGACGCCAAGATGCTCGACTGCGAAGACGAGCTGAAGCACGCCAGGACCATCGTCAAGCGTGGCACCAGCGCCGACTCCCAGCTGGCGGTTTATCACGGGGCTCTTGCCGCCGGTGCCAGCGACCGTGAAGCGTTGCAGCAGGTTGTCGACTGGCTGATCGCAGAGACGGTCAACGGGGTATAGGACGGGAACGCCTTCGGCGTTCCATGCGCTCGGGAAACGTCCTTTGTGGGCC
>RCND010000297.1_pt1 | contig 28070 bp, 25 predicted proteins | sample 2041351 | NCBI WGS metagenome assembly RCND01 (sample SAMN09708230, study PRJNA481090) | Marine sediment metagenome, whole genome shotgun sequencing project. | biome: marine sediment; feature: ocean; material: sediment; isolation source: Sewage treatment plant 12B marine sediment (STP12B) ... | reverse complement strand
AACCTGTACCTTTGGTGATTCTGTAATCGGATTCGGTTTCAAGTCCCCAATACACATCAACTTCAGCACTTGGTTCCGTAAACGGAAAGTACGATGGGCGTAATCTAATCTTAGATTTCCCAAACATCTCAGTCGTAAAGTATTGTAAGGTCTGTTTTAAATCTGCAAAACTTACATCCTTATCTATATACAAACCTTCCACTTGGTGAAAGAAACAATGCGAACGTGCCGAAATAGCTTCGTTACGATACACACGACCTGGTGAAATAGTTCTTATTGGTGGTTTATTATTTTCCATATAACGCACTTGTACCGAACTGGTATGTGTACGTAACAATATATCTGGATTAGTTTGAATAAAGAACGTATCCTGCATATCTCGTGCTGGATGGTACTCTGGCAAATTCAAAGCTGTGAAGTTATGCCAGTCGTCTTCAATTTCTGGGCCTTCACTCACGTTAAAACCAATACGCGAGAAAATATCTATAATTTGATTTTTCACTATAGAAATAGGATGGCGCGCACCTAAAGCAATAGGTTCTCCAGGGCGTGACAAATCTCCATAAACCCCTTTATCCTCTTCCTGATTTTCAAAAGAATCTTTTAAAGTATTTACCTTGTCTTCAGCCGTTTTTTTAAGCTGATTAATGGTTTGTCCAAATTCCTTCTTCTGATCGTTTGCAACATTCTTAAACTCAGCAAAATACTGCTTCAGTAATCCTTTTGACCCTAAATATTTAATTCTAAACGCTTCAACCTCTTCTTTAGATTGTGCCTTAAAACTTTCTGCTTCTGCTATGAGCTCTTTTAGCTTATCTACCATGATATCCTTTATTCAATCTGCAAATTTATAAAATCTTAATTGATATATTCTGTTTCTATAAAATAGTTAACAATAGCTTCTTTCATTAAAACACTCTGTTCTCCTGCTTTAAGATGTGGTAATTGTCCCAATACCTTATAATGTGGCCAACCATCGTCGTCAACATAGTCAAATTCATAAAAACCATAAGGCTGTAATACCTTACAAATAGCAATATGCATTAAATCGAGTTTATGGTCTTTTTTATAATCGCGATGTATCTGGCCAAGCTCTTGAACACCAATAAGGTAAATAATAGAATCTAGATCTAAACGGTCTCCATCTGCAAATTGATTAGAGAGTTTTTCTACCACAAAATCCCATCGTTCTTTTAATTGTTCATCTCTTGCCATAATTTACCAACCTGTTCTTGCGTTATACAATTGGCAAAGTTAATTTATATTTCTTCTGTAAGAACGATTTTTTGAAAAATGTAACCTACAAAAATTCATTTCACAGAAGGAACCACTGCATTAGGGCATGTGTTTTTTGAAGTTGATTCGATATAATTTCCAACTTAAAAAATTATGTACTTTTGCCTAAACCGCTAGTATTATGAGTATAATAGACATTGTTTTAGGATCCCTTTTATTATTTGGGCTTATTCGTGGCGCCATGAAAGGCTTATTTGTTGAAATTGCTTCTTTAGTTGCTTTAGTTCTGGGTGTTTATGGAGCGATTCACTTTAGTGGTTTTGCCGCTGGATTTTTAGAATCTAAAGTCGATTGGGACGAAAAAACCATAAATATCGTAGCCTTTGCTATCACTTTTGTTATTATCGTTTTGGCTATTAGTTTGGCGGGGAAAGCCTTAACCAAATTAGCAGACTTTGCTGCCTTAGGCATTTTAAATAAATTACTTGGAGGTGTTTTTGGCGTGCTTAAAATAGGATTAATCTTAAGTGTGTTACTTATTGTATTCAATAAACTGAATAATACCCTTCCATTTATGGAACAAGAGGATTTAGAAGACAGTATGCTTTATAAACCTGTGAAGTCTATAGTGCCAATGATTTTTCCAAATCTTATTAAAAGTGAGGACGAAGCTATAACTGATGAAGCTTAATTATCAACTATCCTACTCAAATACGTTCTATAACTTCGGAACGTCAAATATCAAAATTGGTCTTTAAAATCCTTTTTTTGATGTGAGGTACTATTCATAAATAAAGCTAATAATATATCGCTTTACTTTTGCTGGGTTTTTAAAAAACAATCTGCTTTATGAATCTTGATGTACTTATAAGTAATATTACAAATCCTGATTTGTTATTCTTTATATTAGGGATTATAGACACCCTAGTAAAAGTGATTTAACTATACCTGAATCCTCTTCAAAATTAAATTCATTATACCTTTATTTGCTAATACTTGGCCCAAGGGCATCTTATATTACAGCACCAACAACTATGAAAGTAGAAGAACCAAGAGCAGATGCAGGAATATACATACCTATGGCATTTGGAATTACCCTCCCATTTAATATCACCATAGGTATGCCTATTTATTATGCGTTTATCCAGATGACCTAATCTAAATTTAAAACATTAAAAAAGCCTCAATCTAAAAAAATCTTAGACTGAAGCTTTTTGAATATATCTTTTCAGTTTTCTAATCGAATTCTAATTTAAAAATTTGGTCGAGGTGTTCTGTACTATCCATAGTGACCTTGAGGTCTTTAATAAGTCCGTTATCTAAACCATATACCCAACCGTGAAGTTGTAAATCCCAATCGTTGTTCCAAGCCTGCTGCACGATGGAGGTTTTTGCTAAATCGTAAACTTGCGCCTTTACATTGAGCTCTACTAAACGATCAAAACGTTTTTGCTTATCGTTAATTTGATCAAGTTCCGTTTTATTGCTTTTATAAACCTCTTTAATATTTCTAACCCATTTATTAATCAAACCAAGTGATTTATTTTCCATTGCTGCTTGTACACCACCACAACCGTAATGACCACAAACAATAACATGTTTTACCCTTAGCTGATTAACGGCGTAATCTAATACGCTCAACATATTAATATCTGTATGCACCACCATATTAGCAATATTTCGATGTACAAAAACTTCACCTGAATGGGTTCCTGTAATTTCATTTGCCGGGACTCTACTATCGGCGCAACCAATCCACATAACAGGTGGTTTTTGTAACTTGGCCAATCGCGTAAAGTAATCTTTATCTTCATCTAATTTTTTAGCAACCCAATCTTTATTATTTGCTAGGAGATTATTATAGTATGTGTTTGGCATTTTTTTATGGTTTTAGTTTGTGTCTTTAACGTTTTGCTTTATCCAAGATAGGCAATCTTTAAATGATTTAAAAATATGATCTTCAGAAACAAAATCTGGAATGATATCAATGCGTTCCATCATATACCTCGGTTGTTTTAATAGACTCACAAACAACACATTTACTCCTTTGCCTTTCAAATCGAGCAACATATCTTCCATTGCATATAACCCTGTTTGATCCATATACTGCATGCGTCCCAATCTTAAAATTACGATTTTTGCAGTTTCTGGAATCTGTTCTGTTAAAGCTTGAAAATCGCTAGTTGAACCAAAAAATAAGGGCCCTTTGAGGTGTTTTATAAATACTTCCTCTCTTAAGCTTAAAGGAAAACTAGCTTCATCTTCCCAAGATTCTTCTTTTAAGGATTTAACATCAGACCGCTCGGCTGTTAGATCTCCTATTTTTTTCATAAACATTAAAGACGCAATTACTAAACCGATACCAACAGCATAGATTAAATCCCAAAAGGTTGATAATACAAGTACAATGAGCATTACTAAGACTTCCGAACTGAGCTTTAATGGGCCCAACTTGATATCCTTAGGTAAACTCGGAATCGCTTTTAATCCTTTATAATCCATGACCCCAATACCCACGGTTATTAATATTCCGGCTAAAACCGCTGCTGGTATTTTAGACGCTACGGGGCCTAAGGCCAACATAATTATTAATAACATAACGCCAGCAATCATTCCAGATAACTTCGTTTTTCCACCTGCATTTATATTTACAACAGTTCTAATGGTTGCACCTGCACCAGGAATACCACCAAACACTGCAGCAATACTGTTCCCGATACCTTGCCCAATTAATTCCCGATTTGGTTTATGCTTTGTTTTGGTCATATTATCTGCAACAACACTCGTTAGAAGTGAATCTATAGCTCCTAATAAGGCTAGCGCAAGTGCTGTAAATATATATGGCGTTATACTCCCTAAGGTAAAATTAGTAAACATTTCTAGTTTTGGAATTGGGATTTCACCAGGGATCTCTGAAATAGGGCGATACCCTAAATTAAAACCATAAGCAATCCCAGACATCACTATTAAAGCAACCAAAGTACTAGGAATGACTTTAGTGATTCGTTTAAATCCATAAATAATAATTATAGTTCCTAAGGCAAGGAGTAGCTCTAACCAATTAATATTCTTTAAAGCTCTTGGCAATACTTTTAGAGCACCGATAGTCCCTGAGGCTTCTTTTGCTGCTAACGTTTTAGATTCATTTAAAATTAATTCTGCTGTAAGCTTATCAGCACGTTGAATTGTTTCCTTAAAATTTTCAAGAACTAAAATACCTTCACCGGCCTCATCTTTTAAAATATTTTCAAGAATAACTTCTTGAGCCAGTGGTTTAAATTTTTCAACAAAATCGGCATCCTCTCGCGGATAATAGCCTAGTGACGGTAAAATTTGAGTTAGTAGAATTATAACACCTATTGCAGTCATAAAACCAGAAACTACAGGGTAAGGAATGTATCTTATATATTTCCCTAAGCCTATTAATCCCAATCCGACCTGCATTAAGCCGGCTAATAAAAAGACCGTTAAAATAGCAGGAAGCGCTTTCTCTACACTACCATCATTTGTCGCAACAATACCAGCAATAATAACCATACTCACAGCCGTCATAGGAGCTGTGGGTCCAGAAATTTGCGTTGCCGTACCACCAAAAAGCGCAGCAAAAAAACTTATAAAGATAGCTCCGTATAGCCCTGCTTCGGGTCCTAAACCAGAAGAAACTCCGAAAGCCAGCGCAAGTGGTAATGCTACAATACCAGCGGTAATTCCTCCAAAGGCATCTCCTTTGAGGTTACTAAAAAATGATTTCATTCGGTTGTTTTTATTCTTACAGCGTATAAGATTTCGAAGTTAACCTAATTTTTTACATTATTAAAAATCGAGGCTACATCTTTATTTTGAAACTAAAAGCAGTAGGATTGCGTATTTTAACTACTTTGTTTGAATAATAACAACGCAACAGCAAGCGTATGGGGCTTCATTTACTTTTTATACCACAGAACAAAACCTTCATAAAACTTTAAAAAGTCTCAGATGAAGGTTTGTGCAAGAATACGTTATGTAAAAATGAATGTCGTTGTTTTTTAAGCCTGTATGACCTGTCTTTCCTGATTTAAAAAATCTAATGAAAATTCTTTTTCAAAATCAAAATCATTCCCATTTGAAACAATAATAACCGTTTTTTTATGCGATTTTAAAACAAAATCAATAATCTTATCTCCAACAAAACTTAAGACTTTTCTTTTTCGGCGACCCAAAACAATAATATCTGGTTTGCAGCTATTGATATGGTTTTCGATTTCATTTTTAATATTACCAAATGCAAACGCCGTTTGTATCGTTACACCATCATTTTCTATAATTGGCGCCACCAGATTATTGATTTTTTTCTCAGTAACGACATACTCTTTATTGATACTGCGCATTGCAGATAACTGACTATCGGTATCTACAATATCTGTCGGTTTTTTTACATGAAAGAATTCAATATCTGCATCTATGATCTTCGATAATTTTACTGCGTTTTGCAGAGCGTAGTTTGTCGTTTCCTTTAAATCTGAAAGCACTAATATTTTATACTTATTCTTTCCCATAATGTCTTGATTTTTTTTATTTCTAATAATTATGAGGCACTCAATTCAAGAGCTTCAGTTTTTTCAATACTATGATCTGAAGTACTTTTCGCATCTATACTCCAATTGTAATTCTTCTTGTACGTTTTAAAGCGGTTTGAATCGTTACTATCAATAACCTTTAAATACATCCACTCATTATCTAGTAACGTTTGAAGGTGTTTATTTTTTCTTAGAATTAATTCTACACGACCTAAGGGTGCATGTATTATTGTTGTTAATCGTAGCGGTTGATGATACATTTCCGTATCCGAAGCATTAAGGGATTGTAATGGTAATCCCATTTTTAAATCTCCTCCGTTGCCTTGAACCACTCCAAATTGACCGGTAACATTATGAGTGATTTTTGAACCTCCACCAAACTTTTGGTTATCGACCGTACTAAAATAATAGTGGTTATTAATCCATTGTGTAACGACCATTGGGCCACCCATAATTCCGGCTAAAGCGGCTCCTTCGGTATCAGATTCCCAGTTATAAGAGTGCATAAAACACCGTCCATCGAGATTCATTGAAGCAGTTAAGTCTCTAGATCCAACAATAAAGGCTGCATTCTTTGCCAAGCCCCATTCTGGTCTGGTTTCTCCCCAATTCTGTGATTTTTTTATAGCGAGTTCAACACTTCCTGAAGTCACCATAAGACGTTCTGAAGTTGCTGTTTCCTGAACTTTTTCGAGACTTTTCTTTAAAAAATCGAGGCGCTCTGTATGTGAACCTGGTAGTTGTGCATCGAACACGACAATCTCATCGGTTGTGGTATTATGCTCACCTCCAATAAAAACAGTGTCCTCTGGAATATCAATTTTGTGCGTCGTTTTTAAAACGGCCCTAACATTCTTGTCATTTGCTAATGTTGCCAAAAGTCTAGCATTATGTCTTCCCGGACTTGCAGCACAAGCGCCACAATCTAAACTTGATCCAAAGGGATTATTAGCCGTATGACTTCCATGACCTACAAACAGTACTAATGGAGCAAAATCCTTCCAACCCATTAAGTCAAACCCAGATTTTACAATGGCTACTTTTTCGTCAAGCGCGATATCTTGCTTGTTTTGTTCTCCTCCGTTGTAAGAAATAATTGGCTCACAAAAGGACTCATAATTACGTTTATTTCTATTTTTAATTTTGAAATATAAACCTGGTGCAAAAGATTGAGCTACTAAAGACAATCCATAAAACGCACCTGCCCCTTCAACAAATCCAAAAGAGGATGGCAGCATATTCTTAAGTCTTTTTAAGATATGTATTTTGGCCTTAGATAAATGTTTCTCTATCTTAAAATTCGTATCCTGTTGCGATAATTCTTCATTTGGATTTTCTGTAATCTTATAAGGAGAACCGACGATTGGAGGACAAGACTTAATACTAATATCTTCTTGGTAATGCTGATAATCTGCTGCTATTCCGAAAAAGCCAGCATAACCATACGTTTCGTAATTACCTGAAGTTTCAACATGACGACGTATCATTTCAGATCTCGTATCAATACAAAAAACGAGTTGAGCGTCTGGCAATGTCTTTTTTTCTACAGAAGCATTAAAGCTAATGTTATTGCTCTTTAAATCTAAAACTAATTTGTTCTGAAATGTGGCTTCCCATGCTTTAAGCCAAAGGTGTTTCAACTTTACATTGAAATCTTCTTTAACCATTTCTGTTGGCATTTCTAATGGCATTCCAAGATGCTTAGCAATCGTTAATCGTACGGCCAAATAATCTTCAATATGTATTGGGAATTGTTGTTGCCAAACTGAGTTTGTGTCTATTCGATGCTTTATATACCCTGTCCAACCGGATAAGGCTGCTATGTGTGCACTAAATATATTATTGTAATCTTTGCGATTGTATGCGCCTAAAACAAGCTCTAAAGCTTCAATACTAGTTTTTGGTAGCTGCTTTAAACTTGGTTTACCCAGGTCTCCATCGAAAGCTGCTAAAGCTTTCCAAGCGGCATAAAACCCTTTTTCTTTATTTGGCATTTGCCATTCTGCTAAACCTTCATCCATAAATGCCGCTAACCATTTGGCCATAATGACATCTACTTTTGAATTTGGTTCACTTGGAGTGTCCTGCTCAGCGCTTTCCATAATGTCTAGATAAGCTTCTGGACTTTTAGACCATTCCTGTTCTTTCAGCATTTCGCCTAAAACCGTCTTATCGATATCCTTATTTTGGTAGGCTTGTCTGTAAATAGACGCACTAGGATAGGTGTTAGATTTCAGAAAAGCCCCTGCTTCTTGTACGGCATCTTCGAACGGTAATTTCTCGTAGCCCGACAATGGATTAGACGTCACAAAAGAATATAGTGGCCAAGTTGTGCCAATGCGTTGCGAAGCAGCTTCAATACTCGATAAAATTTGTTCTTGCTTAGTCATAACTTATTTGGTTTTAAAAGAAACAATAGATTTACTTAACGGTTGTGAAATATTCATAAGCTTTACATACAGCCAAGGTATTTTTCTATACACACCAGATAACATAATGTGGAATCCAATTAAGAAAACGATCCCAAAGATGATATGTGTTGGTGTTAATGCAATTGGCACATTTGCCATTGGCATATCGTGCATTAATACCGTTACACCATTAAATACTAAACCATATATCCCTATGCCTAAGACAATCATTAATGGTGTTACTAAAAGTTTTTGAGTCGTCGGTATATTAGCTTGATTTAATATGTTGTAAACAACCTGCCCCACAGATATGGCAACGATGAAGGTAAGAAAGAGTCCACTATCTAAGCTTAATCCTTTCCCTGTAATATATCCAAAAAGTAAACCGCCTAAAACCGCTGAAACTGTAATAATGATGGCTTGTAAAGGCTTAATAACAATCGCATCTGGTTTTTTTGGAAGTGCGTTTTTAATTTCCTCTCCAGCAGAAAGAAATAAATACGCTTTATAAAATCCATGAAGTATAAGGTGCGTAATTGCAGCTGAAAAGAAACCGAGTCCGCATTGCATCACCATAAAACTCATTTGTGCAATCGTTGAACAGGCTAGTTTTTGTTTCACATTAACCTGAAGCAGTTTACTAAATTGTGCTATAATCGCTGTTAACCCTCCAATGATAAAGATTAGTAACAAGACATTTGCTGTAAATAATAAGGGGGCAAATAAGGTTAGTAAAATTCCTGATCCATTTACAAAACCTGCATGCATGAGTGCAGAAGCAGGAGTTGGTGATGTCATTGCAGATAATAACCATCTATGGAATGGGAAAATAGCGGACTGGATAATTGCTGCTACAATAATACACAATGCCGAAATAGTACTCATCCATTGTGGTACAGTATCTAGGTTTGCTAAGATTTCATTTTTGGTGTATGCCCCTGTGCTATAAGTGAGAATACCGAGAGCTATCGCTAAAAATAGTGCTCCACCTAAATAATTAAGTCTTGCAAATTTTGAAGCATGCTGTGCTTCTTTCCATTCTGAATCAATCCCAATTAATTTGGACATGATTAAACCCATCAACAACCAAAAGAAAACCATTAAGATCACATTATTTGAGATCACAAAACCCATTACGGCAAATGAAAAGGCTAAACAATACAAAAGAAAGCTTTGTTTCTTCTTGAAGCCCTTCATATAATTAGTGGCATACATTTGAACAATGGCACTAAAGAAGGCAACAACGGTCCAGATGACAATACTAAACCCATTAATTTGGAAAAGATCTCCAACGCTCCAACTCGGAAAATCAGAAAAATAATAAACGACTAAAGCGGCATTACCTAAAAAAATGAGCCAAGTCAATGGAATTAAAATTTTTGACAAAAGCGATTTGCTGTTTAATTGGTCTAAATGACGAGTTGAAGACATAAATAAAATCGTTTAGTTTTTTAATAAGACTGAGAAATATTCTCTTTCTACGGTGCAAATGTTAAAAAACTAATTCGATAATTTTTATTTATATATTAAATATATAATATAATTAAAATTTATAATTAACTCATAATAGACTAGCATTAAATACGTTAATAACAATAAAAGAGCACCATATAGGTGCTCTTTTATAAGCTATAAGTCGCTATTTTTTAAAAATTGTTGAGTAATTTGATGTCTTTTGACGGAATCCAACCGGTTGAGTTGTCAGAAAGTTGAATTTTTTTCCAATCGTCATACGTTTCTAAAACCTGAACCTTAGTACCTTCGTGAAGTCTAAATAACTCTTCACTTGTTTGATTAGGATCTGTTTTTACGCGACTCTCTTGTGAAAAAACGATGGCAGGATTATCTTTTCCATTCAAGGCCTCTTTTTTAAACGCCATAGCCAAAGAAAAGAACGCCGTCAATAAACTTAATACACTAACCACAAAGGCGATTCGCTTTCTGGATGTGACATAAGAAAAATGATACATTAAAAATAATAACACAAACAGAAGAACACCACCAACCGCAATTTTAGCCCATGTATCTGTATTAAACGTATTTACTATTTTTTTAAAAATTCGAGAAAATCCAACTTCTGGTACTTTATCAATAGCATCAATGGTCATATTTTGAGCAAAAGCCAAATTGCGCTTTATATCCTCGTTCTTTGGACTGAGTTGAAGTGCCTTTTCGTAGTAATAAATACTTGGAGCGATATTATTAAGCTTATAGTTCGCGTTTCCAAGATTAAAATACAACGCAGAAGAATGCATATCGGAATCTAAGATGGATTCATAAGTATCAATGGCTTCTGCATACTTACCATCATTATATAAAGCATTCGCTTTTTCAAAAATTCCGTCATTTTGCGAAAAACCAAAAAGGCTAAAACAACATAAAAGTAAACTAATGATTGCCTTCATATTATCTCAATTGCTTATCAATTAATGAAATCGTTTTTGCTGACTTATCATAATCATTCTTCATCGTCACTTGGGTAATTGGTGTATAACGCGCCAATTCGCAATTCTCTAAGATTGAAATAAACCCAGTAACAACGTCGCCTTCTACTTTTCTTTCTTTAAGAATACTCTCAATTTTTTCTTTATTAAAATCGCTAGTTTCGATACTAAGTTTTGCTTTTAGATAATTATGCAATGCTTTTTCTAACGCGACATAAAATGCCTCTTTCTGTCCAAGTGCCTTTTTAGCGACACTAAGATACTTTTTAGCTAATCGATCGGCTTTTCTTGTTCTCATGCCTTGCACGTCCGCATTACGCTGATCTTTTTTGTTTCTGATGAGAATTGCTAAAGGAATTGCTAAAAACGGTAACAAGAATAATGACCAAAACCCAGTAGAATTAAAGAACCGTTGTGTAGCAACATTAGACCAATTGGACTCGGTTTTTATAAACGCAAACGTATTGGTATTGCTGTTCACAGTTTGCTTTGTGTTTGAGATTGCAGCAGCATCATTATTATTTACCGCTGCCGTTGGCCCTTCTAGAACATCAATAATTATTTCGTCTGACGTGATTCGATTATAACTTTCTGTCTTTAAATCGAAATATGAAAATGAGGTTGTAGGCACAGGGTATTTCCCTTTGTATTGCGGCACAATAGTATACGTATCTGAAATACTTCCCTGCATACCGTTTAAATTAGTACGTACCTTTTCCTCGTATTCTGGTTCGTAAACCTCTAAAGAACTCGGCACCGTTAGCTTTGGTAATTCAAATAGTTTTAGATTGCCTTTTCCTGAAACTTCTATTTTAGCCTGAAGTGATTCAGTAGCATTCAACTCGCTTTTTGTCGTTGAAACTTTAAACGAAAAGTCCCCTACAGCTCCTTTAAAATCTGAAGGCTTGCCCTGTTCTGGTAATGGCTTTACATCTATAGTCCTACTACCGGCTGTGACTGTTTGAGCAACTTTAGTCACTAATGGTCTTCCAAAAATATCATACTTATTGGTAGGGACCTCAACGGTAAGCTCTAAGACTAAAGGCTCTAACTTTAGTTTCCCTGTTTTTTGCGGATATAGGACCGTTTTGCGAAGTACGACATAGCGATAATCTTCACCTTTATATTTCCCCTTTCGAATATTAAGCCCATTAATTTCGATATTCTGACTCCAGAAATCATTATATCTAGGGTTGTCCTTTGGGGTCCAATTACTCACACCTGTATCTAGTGAAACGTATAATTTATACACGACAGTAATGGCTTCATTTAGATACGGATTCGCCTTTGAAACTTCCGCGACTAAATGAATATTGTCTGAAGCAATATCTGAAGCGTCTGGAGGGCCGTTAGGTCGATCTACAGGAGCCGTCACATTTATAGTTATTGGAAAAGTTTTATAGGTTTCACCATCGATCTCAATGATGGCTTGCTTAATCGTGAAATTTCCTCGCTTTTTCGGTGCTAAAAAATAACTGTAGGTTTTTGAATAAGATCGTTTACCGTTTGACCAAGAATTGCTAACCGATGTATTTGGCCCACCAACAACACTAAAACCACTAAAACTAGGAGGTATAAAGTTATCACCATCCTTATTCATTTCAAAATCAATTCTTAGACGCTCGTTAACACCCAATTTCTTCTTGCTTACTTTGGCTTCGAACTTCACTTGCGCTGAAGCCATACTTGTTGCAAGTACTAATAGTAAAATTGATATGTGCCTAACTAACTTCATTTTATCTTTCAATACCTACAAGGTTTTTGAAACCTTGTAGGATAGTCTAATCTGTTTAATGTGACAATGCACTCAGGGATTTTAAAAACCTTTTTAGGATACTGAATACTGTTTACTGCGACTGTTAACTAAATTTTACCAGTCTTTTTCGGTTTTTACTTTGGCGCCTTTTTGTTTTTCAGCATTCATTTTTTCTTGAACTTTTTGCTCTTGATTTTGCATAGCATCTAAAATATTCTTGATCTGCTGAGGAGACATTTGTCCTGGCTTAGGCTTTTGCTTTTGTTTATTATTTTGGTCTTCCTTATCTTTCCCATCATCTTTTTTGTCGTCTTTTGGCTTTCCGTCCTCATCTTCATCCTTATCACCTTCTTTCTTATCCTTATCGCCTTCGTCCTTTTTATCTTTATTATCTTTATTCTCGTCTTCTTTCTTTTGCTCGTCTTCCTTATCCTTTTCTTGGTCTTTGTTGTCGTCCTTTTTATCATCTTCTCCACCACCATCTTTTTGTTGGTCGGCACATTCCTTTGCTAAGGCATAATTATAACGTGTTTCTTCATCCTTTGGATTATTTCTTAATGCATTTTTAAACGCTTCTACGGCTTCCTTGCACATATCGTTTTGCATTAAAATATTACCAATATTATGGTACGCCCTGTATTTTTCGTCTTTAGTGGTGGAGTTCTTAGCCGCTTCTTGACCTCTAAACAATGCCTCGTCAAAACTTCCTTTCATAAAGTACGAATGCGCTAAATTATAAGCTCCTACTGCTTTATTCGGAGCTTCAGAAATAGCCTTTCTGTATTCCATTTCGGCTTCAGCATAATTATCTCCTTCAACCAGCTCATTTGCTTTATAAACAAGATTATTTGCTTTTTTTTCAGCCTTTAATTGTTCCTCATTGATTTTTTGAGCAAACCCTAAGTTTCCAATTAAAAGTATGATTAGTATGTTGTAAAATCTCATATGTTTTTTATTCTCCTCTTAGGCACTAAATTAGTAAAGCCTTTGATGCCTTAGCGTTAAAATAATTCTAAAAGTTCTCATTAAATAAATTCAACTTCTTTAACCAAGCGGTTTTTCGCTCCAAGAAAAAGAGATCAATGAACAATAATAGAATTCCTATACCGAGAAACCATTGAAATTGATCTTTAAAATCTGAGATTTGTTTAGATTCAAATTCCTTCTTATCCATTTTATCTAAAACAGCTTTGATGCCCTCCACGACTTCAGTTGTATTACTCCCATTAATGTAAACTCCGTTGGTCTCTTTCGCAATCTCTTTTAAAGTTGTTTCATCTAAGCGTGTAATAACAGTTTCACCATTATTATCCTTTTTATAATTTAAAATGACCCCATTTCGTTTAATTGGTATTGGACCACCTTTGGCGTTACCAACTCCTACAGTCAAGATTCTAATACCTTGCTCATTAGCCTCTTCTGCAATATCAACGGCTTCTCCATCGTGATCTTCACCATCTGAAATAATAATTAGAACTCTATTGGTTTGCCCTTCATCATCGTAATATGTTTTTGCCAACTCAATAGCTTCACTAATGGCGGTACCTTGAGACGATAGCATATCGGTATTCATATTTTGTAAAAACATTTTTGCCGAAGCATAATCTGTTGTGATTGGTAATTGCGGAAATGCTTTACCTGCGTAAGCGATGATACCGACTCGGTCGCTGGTCAGACTATTGATAATTTGAGTGACCAACTGCTTTGACTTTTCTAAACGGTTAGGCGCAATATCTTCCGCTAACATACTTTTAGAAACATCGACTGCAAAAACAATATCAACGCCTTGACTCCTTACCGTTTCTAGTTTTGTACCAATTTTAGGATTAACCAATGCCAATGATAAACATGCAAAAGCTCCGCATAACACCACGACTTTTAATACACTTTTAAATAAAGATTGATTTGGGCTTAATCGCTTTAACAAATTACGATCCGCAAACTTTTTTTGCGCAGCGCGTCTCCAGACTTGAAGCCCTATAAATAGAACAATGATTACCGGGATAACCAGTAACGTCCAAAACCATATTTTTTCGTCGAGTCTAAACAAAGCTTCTAAATATTGTATTTCTTAATAATACTTCTAATAATAATAGCAAACCAGCGAAAAGGACTAGTGGTCTATATTTTTCATCGTAATTATAATATTTCTTTTCTTCTACTTCCGTTTTTTCGAGCTTGTTGATTTCGTCATAAATCTCAGCTAGCTTTTCATTATTGGTTGCTCTAAAATATTTCCCACCTGTAACCTCAGCAATCTCCTTCAGTAAATCTTCGTCGATCTCTACTTGCTGACGACCATATCTAAAAGAACCATTAGGATTTATACCGATAGGCGACAATGCCATTCCGTTCGTTCCTAAACCAATTGTGTAGGTTTTAATTCCATATTCTACGGCTAATTCGCTTGCAATTTTTGGATCTATAAAACCGGAATTATTGACACCATCCGTTAAAAGAATAATGACTTTACTTTTAGCTCTACTATCTTTTAACCGATTTACAGACGTCGCTAAGCCCATACCTATTGCTGTACCACTCTCAATAATCGTATTGTATTTAATATCTCTTAAAGATCGCAATACAATAGATTTGTCGCTAGTAATTGGTGTTTTCGTGTAAGCTTCGCCAGCATATTCTACCAAACCAATGCGGTCATTTGGTCTACCATTTATAAAATCAGCTGCAACTTCCTTTAAAGCTTCTAACCTATTTGGCTTTAAATCTTTTGCTAACATACTCGCTGAAACATCAATAGCCATTACAATATCTATACCTCGCGTTGTCTTGGTTTTTGTAGACACATCAACTGTTCTTGGTCTTGCTAGTGCTGTAATTAATAACCCTAAAGCAATTAAACGAAAAGCAAAAAGCACATGTCTTAATTTGGTCCATATTGATGGTGATAACTTAAAACCTTCAATACTCGATATTTTTAGCTCAGCAGTTTGTTTGCTGTACTTAAAGACATACCAAAGTATTACTATTGGCAACGCCAATAACAACCAAAAAAATTCTTTATTTAAAAATTCTATATTATCAAACATCATTTCTCTTCTTCTACGGCTTCTTCAGGTTTCAGTTCTATTGAATCTATAATACGTTTTACCATTTCATCTGCATAAAGGTCATCTTTTGGAGATGTTATTATAATCTGCTGTAACACATTTTCATTAGAAAAGCAGAATAACATATAATGAGCACCTACCGAATAATCGGTGTTAGGAACTTTCATATTCAATGTCCCAAACGTTTTTAAACCCTCCGCTCCATTAGGCGTTTCAAATTTATCTCGCTTCACTGAAATATTTGTGGCCCCTTTAGACTCAAAACCTTTAATCGTTTCTTCTGAAACTTGCAATAAATCGAACGTTGGGTTCTCCGTATCTTTATTTTGAGGTGCTTGTTTTGGGACTTTAAGCGTGGTGGTATTTACAGCAACACTAAAAACATCTAACATCGTACCGTAAACAAAGGTTGTCATCGTTAATTTCTCCTTGGCTTCGTCTGGAATTGGAGAATCTACACGCTTTAAAACTTGAGGTGTTTCGATCCAAACAGGAGGAAAACCATAAACACTTTTTACCCAATCTCCTTCTAATAATTCTTTGCTCTCATGACCAATAATAGTGTCTTTCACATAACCAAAACCATATTTAAATCCGAAACCAACAAAGGTTGCAATGATTAAGAATACAGAAATGGCAATCGTAAGTATAACTTTTCTACGTTTCTTTTTGCGTTCTTGCTCTTCTTTATACTTGTCATCAAACAGCTTTTCTTCTTCTGTTGGTTCTGGCAAGCTCTCTTTTACATGATCTATTTCTTTATCGATGGTTGCCTTATCCATTTCTGCCAATACTGTATCTGGCAAAGACTTAGCAAACTTTACCAAATCCGCACGTTTTAAAATAGATTCAAGATTTTTAATGGTGTCTTTAGATAGCGGAATTTGATTCCCTTCCTTTAGTAAATTTAATCTATTGACCAACTCATCTGTAGTGCTCTCTAATGCGCGATCATAAACTTTTTCATCGAGGTATTTTCTAATGATAAAGGTAAGTTCAGAATAATAGTCTTTGACTTCTGCACGGATTAAATATTGACTCTCATCTAATTTTTTAAGCGCAATTTTTGCACGATCATAAGGTGGTAGCAAGGCGATTTCTTCTTCAGCTGTTAAAGGTTTTTTTCGCCAAATAAACCAGTATAGTAAAAAGGCAACTAAGCCTATTACTAATAAAATTCCTAATAGCCACTTCCACCAATTTCCACTAGTTTTCTCAACATCTATGATGGGCTTAATATCGTAAAGCTTTTGCTTTGTGGTATCGACCGCAACGGTGTTTACTTCAACTCTTAATGAGTCCGTAAAAAAGGGTTGGTCTCCAATAATTATTTTTTGCCTTGGTATGGTATATGACCCCGAATCGAATTGTGTAAGCTTATATAATCTTGACAATAAAAACTTAGCCTCTCTTTTGGTGGTATCGATTTCTAAGGCCTCAACATTTTCTAAAGGCATAAAGGTTTGCCCTTCTGGAAAAACAACTAGTAAAGATGAATCTGCTTCAACTTTAATTTTATAATTGATTTGCTCTCCAATTCTAATTTTTGTGGTGTCTACTTCTGTTTTGACTTGAGCGAAAGAGAAAAAAGAAAAGAGAAAAAAGAATACAAAGCTTGAAGCTTGAAGCCCGAAGCCTGAAGTCTTACTAGTTTTATTTTTAAATGTTCTAATGCTATTTTTCATATTTAATTTCTTCGTGCTTCTAACGCCGCACTACCTACTCTTTATCCTCTTCGTTTAAAATAACCCAATAGCTTTCTTACATAACTTTCATCAACCCTACAATCAATAGTACCAGCACCAGATTTAGTGAAGCTATCTTTAAAATAGTTTACTTTTTCTGAGTAAAATTTACCATAATTCGCCCTTACTTGTTTTGAAGCCGTATTGACTAACATTAACTCACCGGTTTCTTCATCTTCCATTTGCACCATTCCTATATTCGGAATTTTTTCTTCATGTTGATCGTAAACCCGAATTCCTGTAATATCATGTCTGGCTGCTGAAATTTTAAGGTTATGTTTATAATCGTCTGCGATGAAATCTGAAAGCACAAAAACGATGGCTTTCTTTTTCATTATACTCGACAAAAACTTAAAGGCTTCAGCTATGTTTGTGTTTTTACTTTGGGGATGAAATTCTATTAATTCTCGAATAATTCTCAACACGTGAGAACGTCCTTTTTTTGGTGGAATGTAAAGTTCTATTTTGTCTGAAAATAAAATCAGGCCTATTTTATCATTATTCTGCGTTGCCGAAAACGCCAATGTGGCCGCAATTTCAGTTACAATTTCATCCTTAAATTGATTTTTGGTCCCAAACAACTTACTACCTGAGACATCTGCCATAAGCATCATCGTTAGTTCACGTTCTTCTTCAAACACTTTGATATAAGGTTCGCTGTAACGCGCGGTAACATTCCAATCAATATTTCTTACATCGTCACCAAATTGGTATTGACGCACTTCAGAAAAAGTCATACCACGCCCCTTGAAGGTAGAATGGTATTCGCCTCCAAATATATGATCAGACAAACGACGTGTCTTAATCTCTATTTTTCGTACTTTTTTAAGAAGTTCTTTAGTATCCATTTTTTTAGTTAGTAGTTGACAGTCTCAGTTTTCAGTAAGTATTATTCAGCATATCGCACACATTTAACGGTGTACTGCGACTGAATACTGTGAACTCATTTATGGTACTTCAATTTCATTAATAATTTTATTGATAATATCCTCTGAAGTTACATTCTCAGCTTCGGCTTCGTAAGTAATACCTATTCTGTGACGCAGAACATCGTGCACTACGGCTCGCACATCTTCAGGAATAACGTAACCTCTTCTTTTAATGAATGCGTAACATTTAGCAGCGGTAGCCAAATTGATACTACCACGTGGGGAGGCACCAAAAGAAATCAATCCTTTTAAATCTCCTAGTCTATATTTTTCAGGATAACGTGTCGCGAAAACAATGTCTAAAATATATTTTTCAATTTTCTCATCCATATACACCTCACGAACCGCTTCTTGTGCGCTCAAAATTTGAGCTACAGAAACCACAGGATTCACCTTGTCGTAAGCCCCTTTTAGGTTCGCTCTCATAATCATTTGCTCGTCTTTAATCGTTGGGTAATCTATAACGGTCTTTAGCATAAATCGATCCACCTGAGCTTCAGGCAGAATGTACGTTCCTTCTTGCTCAACTGGGTTTTGTGTTGCCATGACCAAGAAAGGCTTATCTAAAATAAAGGTTTCATCACCAATAGTGACTTGTTTTTCTTGCATGGCCTCAAGCAAAGCTGACTGTACTTTTGCTGGTGCTCTGTTAATCTCATCTGCTAAAACAAAATTGGCGAAAATTGGTCCTTTTTTAATAGTGAAGTCGTTCTCCTTCATATTAAATATTAATGTACCAACAACATCTGCTGGCAAAAGGTCTGGCGTAAATTGAATTCTGCTAAAACTTGCATCAATGGCCTTTGAAAGCGTATTAATTGCTAGTGTCTTTGCTAAACCTGGCACACCTTCTAATAAAATATGACCCTGACCAAGTAATCCTATGAGTAGTCGTTCTACCATATGCTTTTGCCCAACAATAACCTTATTCATTTCTAAGGTTAATAGATCTACAAATGCACTTTCTTTTTCTATCTTTTCGTTAATTGATTTGATATCAACTGTACTCGATTCTTCCATTATTTTCTGGGTTTAAAAACAAAACTTTTTGCGGTAAGTTTTTCAAGCATGCAAAGTGTCAAAATTATTTGTTAGTTGCTGTTAACAATTGGTTAAAAAATAAAGCGCAGTATTACTATAATACTGCGCTTTGTGATAAATCATCTAAAATCTCTTGACCTATTCAAAAATAATTGGATCTAGATTTGTGATTTCACCAACATTGACTTCTACATTTTCAATGACAACTGAATCCAATAACAACGTTGCTTCTGGCGTAACTGTTACTGTATAAACGCCTGATGGAAGACCTAATATCTCAAAATCACCTAAATTATTTGTGTAGGTACTTGTTGACAACGTTCCGTTAGTTACAACAACTTCAACCACTATTCCCAAAGGCTGTACGCTACCTGCAATTGTACCTGAATTTACTTCTAAGCTAGCTCTCAAAACAGGTTTTAAATTAATATTTCCTGAATTTCCAGCCATGACTATAGATTCATCTACATCAAAATCTAAAATAAAGTCATAATTATAACCTGAATTTATCTCTTGATTAATCATAACTTTTAAGCCAGATTGTTGTGCGCTAGGTGTATTCAAAGGTCTTGACTCGGTTTCTCCTTCTAGCACCACTGAATTATCATCCCCTAACACTAAGCGAATTTGTTTAATAAAACCCGTTTGGATGCTTTCATTATTTACTAACTCTAAACTTGTACCACCCGTAAGCTCTAATAAATCGTACACACCTGGATTAATTATTTCTATAGATTCCCATCCACTTTCACCATCGTCACTAGCTCCATCATATTTCACCATGATATCTATAATTTCAACGAATACATTTTGATAATCCCCTGGGTCATCCACAAGCTTTACTGATAATGTTGCGCTCTCGTTATTATTTGAATTACCTGATTCATTTGAATTATCTGAGTCACTACAAGCAAATACGAGTAGTAATAAAATAATTGAAATCATTTGCTTTAAAAACTTCATCGTTATAGATTTTAAGGATTGTTACATATATACGAGGATAATTGTTGTTTCAGATTATAACTATAAAATCTGATCAAAAAGAAAGAGTAACACCGAAGCATTACTCTTTTATCTTTATTAATCATGGATTAGGATAATTAATACTGAACTTGTCTTATTTCCGTATATAAATCAGGGTTGAGAACCATCATATTTTGATCTTCATCAAAACTTAGAGATTTGTCTATATCTATATCTATTGTGATATCGTAAAATCGATTTGGAATCAGATCCATTCTCACCAAATTTGAAGGGTTTGAATTTCCTGAAGTTGTAATATCTAAATTATAAAGTGTATTATTTAAATCTACAAAGTTATTATCCCCAAGGACAAGTCTAATTTCATAGATATAACTTGATTTGAATTCAAAATTATTGACAAGTACTAAAGATGAATCGTCTCTTAAATCAAAAATATTGTGAGCACCTTTATTTATAGAGTTTAAGCTAACCCAAGCATCTGGTGCATTGTCGTCGTCTTTAACTTTTAGCTGAACATCTATAATGTCCATAAAAACCTTATCAAATTCTCCTCCTGTACTTTTCAGCTTTACAGAAATACCAGATAATTCCGAATCTGAATTTAGTTCTTCTGTAGAGCAGCTTGTGAAAGCGACTAAAAGAACTAGGGAAAAAAGTGAAGATTTTAATGCTGATAAATTCATAATTTGGGGTTTTGAATAAATACTACACAATGATACCGTATTACTTATGTTTTAAGTATTTTTATACACCAATAGCAGAAAAACCCATATAAACAGAAAAAAAAGTGAAATATTCTCGACTAATTGCAGGCACAATGACCTGGGGAAACTGGGGAAAACAATTCTCAAAAAAAGAAATGGAAGCTCTCATGCACCATTGCGTTTCTAATAACATCACCACTTTCGATCATGCCGACATATATGGCGATTACACGACTGAAGCAAGGTTTGGTGACGCTTTTAAGTCTTCAGGAATTAAGCGTGAAGACATTCAAATGATTTCTAAGTGCGGCATTCAGCTCATAGGTGACACGAGAACAAATAAGGTTAAACATTATAACTACACTAAAGACTATATTATGTCTTCGGTAGAGGATTCTTTAAAACATCTGAATACGGAGTATCTCGATTTATTGTTACTGCATCGACCTAGCCCTTTAATGGTTGCGGAAGACATCGCAGAAGTTGTGACCACACTAAAAAAAGAGGGGAAAATTAGAGATTTTGGTGTGTCTAATTTTACAGCCTCGCAAATGGAAATGATAAGTTTACGTATGGATATTGATGTCAATCAAATTGAATTCTCACTTACGAAACATTCAGCCATGTTCGATGGCACTTTAGATTATATAAAAACCTGTGGTATTACACCCATGGCATGGTCACCATTGGGCTCGGTATTTAAAGAAGATAACGCACAAACAAGACGGATCCATAAGCAATTGGGTAAATTAATGGCCAAATACAATGCTACAGAAGATCAGTTGTTATTGGCTTGGATTTTAAAACACCCAGCTGGCATTCATCCTGTTGTTGGCACCACCACTAAAGAGCGATTAAAGCAATCTGCTGAAGCTGCAAAAATTGATTTAGAATTAGAGGATTGGTTCTTGATTTTAGAAGCGAGTCAAGGACATGAAGTGCCTTGATTATGCTCTCAACGACTTGCTCTGACAAATAAAAGCGATTCACATAATGAAGTAACCTGAATTTTATGAGAAACATTTTACTTATCATTTCAGCTTTTGCCGTTATGTGCTGCAAATCGCAAAAGTCACAGTCGCCTGAAGAATTAAATGTGCTGTTTATTGGAAATAGTCTAACCTATTTTTACGATATGCCACAAACGCTTCAAATGATGCTGAACGAAACTCATGCGAATATTAAAATTGACCAAAGTACATTTCCTGGTCAATCATTGTCAGGCCATTTGTCTGAAATTATTACTTCACGGACAGAAAACAGCATTAGTACAAGGAAAAAAGAAGAAGGAGAAACTACAGAAACTGAAATAAAGATAGCCGAAAAAAATTGGGATGTCATCATTCTACAAACGGGAACGGTGGGTGTTTTGATTCCTGAAAATCGTGATATAAAAGTAAATAATGCAATTTCGGGTATTAAAAAATTGGTGTCCAATCCAAAATGTAAATTTATACTTTTTAATACTTGGCCCTCTGAAAAAGAATATCCTAAAAAATATTGTTATCCATCAAGTAGAATCGATCAATCAATAGAGAAAGAGACATGCTGTTCGCCAAATCTTGAGAATTTAGAACAAGAAACGAAGCTTATAAATGAATCGTATGATTTAGTTGCTAAGAAAAATAGCTTATTAAAATCTGACAACGGAACTAAATACTACGAGGTTTTAACGAAATATCCAGAAATAGATCTTTTTGATGATGATATCCATCCGAATAAGTATGGAGCTTTTTTAAACGCTTGTGTTTTTTACCAAATGTTGACTGATAACAAAGCATCTGAATTAAATTATAACGGAGACATAGAACCAAAAACCGCAGCGTTATTAAAGATAATTTCGCAATAAATTAGAGACTAAACGTTTAAAAATAGCATTCCTGTCTTTTCAGAAATATCAGAACTATGAAGAAAAAAGTAGCATTAATTACAGGCGCAACAAGTGGAATAGGCAGAGCCACAGCAAACCTATTCGCTCAGCATGGCATCCATTTAATATTATGTGGTCGCCGGCAAGAACGATTAGATCGTATTAAAGAAGCCCTCTCTAACGAAACCGACGTACACACTTTAAATTTTGATGTGCGCGATAGAGAAAAAACACTAGACGCTATAGCGTCTTTACCCAAAGAATTTCAACATATAGATATCCTTATCAACAATGCCGGTAATGCGCATGGCTTTGACCCCATACAAACAGGAAGTTTAGACGATTGGGATGCTATGATAGACATCAATGTAAAGGGCTTACTCTATGTGAGTAAAGCTGTTATTCCAGGAATGACAGAACGAAAATCTGGACATATCATTAATATCGGGTCCTCTGCCGGAAAAGAGGTTTATCCGAAAGGAAATGTCTATTGTGGCAGCAAACACGCAGTCCTAGCGATCACTGAAGGCATGCGAATTGATTTAAATCCCTTCGGAATAAAAGTTGGCGCTATTAATCCTGGTTTGGTAGAAACTGAATTCTCTGAGGTTCGATTTAAAGGTGACAGCGCTGCAGACCATGTTTACAAAGGTTACAAAGCTTTGCAAGCCGAAGATATCGCTGATGTGATATACTTTGCCATATCGAGACCTGCACATGTTAATATTGCTGATGTACTTATGTTTTGTACTGCTCAGGCGAATTCAACACTAGTTAAAAAATCGCTTTAGGTTTTTAACTAGTGTTGAAAATTATCTATTCCTATTAATTATTTTTTATTTCTATAACATGGCACATTATAGTTCGTTTGAAGATTTAGAAGTTTACAAAAACGCCAGTACATTTTGTGATGACATTTGGGGTGTTATTGTAAACACTTCGTTACAAAAAGATTATAAATTAAGAGAGCCGATTAATGATTCTTCAGGCTCAATTATGGATAATATTGCTGAAGGTTTTGGACGAGGCGGAAACAAAGAATTTATTATGTTTTTGGGTTTTTCAAGAGGGTCTTGCTGCGAAACTAAAGCCCAATTATTGAGAGCAAAAAACAGAAATCACATTTTTGTAGAATTGTACAATCAGCTTAATGAAAAAGCAGAAAATCTCATTGAGCAATTGTCAAAATTCATGAATTATCTTAAAAAATCTAATCGAAAAGGTTCTAAATTTGATTAGGACTGAATAAACAATAAAAATAATTAATAGAGAATAATCTTGATTAACAAACGCCTCCTCATAAAAAACTTGCTGGCTCACAATGATGAGAACAGTTTTTATGACAAAAAGCGAAAAATAGATATCGGGTTTAAAGAAGGAAAAGCAAAATTCTTAAAACATATTTGCGCACTGTCTAATAGCAACCCAAAAAACAATTCATACATTGTTATTGGGGTTGAAGATGAAGACAACAAAATTGTTGGTGTTGATTTTTTTGATGATAGTAAAATTCAGAACCTCATCAATGCTTATATTTCCAATCCACCCATAGTACAATACGAAAATATTCCGTTTCCACATTTGCCAGATGACAGCGTCGTTGGCTTAGTGACTATTAGACCCATTGGAAAAATCACGTCGTTAAGAAAAAATATCTGGAAATATTATGGCGGCTCTGTGTTTTTTAGAGATGGTAGTATGAGCATGCCTAAAGTTTTTGATATTGAAATTAAAGATACTAATTCAAAAATTGTACAAGCTATTGAAAACCATTCGCAAAACAATATAGAATTGACACTCGATGGAGTTTTTGATTTTATGAATAAGCGTCAAGATTATAATCCGCAATACAAAGTTTTTAAAGAATACTTTGTGCTATGTTGGTCTGGAGATAAAAAACAGGTGAAGGATGAAATATTCTTTTCTAGAGTAGATATAGAGTTAATCAATGAGCAAGTGCGTTTGTTTTATTCGGCTTTAGATGAAGTTTCCATTTCCTTTTCAGAGAATTCTTTTAAAATTATAGAATATGTAAGGCTCGGTCTGCATCAATCTTACAAGTACTATAAACTCGAAGAAAAAATTATTCACTTTAATGATAGCGCCAACTATTCTATTGAGGCCAATTTAATTTTTGAACCACCTCAGTTTGACAAGAAAGTATTACACCATATCTACAATACCAATAATGCCATTCTAAAAAAACTTGAAAAAGGAATTTCATTAAATCTAAATGAAGAAGCCGATTTGAAAAATCTGGCAGCAAGTTATTTAGTCTGTTATCTCAATGGATTTGACGATGCTTTACCTAAACTCGACGTTTCTAAAACTTACATTAAAAATTACAATTCTGAGCTCTATAAGTCTTATAAAGAAACGAATAGAATTTTGAGAAAGGTAAAATACAGTTAGTTTATCGGAATTTTTATAATTTTGAACGCCTTTTTCGTACATCTTGTCGAAGGGCAATTTCAAGTAACTGTAGATGATGCGTTTTTTTCTGCCATTCAACATAATTTTGATTGTCCAATGAATTTTATGTCGATATTTGTAATGCTATTAATCAATTATACAACCTTGTTTCTTTCAGCCAAAAGCTAAAATTGAAACAAGGTTTATTTTTATACAAAGGTTAATATCTTCTGTTTTTTTTGGATAATACCCTCTGGGGAAACATTCATCCATTGCGATAAAATTGTAGCATACACAGCTCTAAAGTCTATATTATACTTTACATCACCATTAGTGTCTAAATCGCTTAAACTCGCTAAGTCATTATAAAACCCTGGTTTCTTAAGGTTTTTACCAATCACAAAAACATTATTTGCAGCACCATGATCTGTGCCGTTTGCTGCGTTTTGTTTTACACGTCTTCCAAATTCAGAAAAGGTTAAAATCAAAGTATCTTCAAACGTTTTGTTGCGTTTTAAATCTTTTACGAAGGCTGAAACACTTTCAGCATATTGCGACAATAAACGCTTTTGTTTATAAGCCTGATTAGCATGTGTATCAAATCCACCTAATGAGGTATAAAACACTTTGGTCTCTAACCCCGAATTTATAAACTGAGCTACATTCTTAAGCTGTTTGGCAAAACCGTTTTGAGGATAATCTTCTTGCGATAATTTTACCTTTGTGTTTTCATAAATATAGTTCGCAGACGACTTTGCTTCAATCATCGTTTGGTAGAGGTAACCCAAATTATGTTCACTTAAATGGGCGTCGTTATAATGACTGATTACCTTCTTAAAATAAGGGTCTTTTGAGGTATTGTGTAAGGCGCGATAATTATTTGTTGCGATCCCATTAAAATGCTCCCCTTTCATCGCTAAACTTAATTGCTCATCTATCTCAATAGCGTTATATGGTTTTTCCCCATGCGCATCGAGATAACGGCCTAACCAACCACTTTGCAAATATTCATCTGAGCCACTTGCGGTTTGCCAAATATCCATAGACCTAAAATGTGAACGCACAGGATTTGGATAACCAACATTATTAATAATTGATAGTTCCCCATTATCAAACAAGGGTCTTAAAGCTGCCAAGCTTGGATGAAATCCTAAATCGTCATTAAGCCTTATAATATCTTTGGTAACTGCCAATCTTGGTCTCGCATTATAGTACAGATCGTTATTATGCGGAATTATGGTGTTTAAACCATCGTTACCGCCTGCAAGTTGAATAATCACTAAGCGCTTATAACCCAATTGCTCGGTTGCAACGGATTCAAATGCCTTTACAAAACTAGGAACAAAAAACAAGCTGCTGGCTAATGTCGAATTTTTAATAAACTTACGTCTGTCCATAACTAACACATTTGATATTCTGGCAACGACATTAACTGAATGCAATACTCTTGTTTCGATTTTTTACTCAGTGTTTCTAAGTAATCTGCTGTCCCTTTATTTATGCTGCCTTGAATTATAATATCCTGAAGTTCATCCACCTCAACGCTTTTATAATTTTCTAAAAACGCATCCCAATTTGGCAAGGTTTTAAAAGGTAGTTTCCCACTATTTTTTTTGAAAGATTCTTTCCTTAGATCATCACTAACGCCCCCCTCTTCTTTTAATGAAATTAGGGCATTATTAAGTAATAATGACGGTAATTTTAAGCGCGCCATAATCGTATTGGCATCAATCCATGCTTTATCACCTTTCCATCCTGCCACATTTGGGGGGTCTAATAAGGTTTGCCCTAATAATTTCTGAATTTTTAAGAAGTCGCGTTCTCTTTCAAATTTTACAGGTACGGTGTTTGCAATTCCTACCAAATATTCGACAGGTGATTTTATTTTTGACCCTATATTTTCTTCATCATAAAACCAATCGGATAGAAACACAAAACGCATTAGGTCTTCTATATTATAATCGGCATAAAACACGTCAGCCATAGCATTAACATGGGATTTATTTGGTATCGGGTTTACAAAATAGCGATAAATTTTGTCTGAAATAAAACGCGCACATTGTTTATCGTCTAGTATAATATCGATAATATCATCACCATTATATTTCCCTATTCTGTTAAAAAATAGTTTCGTTTCTGTATCGTGTTGAGACTCTTTAAATATAAAATTACCGTCAAAATCATGATTATAGCCCGTAAAAGCTCTTGCACTTTCTTTTATATCTTTTTCAGAATACTGACCTTCTCCCAAAGTAAATAGCTCCATTAATTCTCGTGCAAAATTCTCATTTGGCCTATTCTTTCTGTTTTGTTTTCCGTCTAAATATTTAAGCATTGCTGATTCTCTAGAAATCGCTTTGACGAAGTCTCTAAAATCACCTAGTGCAAAATACCTAAGTGTATTATTGTATTGCTGAGCATGCAATGGATTTCTCTCTCTACACACAAAATGATTCGCCCAAAACAGTGTCATTCGTTCTCGGAGTAATTCCTCTGGTTGCACTAATCGTTTGATCCATTTATAATTAAGATCTAAAATTTTCTTACTTCCTTTGTCCCTGATATCCTTTGCTAATTTTGGGTAATTTTTAAGGTCCACCGGTGTTACTCCGTTTAAATATGAGAGGTCAACACGCAGTGGTGAAAAAGCCTGAGAATTTTCAAAGAGTGCATTAACAACATTTGCTCTGTCTTTGTTAATTGACATTAGTGCTTTGGGATGAATACCAAATCCTGCACGCCAGTATAGATGTTGAAGATTTCTCTGTATCATAGTCAATTAGACTCTATAAATTTTAAAACGTTTAATACCAATTTAACTTCACAATGTCTTGATAAATCGTTTTATTTTCACTTTTTCATCGTTAAAAAATTGAACCGTAGCAATGCTATGCTTTAATTTTTTGCCTCGATA
>RCND010000295.1_pt1 | contig 28103 bp, 20 predicted proteins | sample 2041351 | NCBI WGS metagenome assembly RCND01 (sample SAMN09708230, study PRJNA481090) | Marine sediment metagenome, whole genome shotgun sequencing project. | biome: marine sediment; feature: ocean; material: sediment; isolation source: Sewage treatment plant 12B marine sediment (STP12B) ... | reverse complement strand
TCGACTCCGGTATTCTCCACCATGTTTCACAAAGCTTCAAGAGTTTAGAACTTTTGAAGCTTTTTTATTTTGAATTTAACGCATAAGCTATATCAAGGGAAAAGGTAATTTCAATTATTCTTGACTCTATATGTGATTCTTCGATTGGTAATTATAGAGCTCGGTCCAACAGTTAGTACGACAGGGAGTGAAGTCGTTTGCCCACAAACATAAGTAGTATCGGTAACCACCACTCGGTATTGATAACCGTTTTTATCTACTCCAGGAGATACAACAGTAAGGTTGCCGCTTGAAGTATCGGTATATTCAGGACCAGTGGCAAGATTACTGAAGGTGATGCCGTTGTCTATACTTACTTGCCATTGGTAAGCCACTACAGTCGCCGTTGCTACGGCGGTAAACGTGGCATTGTTAATTATAACCGTTTGAATATTGTTTGGTGCTGTGCTTATTGTTGGTGTGCTTTCTGCTTCTAGAAAATCAGACGTACCATTAACGTCGATATCATTAGGAGTAGAGTAACCATCGGAGCCAGTAGTAACCAGACCATTGCCATCTACTTCGACAGGGTTTGGCCCCAAGATTCCATCCGTATTGCCATCTGTAAAACCTGCTTCCAGAACATCGGAGCAGCCATCTCCGTCCGAGTCAAGATCTAAATAGTCTGGAGTGCCATCCGCATCCGTATCTAAATAATTTTTAGTGTATACCATAGAGTGATAGTGGGTGGGTCCTTGAACATGCTGAGAGAATGAAATCACGTTCGTTGCCATATCGTTTAAAGGAATGGTATTGAAATCCGAATCGGGAGCATTGATGACCATACTCTCCAGAGGGGATGAAACGTTACGTTTGCCTTGTAAAGTTACTGTGCCACTTGCATCAATTTCAATTCGCATTAATAAAAAATTGGGATTGCCGTTCCGCCAGTTAAAAGACCATATATTGGAATTACCACTAGAACTGTGTGTAGTATTATCCGAAGTAAACCGTGCCATCGAACGACCTGTTGGAGCAGCTTGTGGGTAAAACTGCAGTTCAATCGGAACAAGGTTCACCCCGTTGATATTTAAATTAAAACTGTTATCTAGTGAACTTACATCAATTATCATAGATATAATAGGTCCGGTAGTTATTGTAGTAGACCCACTAGTACCTAGGTTGTAGGCCGCTGTGGCAAATTCTTTAATGGCATCTGGTATTCCGTCATTATCATCATCTAAATCGGTATCGTTAAAAACGCCGTCACCATCGGAATCAATGAGCTGAGCATTTATTGCCGTTGAGGCAAAGCATGTCATCAACAAGAGTAAAAGCAGATGAAAATTTAGTCTTATTTTCAGTTTTCGTTTCAACATAAAATTGATAATGACTATAGTCATTAGTTGGTATAAATCACAAACATATACTTAGCGCTATTACAAACTAATCCATTTTAACGATGGTATTTTTTTAAAACTTAACTCCCTATTCGTAAAAACAAATAAAACACAACAGTTTTGTACGTTTCTTTTATAAAAATAAGCGGATGATACCAGATGCAATAATTGATGTTGTAATAATAGAGTAAAGCATTGTCAATACCCACAAATAAAATGTCTGGCGTTCGCGTGGAAAATAGATTGTTTCAATACATTGGTGTTTATAGTTGTTTGAATTTTAGATTTGATTTAAAACCCTTACGAAATATTTACTTAAATCATGCTGAAGTATGCTATACTTTGCGGGTACAGGGCATAGGAAGGTCATTATATACGAATTAATTTTCAGTAACATGTATAGATAGAAATAAGATGAGCGAAAAAGACTTTAATAGAATAGGTTTTAAGTGGAACGGTCAAAATCCCATAGGGTCTGTACCATTTCTATCCATAAATAGCAGATGAATAGGAAATGTCTTTCTCTCATAGAAAAAGTGTAGTACCCGAATCGGTTCCTTTCCCTTTGATGCTAATACATATGGCACGCCAAAGCTCGGTATTCAAAAAGCCCTGTATAATTTTTGATTGTGTTTTAGCTCCAGTCTTTTCGGTGCTGGATTTTGCCAAAAATTCACATTCAACTTCAAGACTATTATTTAGTTTCTGCGAGCTTACTAATGATGTCAGATGTCAATCGGTTTTCGGCATAGGGATTATTGGCCAACCAGACCATGGTTTGCGCTATATTTCCAGGTGCAATGGTTTTGTATTTTGTTAAAGAACCCACCATGGCAAAATTAAAAATGGTCATTACCTGTTTAAAGAGATATTCTCCAGGTCTGCTTTCATTTCTATCGCCACCAATGAGGCTAGGCTGCAGGATATGGGTTTTTGGTAGGCCTAGTTCTAAAACAGCAGCTTCCATTTCTCCTTTTATCCTATTGTAGAAAATAGAACTCTTTTGGTCTGCACCCATAGCCGAAACAACTAGAAAAGAAGGGATGTCATTTTTCTTGCAAAGCGATGCCGCAGCTACAGGAATTCCAAAATCTATGGCCCTGTACCTTTCTTCGTCGGGTGTTTTGGCTTTTGTAGTGCCAATGCAGCAGAATACTTCATCGGCAGTGAAATGTTCTTCTTGTTCGGTTAGCTTTAAAAGGTCACACTTAAATTCCGCCAGTTTTGGGTGGCTAATTTCTAGCGGTTTCCTTGTAAATACTTTTATACTAATATAGCGGTCATCATGGAGAAGGAATTGTAGGAGGATGCCACCCGTTAATCCGGTAGCTCCCAAAATAATCGCTGTTTTATCTACTTTTTTCATAAAATTTAAAATTAGTATAAGATTAAAATTGACGTTTTAATAAGGTGTCCCCACAGCAATTTCTGCTAAATACGTTAAATGTAATTTAAATTTTAAGGAAGTAGTTTTTATTCTAGCTCTAGGTGTATAAAAGTATTCGTTCCAACACTACATTCCGCAACATATTAATTTGGGTTTTAAGAGGCCACCCAAGTCTTAAATTCTGCTGCTTTGGCTTTGCTTACCACAATCTGTTCTGCTGAAGCGGGAGTTACCTCTACGATAAGCTTCCCGTTGAAGTATTGTTTTATTTTAGAAAGGGCATCGCGTCGTAAGATGCACTGCCGGTTGATTCTGTAAAAGTTATTAGAATCCAGTTCTTCCTCTAATTCCTCTAGTTTACCATCTATTACGTAGGATTTATTATCAAAAGTAGTGGCTCTTACAACTCCTTCGTCTATTTGAAAATAAGAAATATCTTGTGTTTTTATTGGAATAAGCTGGTCTCTATGGTTTATGAGAAATGTAGTCTTATAAGTCCGCTCTTTTTCCTTTACTAAGTCTAGTAATCCTTTAATCTGATTGTCTGCAATACCTTTATCTTGCTTCTGTTCCTTAAATTGTAGGAGTGAATCAGAAAGCTCGTCTTGGTCTAAAGGTTTTAGAAGGTAATCTATACTATTTACTTTAAACGCTTTCAGCGTGTACTGGTTATAGGCTGTGGTAAAAATTACAGGAATTATAATGGGAATCTGTTCAAAAATTTCGAATGAAATACCATCTGCCAAATGAATATCCATAAACACTAATTCTGCTGATTGTGGTTTGGAGAAATAGGCTACGGAGCTCTTTACAGAATCTAACACCTTTATGACCTTAATATTGCTATCTATGCGATGTAACAGATACGTTAGGTTATCGCTAGCGGCTAGTTCATCTTCTACGATTACGACGTTCATAAGGATTTTATTAAAGGGAGTTGCACGCTAAAGATATCATTTTCTGTACGTACGGTAAGTTCCTTACGTAATAAGAGTATGTATCTTTTTTTTAGGTTCAAGAGGCCGTTTTTTGTGCCTTCCGCAAAGGTTTTTCTTAGTCGGATCGGGTTGTCCACATAAATAGAGCCATCCTTGGAATAGATATTCACTTTTAAAGGATTGGTTTCGGATATCTCATTATGTTTTACTGAATTTTCAACTAGTAGTTGCAACGCCAATGGAGGTATCTGCAGTTCTAAATATTTTGGTTCTATATTGATATCTATGGCAAAGCGGTCACGGTATCTGGTACGTATTAAAAAAGTATAGCTTTCTAAAAATTTTAGTTCGTCCTTAACGCTTACCAAATCGCTATCACCACTTTGTAAGATGTAACGGTACATATAAGATAGTTTTTTAACGAACTGGGTAGCCTGTTCATTTTCACGTATAAGGGACGTCAATGAGTTGAGCGAGTTGAATAAAAAATGTGGATCAATCTGATTTTTTAAAGCTATAAGCTCGTTCTGTAAACTCTGTTGTTTTAGGTGCTCGTTCTCTATTCTGCTTTCTTGTTTTTCAACCTGTAATCTTAATATCCTTCCAATAAAAAATAGTGCCAAGAGCAGAATAGTGTAGGTAAATGCAAGGAAACCCTTATCCTGCTGATTCATTTCTATTCGTATTATATGTGGATATAGAAATTCAAAAAAGCTTAAGGTTGCGATTAATACGGCAATATTAATCAGTACCATAACATTTAGTCGTACGGCGGTAGACCATTTGTATTTTGCATAGCCGACATTTGCATTGAGCTGTAGAATTGCCCAAGAGAACAAAAAGAAGAAAACAAAGCGATACATGAAATCTGCAATCCAAGCTACAGAGAATTCCTCACCGCCCTGGCTAACCATATCATAGATAAAGATGGTTTTGGGAACAGACACTAACGTAGCCAGTAACAAGGCAATCTTAACGATGGAGGATTGTTTAACGTGTCTTAGGGCCATAGGTAATTATGCTAGGATTATTTCAAAAATACGTCAATTTTACAGGAACTACTTTTATTAATGTTTGTGGTAAAGAATGGAATTAAAATCAATTCGGGCGGGGTCGAGAATACTAAAGATTCTCCACTCCGCCCGAAAATGATAGGGTTCTAAAACGTTTAGTTTTTCAATAGTTAAAACTAAACGATTACTAATTATTTAGACAGTGCATTAAAGCTATTTGGAAGATATTTTTGGGTATTAAAATCCAATATAAACTCTTCTTCCAGTTCAATCACAACGATTTCTTCAATGTCAAATACCATTCCTTTATATGCATTGAAACCTTCGGGTAAATATTCTTTAGTGTTGAAGCCTAAATTTATTTCTTCCTCAATCGCTACTAGCCCAAGATAATTAGGCGCTGTTTCCAATCCTGCATACGGGTTAAAACCTTCGGGCAAGTACTGGGCAGTATCGAAACCTAATTCTAATTCTTCTTCAACTTCTATTAATTCTATATCGTTTATGTTGTTGTCGTCATTTTCGGTTTGGCACTGTGGGTAACTTGTAAAGGAAACCAATGTAGCACCCAAGAACAGTAGGCTTAGAATTGATGATGCTTTTTTCATATTATTATATTTAATCAATTTATATAATCTATTTTAATTGAGCAGCAAAGGTAGGTTGGTTATCCCCCTAAAAATGAGAGTTTCTAAGTGAAACGTCTAAATTTGAGTTTGAAGCGACTTTTTAGCGAAGCCAGTTATTAATACCTTACTCCAATTTAGCCTGGAGCCACAAGATGTTTAATAACTCGCCCTTGATAAAGAGGTGGCATATGCCTTTAGCTTACTTTAAGAGCGGCCTGATTTAATTGACAAGTATACTATCATTTCGCTATTTTCTAGAGAAAAGAATACTTCATTATTTTGGAGTCGCTTTCTTTTCATTCCTTTCATGGTATCTTTGTTAAAGACATAATAATGTATGCTATGAAAGTCAGAGAATTCTTTGTTTTAATTTCGATTATCGTTATCGTCGCCATAATCGGTATTTCGTTTGTTTGGCAACCGGTATTATGGTTTTTCCTATTGGTAGGCCCATTAGTTTTAATGGGTATTTTTGATATGTTACAAACGCACCATACCATAAGACGAAACTTTCCCTTGCTTGGCAGGTTTAGATATATGTTGGAATCTATACGACCAGAAATTATGCAGTATTTTGTAGAGACCGATACAGAGGGAAAACCCCTGAACCGTATCTTAAGGTCTACGGTATATCGGAGGGCGAAAGGAGAAACCGACACCGTGCCTTTTGGCACGCAAATGGATCTTTACGAAACGGGCTATGAATGGATGGAGCATTCAATGTATGCAAAAAGTAACCCGCAAGAATTAGGCGAATTTCCTCGAATCATAATTGGAGGAAAGGACTGTAAGCAACCCTATTCTTCAAGTCTTTTGAATATCTCTGCAATGAGTTATGGTTCTTTGAGCAAAAATGCGGTTTTGGCCATGAATCAAGGTGCTAAAATGGGTGATTTTGCGCATAATACAGGAGAAGGCGCTATTAGCGATTACCATTTGCAGCCAGGAGGAGATCTTATTTGGCAAGTAGGAACAGGGTATTTTGGTTGTAGGAAAGATGACGGCACTTTTAATGAAATTACGTTTCAAAAAAATGCAGTAAGGCCCGAGGTAAAAATGATAGAGATAAAACTTTCACAAGGGGCTAAACCAGGGCATGGGGGTATTTTACCTGCTATTAAAAACACACCTGAAATAGCAAAAATAAGACACGTACAGCCCGGCATAGCCGTGCATTCGCCGCCATCCCATTCGGCTTTCAATGATCCTATTCAGTTTATGCATTTTATAAAAAAGCTAAGAGATTTATCTGGTGGTAAACCTGTTGGTTTTAAGCTTTGTATTGGAAGAAAGCAGGAATTTATGGATTTTTGTGAAGCCATGATTTTTACTGGAGTTACACCTGACTTTATTTCGGTAGATGGAGGCGAGGGCGGAACAGGTGCTGCCCCAGTAGAGTTTTCTAATTCAATGGGAATGCCAATGCGGGAGGGTTTAATATTTGTACATGATACCCTTTTGGGCTTTGGGCTGCGACAGCAAATAAAAGTCATCGCTGCTGGTAAAATCATTACTGGCTTTGATATGGCAAGGGCGATGGCGCTTGGTGCGGACGGTTGTAACAGTGCGCGCGCTATGATGTTGGCTGTTGGTTGTATACAGGCCTTGCAGTGTAACACGAATACCTGCCCAGTTGGTGTAGCTACCCAAAATAAATCGCTAATGAAAGGACTTGTTGTAGCGGATAAGGCGCCTAGGGTAAAAAATTTCCATGAAGCAACGATAAAAAGCTGTCTAGAACTAATTTTTGCTGCAGGTCTTCAAGGGCCAGAGGAATTAGGACGTGAGCATATAAGTAAGCGTATGGGTATGTTTGAAGTCAAGAGCTATGACGAGATTTATCCGTACATACCTGAAGGGAGTCTGCTGGATATTGCCAAAATACCAGATAGCTACGCTCGGTATTTTCAGCTAACAAGAATCATGAAATAGTTTATTTGGTTATAGAAAAACCAGCCGCGGGTGTTTAGGGCTCTTGTTCATATTACCGAAACATGGACTTATCCTACTTTTTGATTTTTCCTTGATTAAATTACTGATGGGTCTTGGTACTGGTAGACCAAGAAGGGTTGGTTAAGTAGAAATATCTTAAACCAGTCTGTTCGTTTTTTAAACCTTAGCGCCTAATTTTTAGTATTACAGTATCTTGTTCATTTCGTAATTGTCGATTTGAGAATCATATTTTCTGAACTTCGAATTTGGTTTTAATAAAAACTTCGATAATAAAAATTAAGCTATTGTCTTGGTTGAAAGGAAACCAAGAATTTGGGATTTGGCAAATACAGGTCGGAATTACAATTTATATGTAAATTTAACGTTAAGTAATTGTAAATATAAAGTATTTTTATGTAGCTTTATTATGCGTTAAAAGCAAAAAACAATGAAGAGAGATAGCAACATACTAAAAATTTTAACCCAATCGTATATCACCCTTATTGAAAACTTACGATTGTATGGAATTAAGTTTAGGAATTTTCACACCTTAATCTACAGTGTTTAGAACCTAGGGTAGTTAGAATTTTGGTTCAATCAGCACTTATTACCATTCTATTATAAGGCCGTTTATAGTTCAATTCTAAAATAGCCTCCAACACATAGGGATTTTAATCTTACGTTTTAGTTGATTTAGATGTTGCAAGAATAAAATATTGATTTTACTCCTCCAGATTATACCATTCTATATCATTTAGGTTTTCACGTCTTCCCATTTCTTTGGGTGGATAGTTGGTAACTAGATAGTCGACTATAACTTCCTCATTTTTCCCTAAATCCCATAAATTTTGGGTCTCTTGCATCCAGCGTATGGTGGCTACCCAGCGTTCTTTGTTCATATGATTCTGTATGACTAGTTTGGAGGAATGGCAATTGGTACAATTATTAACCGTTTCCATAAGCCCGGGAGCATCTATAAATCCGGTACGCACATGGATACCATTTTCTATTTTATCGTAATCATCTTCGTTTGGTATAGCAACTACAGTTTCTTCAGGTGTTTGGTTTTTGAAGGCAGATAAGGTAGGGTCGGCCATGAGATAAATACCCATAATTATTATAACACTTATAAAGCTGCAAAGCACAATCATCAGCCTATAAATGCCACGTACGTTTTCTCTAAATTTGGTATACCTTTCCTCCATGCTTACGTGACTTTTAAAGCTATGCGTTGGCAGGCGTTGTTCAGGTATCCTTTGGGATTCCAGCCAGGAATTAACATGGGTTGGGAAGTTCCGTGTGTATCTGTAGCTCTGGACCATACCTCATAATAGCCTTTTTTAGGAAAAGCTACCTGTGCGGAAAAGTGTTGCCATGCCAAACGATTTGCCGGTTTTTCTATGGGGCACTCTTTCCAGGTAGCACCAAAGTCTATGGAATATTCCATTTTTGCAACTTCCAGTTCTCCAGCCCAAGCATGGCCTCTAATATTCAGTTTGTTTCCTTCGCTAATCATGGCTCCCGTTTTTGGGTGGGTAATCAATGATTTCACAGGCATGGATTCTATAATACACATGTCTTTTTCGGAAACCTTTTCCCCTGGCCCCACAGGGTTGCAAGGAACCCTATAGGAATCTCCTGTCATTTTAGTTCCGTCATGAACTTTGTTACGTATGCTAATACGTTCTATCCATTTACCCGATACGGATGCGGGCCAACCTCCTGCCACCAAACGTAAGGGATAGCCATGAACTAAGGGAATATCCTCTCCGTTCATTTCAAAGGCAAGCAAGGTTTCGTCTTGCAAAGCTTTTACCATTGGTGCACCGCGGGAAATAGGTTCCTTTTTTGGGTCTCTGCTTAGATGTTCATCTATTGCGTGATATCCTATATACACAGCATCGTTCTTTATGCCTGCGTCTTCTAATACATCACGCAAACGAATACCAGTCCATTCGGCACAGTACACCGCACCAATAGTCCATTGGTTGCCTTTTGTGGATGGGTTGAACTCTGCACGCCCATTGCCACCGCACTCTATAGTAAGCTGGTAGGTGTATTGTTTAAATGTTGATTTTAGCTGGGCCAGGGTGTAGGTTTTCTCCTTATTAACTGATTCGCCGTCTATGGTGAGCGTCCAGTTTTTCACATTTATGCTTTCGGGAACAAGACCATTGTTCCTAATAAAAATATACTTGTTGGGCGTTATTTTGTCATCTAAAAGATGCGCCTGTGCCTCCATATTCCAAGGCTTATCATTCAGAAGTACCATTTCGCTGTCCTTATTAAACATTTTAAAGGGATCGGGATTTTGTAAACCTAAGGGAATATAGCCGTTTGGGAGGCTTTTGCCGAAAACGATTTCGGTACCTAAGGCACTGGATAAAGCCGCCAAAGCGGTTCTGCCTATGAATTTTCTTCTTTCCATCGTAAATTTTTTACCCCTTCAATATATGATTTTTTATTAACTAACGGTTTGCTCTTCTGATGTCAAAGATACCGGAAGTTCAAAAACTTCCAAGTCAAAGTAGGGGATAGCGGCAAAGAGGTGGTCAAAAATATCGGCCATAACATATTCGTAATTTTCCCATCTCTTATCTGCACTAAACGCATATATTTCTAACGGAATACCTTGTGGTGTGGGTGCGAGTTGACGCACCATTAGGGTCATATTCTTGTTGATTGCTGAATGATTTTCTAGGTATTTTGAAATGTATTTTCTAAAAAGACCAAAATTGGTCAGGTTTCTACCATTTATAGCCAAATCCTTGTTGACCTTATTTTTCTGGTTGTACTCCCTAATTTGTTGGTTCCTGGTATTTAGGTAAGGTTGTATCAATTGAATTTTTTGTAGGTTCTCTATGTTGGTATCCGATAGAAAACGGATACTTTTCTGACGTATAATAATCGCTCTTTTGATACGCCTACCTCCAGAGTCCTGCATGCCACGCCAGTTTTTAAAGGAATCCGAAATAAGTGCATAGGTGGGAATCGTAGTAATGGTCTTATCAAAATTCTGGACTTTTACCGTAGCCAGGGTAATCTCTACTACGTCACCATCTGCACCGTATTTTTCAAAGGTGATCCAGTCGCCAATACGCACCATATCATTGATGCTGACCTGGATACTTGCCACGAGCCCTAAAATAGAATCTTTGAATAACAATAAAATAACGGCAGAGCCAGCCCCTAAAGCCGTAAAGAATTTCCATACACTAACTTGGGTTATGATAGCGAAAATGGTCAACATACCTAAGGCCCAAACAAAAATCATGAATACCTGTATGTAGCTATCCATAGGTTTATCCCTAAACTGTGGTTTTGTTTTCAGGTAGTCATTCGTACTTCTGAATATTTTTTTGACTATTGTAATGGTAAGTACCACAAACAAAACCTGAAGTACTTTTTGGGCAATTTCGCTAGCATAGTCAAAGCCTTCAAAAGCGATGGGAACCAAATGAAATAACAGGAATAGAGGTAAGATATGGGCTGCATTATGTGGGACCTTATGCGCAACAAGAAAATTATCGAAATTGGTCTTGGATTTTCTAGCTAACCGCACAGATACCGAACGTATTATTTTCCAAGCGATAAGGTCTAGGATGTAGGCAAGAACAAATATTAGAATAAGCAGTATACCCATATTTAAATATGCAGCAATGTTTTCATTCATTCCTGTTTTTAGTAAATAATTGTATAGTAGATTAAGGTCGCTTTCGTTCATGTTAAATGTTTGTTTTGAGCATAGCGTGATAAATTTAATGCCCTTATCGCTTCAATTTTCGGGTACGGAACAAGGATACGCTAAACAGGGCGTTTAAAGAATACATTTAGCTAAATAATTACTTGGTGGCTAAGTTTAGGTGTTTTCTGTTTAGCGCAACAGTAGATTGTTTAAAACAGCTACTTTTAATAATTCTTAGGATTTAATACTTTAGACGAATATCGACCTTAGCCTATTGAAAAATATTTTATTTAGTTAATCTTTTACTCAATTCTTCCAAGGATATTCCCTTTGTTTCCGGCATTTTTGTTATTGCCCAAATCAATTGAAGTACCATCATGGCACCAAAGAAATAATAGATATACCAAACAGCGTTTCTCAGTACTCCTTCTGAGGCATCTAAGAAAAATGGTGTAATCAAAGTAATTATGGCGGCAAAGACCCAATGTACACTAACGCCCCAAGATTGTCCGTATGCACGTATGCTGTTTGGATAAATTTCTGAAATAAATACCCAGATTACGGCGCCTTGTCCAATTGCGTGGGATGCTACAAAAGAGCAGATAAAAATAAGTGTTAGCGTAGAACCTAGCTCCATCTGAAAACATAACCCCACCATAACTAAACTTATAATATATCCTATAGACCCAATGATAATAAGCTGTCGTCTGCCTAGTTTGTCCAATAAGCGAACACCAATTATGGTAAATATTAGATTTATGACACCAATGGAAATCGAATTGAATAGGGATTCTTTTCCACCGAGTCCTGCTTGTTCCAGAATCTCAGGCGCATAATAGAGCACAAAATTAATTCCTGATAACTGATTGAAAAGAGCAATGAAAAAACCTAGCCAGAGTATTTTAGAATACTTCCTTTGAAAAAGGTTTTCACTTTTTTTGGAATGATTTAGATTCAATTTTATTTCAAGTAATTGTTCCTTGGCCTGTTCTTTAGGATGTATTAGTTCCAAAACTTTTAGTGCAGCCGTATCGTCTTTTTTATGTAGAGCCAACCATCTTGGACTGTTGGGTACCTTAAACACCATTAGGGTATAAATAAATGCAGGAATAGCCTCTACACCTAGCATCCAACGCCAATCGTTTGCGCCATCAAAACCTTTTAATAACCAGTTAGAAACAAAGGCAATCAAGATTCCGAATACTAACCAGAATTGATAGAGTCCGCCCATTTTACCTCGGTTTTCCTTAGATGTAATTTCAGATATATATATGGGAGCGGCTACCGAGGATATACCAACACCAACACCACCAATAAATCGAAAGAAAGAGAAAGAATACGGGTCTTGTGCGAGTGCGGAACCTATTGCAGAAATAAAGAATAAGATACCTATCCAGAACAAGGTTTTTTTACGTCCAATTTTTTTGGTAGGAATTCCTCCAAATAGTGACCCGAATACTGTTCCCCATAGCGCCATGCTCATAATAAAGGTACCGTGAAACAGGGGAGAGGTGTCCCATAATTGTTTTATAGGCTCATTAGCCCCACTGATAACAACGGTGTCGAAACCAAATAAAAAGCCCGCTAGAGCTACCGTAATGGACCATACTACAATTCTGTTCATGAAAATAAATTTAACATCTTCTAAATATAAGGAAAGAAAACTTTAACACGCTTCACATCTTAGATAAGTATCTTTGGAGAAGATGGGATTGTAAATTAAAAATATAAAAGGTATGAAAGGAAAAGTAGCATATATCACTGGAGGAACAAAAGGAATTGGATATGGTATTGCCCAATCTTTATTAGCTATTGGAATGAAGGTGGCTATTAGTGGTAGGACAAAGGAAAGTGTGGATAGTGCTTTAAAAGACTTGGATAATGATAATGCGATTGGCGTAGTTTCAGATGTTTCTGTTTTAGAGGATGAGATAAAAGCGGTAAAAGTGATTCTTGAGGCCTACGGGAAGCTAGATGTAGTTTTGGCGAACGCCGGAGTTGGACATTTTGCGCCAGTAGATGAACTCACCGCAGCTAACTGGAACCATATGATAAACGTTAACCTTAACGGTGTTTTTCATACCTTGAAAGCATCAGTAGGGGCATTGAAAGCTTCTAAAGGGTATTACATGACAGTCGCTAGTTTGGCAGGAACTAACTTTTTTGCTTCTGGCGCGGGGTATAACGCCACTAAATTTGGGGTCGTAGGGTTTACCCAAGCTGCGATGTTGGATTTACGAAAATACGATGTTAAAGTAACCACGATTATGCCAGGTTCGGTTGCTTCGCATTTTAACAATAATGAACCTAATGAAAAGGATGCCTGGAAGATACAGCCGGAAGATATCGGTGCCTTAGTAGTAGACCTATTGCGTATGAATCCTAGGACATTACCTAGTAAAATAGAAGTACGACCAACACGACCGGATAAGAAGTAGTTATACTTCTTTTTCTAGGAAAGGGATACTTGGGTCATTTATTTCTCGGATAAGATTATGCAATACTACTTCAAATTCAGACAGGGTTTCATTATCTATTAAAGTTTGTTTAGGTCCTCTTGGAGCCTCTTTTTTAGCGAATAGAAGTACGCCTTCCTTGAGGTTTTTCAATGAAATAATACCAGCCTCTATCGGCTGGTTTGGATTTTTTTGAGCGTACATATAAGCGTAACACAATAGTTGAAATGCCTTGCTGTACTTGTAGTCATCGATTAAATTTTCCCATGACATGATTTCAACATTTTTTCGCTCTACTTTACCGGTCTTGTAATCTATTATTCTGGTGGTGCCGTCTACCACATCTATACGGTCTAGTTTTCCTTTTAGTGTTATAGACCGCTTAATTCCGTCAATATCTAGAGATACTCGCATGGGCTCTTCTAGGGCGATGATTTTTATAGACTGGTGTTCCAATTGTTTTACTTCGGAATCTATAAAGTTTGAAATATATTTATGTATTACATGAAAGGATAGATAGTTTTTTCCTGTGCTGATATCACCATCCAAATAGGTCTTTTGAAAGTTACGTTGTATCGTTTTTAGGAGTTTGGTCTTAGCTTCAAGAAGATGGTCTCTTGATAGGGCTATACCAACATATGGGGTGTATAATTCTTCTAAGGTGTCATGAACGATAGTGCCGAAAGTGTTAGCGGCTATAGTTTCTTCTACTACTAAGGTATCATTAATACCCAATAGGTTTTGTTTGTAAAAATCAATGGGATTACGAATGTAGTTACTCAAGGAACTGGGGGAGAACCCTTTACTGGAATAGTTTTGAATCCTATGTAATAAGTTTTCGGATTTTGTGATGGAGTCTAGGGAGCTAATGATTGGTTGTAACTTAGGAGAAGCTATTTTTTCTATTATATCATCTCTATTGTCTTCGGTTAATAGCTGGGATATCAGTCTACTTTTTTCACCACCCTCCAAAACATCCGGTTCTGTGTTGTACAACAGATAAATATTTTTTGCCCTTTGTAGTAACCGATAGAAGTGGTAGGTATAAACCGCATCTTTTTCCTTGTACGTGGGTAGTCCGTGTGCTATTTTTAAATCAAATGGAATAAAGGAATTATTAGATTTTCCGGATGGAAGGATTCCTTCGTTTACAGATGTGAGTAGGACAGTTTCAAAATCTAGATTTCTGCTCTCTAGCATACCCATTAATTGCAGACCTTCTAAGGGATCTCCCTGAAAGTCTAAGGTTTCTTTCGATAGTAGTTGTTTAACAAGATTTTTTAGGGCCTTTAGGTTAGTAATATATTTATAGGTAGTAGCTAGCGCTTTAACTTGCACAAACAGAGTATGAAACTTATAAAGTTGCTCCAAGGCCAGGTTATTTTTGTCAGCTATAAACGCTTCTTTTAAAAGTGCTACCAGATCGTTACATTTTTTTAGAAAGTATTGCGGGGTGTTATTTTCTTTGGAAAACAGGAGTTGCATGACTGCATGACTTGTTCCTATAAAATTTTCAATTTCTTTTAGTGTGACGAAGGTCCAATTCCTAATCTTAATTGTGTTTAAAATGGCAGCTAGGTCAATCTTATGGTGACTGAGTAGTGCTGCGCAATATGGGTGGGTGATAAAACTTATAAAATCTTTAAAAAACCAACCTTTGTTATTGACGACTTCATGTAGCTGAAAAAAACCTAGGAACAAACCAGCTAAGGGAGTAAGTTCTAATTTTTGTCCCATTGTAATGTTTACAGAGGGTATAGAAATAGGAACCGCATTAAGAATTGGGGTCAACAACGTTTCATCACCAAGTATTAAGGCAGTATTTTTCAAGGATTCTGGGCTGTCTTTATGCAGTTTTGATAGTAAGTTGCCTATATATTTTGCTTGTGATACATTTTTGGGAACACCTATTATTTCAATATTTTTCTTTTGTAGGTAATAGTTGCTGACACCTTTTAGTTTATTGTTCTTAAAGTAGGGCCAGTTGGCTTTATGTTGACGTATAAAGAGGCCTGCGTCGTGTATATAATCTGCTAAAAAGTAGGGGTCAATATCCCAATAAATCTCTGAGGGATTAGTTTTTAAGATTGTTTGTATAATTCGGCTTTCTGCTTCGTTAAGCGCATTAAAACCTAAAAATATATGTACGTTGCTTTTCTTTTTTAGATAATTATCTAAGTTTTCTGAAGCTTGCCTATAAACTAGGCCTTGGTGCCCAATTCCTTTGTTAATTAAGTTTTTGTTGAAGGAGTTATATATGGGGAGGATGTTTTCCCAAAAACTTAGGTAATTCTCTATAAGTGCTGTTTTTTCAAAACTGGTAGACCAATGATTGATTTCTTGTATAGCGCTCAGATTGGAGAATAGAGCCTCTGCATCAACAAGATAGCGGTCTACTTCGTTAAAGTCCTGTAGTAGTGTTTCTCCCCATGTTAGGAAGGTGTCGAAGGTTTCCTTTTTATAGCTGCCGGTTTGAAGATACGCAGTATAAAGCTCGAATACTTGTTCGGCGTTCGTGGCGTATGATAGTCCAGATACGTTTTCAACAAACTCTTCTATGCTATAGACGTTGGGGGCAAATATAGTTTTACCTGCTTTTTTAGATATAGCTTCCTTTAGAAAGGTGCCTGCACGTTTACTAGGAAGCACAAATACTACATCCGATATTGATGATTGCTCTTCCCATACTTTGTCAACTACGTCATCTATAAAAGTTCGCATGTTGTAAAAATAAAAAAGCTCCGCGAATTGCGGAGCTTTTTAAATATTAAAACACTTAGTTTTTAATAACTTATTTTACTAAGTTAATTTCTACTCTTCTATTTTGCGCTCTACCACTTCTTGTGTTGTTAGTAGCAATTGGCTTGTCTTCACCTACTCCGAGAGCAGATAATCTGAACTCTTCGATTCCTTGATCAACTAAGAATTCTTTTACAGAAAGAGCTCTTGACTCGGAAAGGCTTTGGTTCAATTTAGCGCTACCTACACTATCAGTGTGACCTTCAACAGTAAACTTAGCGTTAGGATATTCTTTAAGAATTCCAATAATATCTACCATTACAGCAGTAGATTCCGCTTTGATTGAAGACTTACCTGTGTCAAATAAAATTGTTTTAGCGTAATTGTTCAATGCTTTTTGAACCGCTTCTGTAAGCTCAGGGCATCCTTTGTTAGCAACAGTACCAACCGTATCTGGACAAAGATCATCTTTGTCTAATACAGTATCACCATCTCTGTCTGGCCATGGGCATCCTTTGTTTTCAGCAGGACCAGCTTCGTTAGGACAAGCATCATCTTTATCAGCAACACCGTCACCGTCAGCATCTGGACAACCTGCTAAAGCAGCAGGACCAGCTTCGTTAGGACAAGCATCATCTTTATCAGCAACACCGTCACCGTCAGCATCTGGACATCCGTTCATTTCTTTAGATCCAGCTTCGTTAGGACAGCTATCTTTGCTATCTTCTATACCATCACCATCAGAATCAGGACAACCGTTGAAAGCTTCTAAACCTGCAACTTCTGGGCAAGCATCATCCTTGTCATATATGCCATCACCGTCAGTATCTGTTCCACCAAATTTGAGAGAAAGACCTGCTAAATGTTGGAAATGAGTAACACCATAATCTTCAAATGCGTTTTTGAACGTAGTTTGTAGAGTGAAACCTAGGTTTTCTGTAAACCAAAAATTAACACCAACACCACCATTTACGGTACCAGCACCAATTTCATCTACCCAAGTATAACCACCACCAATTTCAACAAAAGGATCAACTACGGTATTTTTAATAAAATTATATTTTATTGTTCCATCTAAAGCGTAATGAGATAAATCATCAACAGCTACATCGCCCAATTTACTAATCTTGTTTAAAGACCCTCTTGCTCCAACAGAGAAACCTCCGCCTACAGATTTAGATAGGCCAATGAAAGAAATGGAAGGAAGAATGTTCCAGTGGTCGTTTGCATTAAAGAACTCATCACCAAAAGAACTTTGAGCTCCTGCTGGTAGGTTATCGGCACCGGTAGGGAATACGTCAATTGCGTTAACCCCGAACTGTACTTGCCAAGGATTATTTTCGTCTTGCGCTTGTACATTGTTAAAACCTACAACAAGTAGGGCAACAAGCATTAATTTGCTAAGATGTTTCATGTTCAAATTTTTAAGTTTAAGTGTTTATTAGCTGCAAATGTAACTTGTTAAATATTATTAACAAAATCAATTTCCTATTTTTTTTAACGCATTTGATAGAATAAATAGGTCATTTAAACGATTTTTAATTCTTTACCTACTTCCGTAAAGGCCGCAATAGCCTTATCCAAATGTTCTTTTGTGTGAGCTGCTGAGAGCTGTACTCGTATACGCGCTTTCCCTTTAGGTACTACAGGGTAAAAGAATCCTATCACGTAAATACCTTTTTCAAGAAGTTTACCTGCCATCACTTGAGAAAGTTTTGCATCGTACAACATTACGGGTACAATGGCAGATTCTCCGTCTATAATGTCAAACCCAGCGTTTTTAATTCCATTTTTAAAGTAAGCTGTGTTTTCTTGCAGGGTATCTCTAAGTGTAGTGTTATCCTTAAGCATTTCGAATACCTTAATGGAAGCTCCTACAATAGCAGGTGCCAAGGAATTCGAAAACAAATAGGGTCTAGAGCGTTGGCGTAATAATTCTATAATCTCTTTCTTGCCCGTGGTGTATCCACCCATGGCACCGCCTAATGCTTTTCCTAAAGTTCCTGTAATGATATCTATTCGTCCCATTACATTTTTCTCTTCTAAGGTGCCAATTCCTTTAGTTCCTATAAAGCCTGTCGCATGACATTCGTCTATCATGACTAAGGCGTCATATTTGTCTGCTAAGTCACAAATTTTATCTAGGGGTGCCACTAAGCCATCCATAGAGAAAACGCCATCCGTAACAATTATTTTAAATCTTGCATTGTCTTTATTAGCTTGTTGTAGTTGTTTTTCGAGGTCTGGCATATCGCTATTAGCATATCTATATCGTTTTGCCTTGCACAAGCGCACACCATCTATGATGGATGCGTGGTTTAGGGAATCTGATATAATGGCATCCTCTGCGGTGAGTAAAGGTTCAAAGACACCTCCGTTGGCATCGAATGCTGCTGCGTATAGAATAGTATCCTCCGTTTCGTAGAAATCGGCGATCTTTCCTTCTAGCGTTTTATGGATGTCCTGTGTCCCACAAATGAATCGTACCGAGGACATGCCAAAACCATGACTGTCCAAAGTGTCTTTAGCAGCTTGTACCACATCTGGATGTGAGGAAAGCCCTAAGTAGTTATTGGAACAGAAGTTAAGCACCTCTTCTCCAGTAGAAATCTTTATAACGGTGTCTTGGGGAGAAACAATGATGCGTTCCTCTTTAAAAAGTCCGTCTTCCTTAATCTGTTGTAATTCTGCTTGTAAGTGATCTTTAATTTTTCCGTACATGTTCTTATTAAATAAATTGTGTAGTTATAGTTGTGTCTATATAAACAATGATTTTTTTGTCTATTATATACCCCATAGATTCTAAGGCATTGGCATAGGATAGTATTTGATCCTTATATGCTGGATTTCGCCTTCCTGTCTTATAATCTATTATGGAAGCTTTATTGTTTATAAGCACCACCCGATCAGGTCTTAATTTTTGTCTGTTGGCCAAGAGGATTTCCTTTTCGTTGAATACCGTATTTTTTTCTCCAAACAAAGGTATTAGTTTTGGATGGGTAACAACCTCTAGAACCTTGCCTTTTATACTTGCTAGTTCATCTGACATTATAAAACCTTTTTGTAAGGCAAATTTCATAGCAGCCTCCACATCTTTATAACTATGAATTTGGCTCAATATATAATGTATAGTATTACCTTTTTTAATAGCCTCTTCTTGGGTGGTGTTCCAAAGCATACCTGCTTTAGTTAAAATTTTGAAACTAGACCTGTTCTTGTGAGTATATAGATAAGGTATTTCTAGATGGTTTTGTTCTGTATGCTCAACTTTTAAACGTATTGGAAGCGCACCAAAGGTATAATCCTCTTTGTTTTTGGCCCAAAGTCCTTTGGATTGAAGGAAGTGAATGAAAAGTCCGGAGAAATAGTTTGGCTTGTGGGAGCCGTCTTTATTTAAGTCCTTCTCACTTATAACATAAAGTGAAGTTTCTGCCCTTGTAAGTGCTACGTATAAAAGATTAAAAGCATCTAAGTGTAGCTTTTGCTGTTCCTCATCAAAAAGCAATGCTTCTTGCTCCCCGTATTCACGTACCTCTTGTTTTTTAGAAAGGAGAAGTTCTTTAAACCCAGAAAACGAAGCCGGTGCAACGGTGGTCCATAGTTTTGGTTCTATTTCTTCAAAAATATAGGTATTAGCATATGGGAAAATAACGACTGGAAATTCTAAGCCCTTGGATTTATGTATGGTCATTATCTGCACTGCATTAGTAGTTTCAGGAGTGCTTATGCTTAGCTTCTTCCCTTTCTTGTCCCAATACGTTAAAAAAGATTGGATGTCTGCTCCATCTTTTTGCTGCACTTCAAAAACAGTATCCATAAAAGCGGTAAGGTGTGCATCCGAGTTTGGTATTAGATCAAAAACTTTGATTGCGTGTTCCATACCATCGTATATAGCGGACTCCCTAAAAAGCTTTCCGTTAAAACCATAGGAGTTTAGGAGTAATTTTTCAAGTTCTTTTAGGTTTGCTTCTATATAGGTATGAGTATCCTTTTGTTCACGTGACAGAAAGTGCAGCACATCATAATTAAGTTCCGCTTCGTTTGGCTGCATGGTATGTCTGGCGAGGGAAATCAAAAATTTAACCTTAGGACTACTGGAAAGTAGTAGTGATTCCGAAGAAACTACAGGAACAGCCTCTTTCATGAGATGATTTGCCAATAGCACGCCATGTTTTTTCTTGCGTACCAGGATACAAATATCCTTATAGTCAAAGCCTTGGGATAAAGATTCCCTTATGTGAAGCATCGTTTTTAGAGCATATGCCGCGTCATCGGCATCTTCTAAAAAAGAGAGATGTACATACCCTCCTTCTTTTTGGTTGGTTTCTTGGCGGTTCCCTTCTTCAAAGAACAGTCTGTATTTTGGATGTTCCAAAAACGAACTAATACTTTGAAAAAAGGTATTGTTGAAATGAACGATTTCGTCATGACTGCGATAATTTCGAGGAAGCATTCGAGTTTCTCCCTGAACGGAAAAGGGATTGGTTTGTAGGGTAGCTAATTCTAGAAATTGCTCTGCTTCTCCTCCGCGCCATCTGTAAATCGCTTGCTTGGCATCGCCTACAAGAAAAAGAGATCCTGTTTGGCCTTGTTCGTCCTCACTTTCCAAAGCATTCCCTATTAACGGAATAAGATTGTTCCATTGCATTTGTGAGGTGTCCTGAAATTCATCGATAAAATAATGTCCGTACTTTTCCCCTAAACGCTCGTATATAAAAGGTGCAGGCTGATTTTTGATTTCGTTTGATATAATCGTGTTGAATTCTGAGATAGATAGTTGGTCTTTTTCCTTTTGAATGCTTTTTATTTCTTTTTGTATGGCATTTAGTAAGGTAAGCGGAACAAGGTTTCTGTATGCGTTCTGTAAAAAATTAAAGTGCATCAATTTGTGCTCAATCTCTCTAAAAATAATACTGAACCCGGCATGAAGGCCATCTAAGGTAGATTTGGTCGGCTCTTTACAGGTTTTGTTGTAAAGAGGATTTGTTTCAAAATTCTGCTTCCAAGCACTTTTAAAATCCTGATTTAAGTTTCCCGCTGCTATTTTCGTCAGGAATTTTGGAAAGTAACTTGATGAAAAATCACTAAACACTAAATGATTGTTTTCTATGAGTTGTAAACTCAGATTTGCGTGGGTAATTATTTCTTTTTGGTACTTGGAAATAGCGTTGGAGATGTTTTTTTTTAGTGCTGAAAAGTCTGCGATTGATTTGTTTTCTAGATTTTTTATGTGTGTTACGTTATTCTCGTTAAATAATAGCTTTCCAATTTTAGTAAGGTCAAATGCAATGTCCCAACTTCTATCGTCATCTATTTTTTCCAATGCAAAATCCATTAGAACCTTAGTGAGTTCTAATTCTTCTCCCGCTTTTGCAATGACTCGGGAAACCGCTTCGTCCAATAGCAAGTCTGTATCAAGGATTACCTCAAAGTTTTGAGAAATTTTGAGGTCTTTTGCGAAGGTTCTTATGAGTCTATGTGTAAATTTATCAATAGTAGAGATGTCAAAAAAAGCATAATTGTGTAGTAGTTCCCTAAGAGTGGTTTTGCTTAGTTTTTTAAGAGATTCTTGTGTCATATCCAATTCTTCCATGACATCTATAAACAATGGGGAAGCTTCTTTAATTGATGTTGTTTTACTGAAAGTAAAGAGGCTGGCTAGAATACGCTTTTTCATTTCGTTTACTGCTTTGTTAGTAAACGTTATTGCCAAAATGCGTTTGAAACTGCGCGGTGAAGACAGCACTATCTTTAAATATGCTTTGGAGAGTGCGTAAGTTTTTCCGGAACCTGCTGAAGCATTATATATTTTAAAGGAGCTATCCTGCACTTTGTTTTGGTTGCAAAATAAGCATTATCAGACAGTTCTTAACAAATTATTAGGGTAATATAAATGTTAAAAATTGTAAATTTGAAGTGAAAATAATATTAACGATAAAACAAAAAAACTATGGCTTTTGAATTACCAAAATTGCCTTATGCTTATGATGCTTTAGAACCGCATATAGATGCTAGGACAATGGAAATACATCATACAAAACATCACAACGGATATACCACCAAGTTAAATGGAGCCATAGCAGGATCCGATTTGGAAGGAAAGTCGATTGAGAATATTTTAAATGGTTTGGATATGGCCAATGGTGCCGTTAGGAACAATGGGGGTGGATTTTACAACCATTCCTTATTCTGGAAAATTTTATCCCCGAATGGTGGCGGAGTGCCAACCGGCGAAGTAGCAGATGCTATTAATAGCGCCTTTGGTTCTTACGAAGAATTTAAGGATAAGTTTAGCACCGCGGCAGGAACAAGGTTTGGTTCTGGTTGGGCTTGGCTTTGTGTACATAAAGGAGGTAAATTGGAAATTTGTTCTACACCAAATCAGGACAACCCGTTAATGCCTGGTGTAGCCTGCGAAGGCTTCCCTATTTTAGGATTGGATGTATGGGAACACGCCTATTATTTAAATTACCAGAATAGAAGACCGGATTATATAAATGCGTTTTTTAACCTTATTAACTGGGAAGAAGTAGCTAAATTATATGCTGAAAATAAGTAATAGCTTATAGAAAAATACTTGTTAATTATTGGATTTACAACCACTTAGGATGCTGTTCTAAGTGGTTTTTTTGTACTTATCAGATATAGAAAAGGGCGGAGAAGTCTCCACCCTTTTCGTCCCAAATCTTACCATAAACTTAACCTACTTATGCTATGGCAAGACTAAATTACTGGTATTGTGGGGAATAAAAAAAGAAATGTTAAAAAAAATAATTTCTTTTTCTAATATCGTACGTAGTAAAAAGGAATGTAGCTGTATAGGGGTTGCTTTGCAGGAATAGGCATATGTAAATAAAAAAGGCGGAGCAATGCTCCACCTTTTTCCCCAAATCTTACCATGAACTTAACCTACTTATGCTATGGTTCTTCAAAGGTATGGTGCATGTTTGCCTTTTAAAAAGGTATCGGTCAAACACCCAAAATATCAGGTTCAAAAGCAGTTATGGTTAAACAAATGCGAAAAGAGTTAAAAAACAGTATTCTGATTTTGGAATAGAGCCTTTGTATGAGATTCTATTTTGAAACTTTAATGAATAAAAAAGGTGGAGAAGTCTCCACCTTTTTTGCCCCAAATCTTACCATGAACTTAACCTACTTATGCTATGGTAAATTTAAAAGTATGTTCGTTAAATCTAAATGGACTATTGCACCGTTGAAATACTTATTTTATCGTTAAAATACCCAATACCTTTCATTTTATGATATGAATATTTAGTATGCTCGTTCATTTTTGCCTTCATAAAAATTTATAAATGCTCTATTTACTACCCTATTCCCTCCTGGAGTAGGATAATTTCCAGTAAAATACCAATCACCCAAATTTTTTGGGCAAGCTAAATGGAGGTTAGAAATAGTTTGGTAGATTATCTGAACTTCTGCATTTATTGCATCCGAACTTAGAAGTTCCCCTATTTTGGTAGAAATTTGATTTGCAGAGAACGGGGTATAAAATTCCCGAACATAATTGACTACATCTATGTCTTTTGATTGTACTTGGTTTTTGCACTTTTTATAAATATTATCCACAATATCCATAGACCCATAATCTTGATGTAAAGCTAATGCTGCTTTAAAAGCGATAAAGTCCTCCAGTTTAGCCATATCTATACCGTAACAGTCAGGATATCTAATCTGTGGTGCCGAAGAAACCACTACAATCTTTTTTGGAGACAATCTATCCAATATGCGTAATATACTTTTCTTTAGTGTGGTTCCTCTTACAATGCTATCATCAATAATAACCAGATTATCTCCTTTTTTCACCGAACCATAGGAGATGTCGTAAACATGGGCTACTAAATCGTCCCTGCTGTCATCCTGTGTTATAAAAGTTCTAAGTTTAGCATCCTTTATAGCTACTTTTTCTATTCTTGGGCGTACTTCTAAAATAGCATGTAGTTCTTCACTGGTTATTTTTGAGCCTATAGCAAGTATTTGCTCCTCCTTCTTTTTGTTCAGGTAGTTCTGGGCCTCTTTTACCATACCAAAGAACGAAGTTTCTGCCGTATTGGGAATATAGGAAAAGACGGTGTTCTTAATATCGTGATCAATCGATTTCAAAATCTGAGGGAATACGAGTTTGCCTAGTTCTTTTCGTTCCTGATAAATTTCCTTGTCACTACCTCTAGAAAAATAGATGCGTTCAAAAGAACAAGCCTTGCGCTCCGTAGGTTCTAAAATTCTTTTTATGCTAGAGCTTCCATTTTTCTTTATAATAATAGCATGTCCTGGATCTAATTCTTTTACTTCTTCATAGGGGACATTAAAAACCGTTTGTATAGCAGGTCTTTCGGAAGCAACTACCACAACTTCGTCATCCCTATAGTAATAGGCAGGGCGTATTCCAGCAGGATCTCGAAGAACAAAAGCATCACCATGCCCTAACAAACCGGCCATGGCATAACCACCATCAAAATTTTTAGCTGCTCGGCGCAGGATTTTAGAGACTTTTAATCGCTCTGCAATGATAGCAGAAGCTTCTTGTTTTGTATAACCTTCTTTTTTTATTTCCTTATATAGCTTGGCAACAGCATCATCCAGAAAATGCCCTATCTTTTCCATGACAGTAACTGTGTCCGCCATTTCTTTAGGATGCTGACCTAATTGAATAAGATTATCGAATAGTTCATGAACATTGGTCATGTTGAAGTTCCCGGCTACGATAAGGTTCCGGTGCATCCAGTTATTCTGTCTTATAAACGGATGTACGCTTTCTATACTGTTCTTTCCAAAAGTGCCGTAACGTACATGGCCTAAAAGTAATTCCCCTATATATGGAATGTTCTTTTTTTGTAGAGCCACGTCATCTTCATATTCCGGATGTTCTTTGAGTTCCTTATTGATGCGGTCGTTTATTTGCGCAAAAATATCTTGTATGGGCTGTTGTTTGCAGGAGCGTACACGGCTCATATATCTTTGACCTGCATCTACATCCAATTTAATACTAGCAAAACCAGCACCGTCCTGCCCACGGTTGTGCTGTTTTTCCATCATTAGATACATTTTATTTACTCCATAAAATGCTGACCCGTACTTTTCCTTGTAGTATTCAAGAGGCTTTAGTAATCTGATGACCGAGATGCCACACTCGTGCTTTATAGCGTCACTCATTATATAAGGGTATTAAAAAAACCCCTGTAGAGGGGTTTATCATTATTGCAATTCAATTTCAAATTGTGTTAGCGCTTTAAACTGGTGTAGTCTTTTATTTACTTCTTTCTTATCCAAATTCACCATGCGCTCGGTTCCAAAACGTTCTACACAGAACGATGCCAAATTGGACCCATGGATAACTGCTTTCTTCATGTTTTCAAAAGAGATGTCACCAGTAGCCGCTAGAAAACCTGAAAACCCTCCGGCGAATGTATCTCCTGCACCTGTGGGGTCAAAAACTTCCTCTAATGGTAGTGCAGGGGCAAAGAAAATCTGCTCATCATGGAACAATAAAGCGCCATGCTCCCCTTTTTTAATAACCACGTATTTTGGTCCCATACCATAAATTTTATGTGCTGCTTTTACCAAGGAATATTCTCCAGTAAGTTGGCGTGCTTCCTCATCGTTTATGGTAATGACATCTATATGTTTTATGGTCTCAAGCAAAGCATCCAAGGCATTATCCATCCAAAAATTCATGGTATCTAGTACGATGAGCTTTGGTCGTTTTTCCATCTGGTTAATTACACTTAACTGAACGCCAGGATGTAAATTTCCTAACATAACCACTTCTGCATCCGTATAGTCACTTGGAACAACAGGGTTGAAATCTGCCAAGGTATTCAATTCGGTTGCTAGAGTATCTCGTGAGTTTAGGTCGTTGTGGTATTTGCCCTTCCAGTAAAAGGTTTTTCCACCTTTGACGATTTCCAGTTGAGAAATATCAATATTTTTATCGCTAAGAATATCCAGATATTGCTTAGGAAAATCTTCGCCTACCACAGAAACGATGGCAGAATCTACATCAAATTGTGAAGCTGCCAAACTTATAAAGGTAGCTGCGCCGCCAAGTATTTTATCCGTTTTTCCAAACGGTGTCTCAATTTCATCAAAAGCCACGGTACCTACAATTACCAACTTACCCATATACCAATCATAATTAATTGGCACAAATATACAGCTTTCATTACCTATTGTAAACTGGTTTTTTGAGACAGAATGAATAGTTATCAATATAATAAGCTTGTTGTTCAATAATTAAGATGTAATATGCTAAAACACGATTAATTAGAATTCTTTTGAAAGCGTTTAGAATCTTTTTACTTTCTCCCAAAATCTGCAGGAACCTCTCCCCATGCTTTCGTCTCCCATTTTACAATTGGTGTGCTGTATTGGTTTTTCTTTAACCAGTCTACGGCACGCCTTATCAAATCGAATAAGTCTTTATTCCTCGCTGTTTCCGATAATTTTGTATTACAATTTTTCTTCCGAACCCAGCTCATGGCGGTACGAGAATCTGTGTAGATTATACGGTCACTATTGCGTTCTTTCAAAAAGGCAAGCCCATGTACGATGGCCAAGAATTCCCCAATGTTGTTAGTGCCTTGTGGAAAAGGCCCCTGTTTGAATAATTTTTTCCCTGATTTGGTGTCCACCCCTTGATATTCCATAATACCAGGGTTTCCGCTAGAAGCCGCGTCCACTGAAATAGAATGGTAGTTGGGTTGCCCAATTTTAAGTAACTCTTGGGGCGACAGGGAGGATTCTACTTTTGTTTTTCCTTTAAAATCGGCATAATTACCATTAAAAGCTTTTTGTGCCAATGCAAAGTTTTCAAAAGATTTGTATTCTGCGCCTCTGTATCCTTCTATCGCCTTTTTGCAAGCGGCCCACGTTTTATGTATGCCTGGTTGTTTACCTTTCCAAACCACATAGAATTTACCTTTTTTTGCCATTTTTTGCTTTTGTCACATTGCGTTCAGTCGTAATGCGAGCTGATAAAAAGTGTTTCTCGCAAATTCTCGGGAGCACTCAGAGTAACCCCTTTTTTATAACACCTTATTTAGTCAACAACCTTTCTATTACTTTAGGAAAATGTTCGTACTCAAGTTCATGGACTTTCTGAGCTATTTGTTCTACGGAATCTTCGGGTAGCACAACTGCTTTGGCCTGATGAATAATTGCACCTTCATCGTAGTTTTGATTTACAAAGTGGATGGTAATTCCTGTTTCAGTATCTTTATTTTCTTTCACCGCTTTGTGAACGTTTATGCCATACATTCCTTTTCCACCATAGTTTGGCAGTAGCGCGGGGTGTATGTTTATGATTTGTTTGGGAAAGGCATTTACGAGGTTTAGAGGTACCTTCCATAAAAATCCTGCTAATATAATCAAGTCTGGTTCTAATGACTTAAGGATATTTAGCACACAATCGCTTTCAGAGAAGGCTTGCTTATTGAAGCACAAGGCATTGATTTTTAACCTATTACACCTGTTTAAGACTTTGGCATCCCTTTTGTTAGTAAGTACAGCGGCAATGGTAATGTTTGGGTTATGCTCAAAATACGTAGCTATGTTTTCTACATTGGAACCGGAACCAGAGGCAAGTAATATAATTTGTTTAGGTTTCAAAAAAAAGGATTTAGTGTAATGACATACAGTTTTTTAGCAATGACACAGCAAAGCGAACAAGGTAAAAGAATTGAGAACTCACCATTTAATTAGTAAACATCTATTATTCAACTACTTTTTTCATAGAGCGTAAACCTTACCAAAACAAAATATTTAATACTGTAAAATTACTACTCTTGTATTTAATTTGATTAAATTACATCACATTTTAACGACAAAAGGTGTTATTAAACCAAAGTTTTTTATTTTTGCCATCAATTTAAATTTTTAAAACCAATATTATTATGTCAGACATTGCATCAAGAGTTAAAGCTATCATC
>RCND010000852.1_pt1 | contig 28230 bp, 31 predicted proteins | sample 2041351 | NCBI WGS metagenome assembly RCND01 (sample SAMN09708230, study PRJNA481090) | Marine sediment metagenome, whole genome shotgun sequencing project. | biome: marine sediment; feature: ocean; material: sediment; isolation source: Sewage treatment plant 12B marine sediment (STP12B) ... | reverse complement strand
CAATTCCTCCTGGACCACCTTGATGCATCGGTTGCAGACCATGTTTTTGATATGAAGGGTAGTTGAAGACATAGGCAAAGGCTATATTCTAACATCCAACAGGAAGAGTTGTTCAGGTTCAATAGTTCCATGAGAATTATCTCAAAATCGATATCCTCAAATATGTAACAACGCATACAGCAACATAAAAAGCAAAACATCCTATGTTTAGATTCTGCTAATTCTAATGCTACTAATCAAAAACGAGGATTAAGAATAATTAAGGCAAGATCACCACCTTTCCGCATTCTCCTTTATCCATCACAATAAATGCCTGATCAGCTTCCTCAAGACTAAATGTATGTGTTACTGTTTTTTCAGGATGTATATTCCAACGCACAAGCTTCTCCACCAAGTCTTCCATATGGGGGAGGGAAGTAACCCAAGATCCGTAAAGTGTAATTTGTTTGTGGATTAAATCTCTGCTGGGTTCAAAATCAACCGTTCCCCCTTCACCCACAAAAGCACATCTCCCCCATTGCCGGGTTCCCTGAAGGGCAAGCAAACGTCCTTTGGAATGGCCGGAACAATCGATTGTGACTTCTGCTCCCACGTTATCTGTCTCTTTTAAAATTTTACTTAGAGCGTTCTCATCCGACAGTATCACAACATCTGCCAGGCCTCTTTCTTTGGCCAGTTCCAAACGCTCTTTTTGGGTATCAACACCGATCAGTTTTGTTACTCCCATCGCTTTGGCCAACATCAATGCTGCAAGTCCTACGGGACCGAGCCCTACAACCAGCACCCTGTCTTTCCCCGACACATTCATTCTTTCAAGTGCTTCATACGTTGTTCCAAAACCGCATGCACACAATGCCCCGTCCACATAGGTCAACGGTTCGGGGAGTAAAACTAGATCAGCCTCATCGGCAAGCATATATTCAGCATGTCCTCCATCCCTCTGCCATCCATAGGCCGCACGTTTTTCAGAGCTGCAACTAATTTGATAACCCATCCTGCAATCGTGACAAACACCACAACCCGAAATATGGTAGATAATAACCCGGTCACCTTGTTTAAATCGATGGATTCCCTCTCCTGTTTTGACAACTTGACCGGCAGGCTCATGTCCTGCAATGACCCCGTTATAGCCTTCTGGGCCTTTGCCAAGGTGTTCGTGATAGATAGCACGCATGTCGCTTCCACAAATGCTGGATGCTTTCATTTTAATCAAAACCTGTCCGTGCCCGGGTTCCGGAATCGGGTATTCCCTCAATTCAACAGTGCTGTTACCGGGCAGATACACACCTTTCATTGTTTTCATAATATGTTATTTATTGTTTAACCTGACTTGAAGTCCCTGTAATAAAACTGCAAAAATGATGATCAGACCCTTGATCACCTGTTGCGGATAGGCAGGAACGTTAAGCAAGTTCATAATATTTCCGATCATTCCAAGAATCAAAACTCCTAATAGAGTGTTTAATGCACTCCCTTTACCACCATTCAGGCTTGCACCTCCAATGACCACGGCAGCAATGACATCCAACTCCAATCCTACACCGATAATGGGTGAACCCACTCCGGTTCGTGAGGTAGAAATGATTCCTGCGAGCGCCCCAAATCCGCCGGATATTGCATAAACCATAAATTTGTAATACTTCACTTTTATGCCGGATAACCTGACAGCCTCTTCGTTGCTTCCCACCGCTATAATTAGCCTACCAAAAACTGTATATCTCAGTAGCAAAGCGACAATAATAAAAACCAGGAACAACAACAAAACCGGGTTTGGGATTCCAAGCAAATAACCACCTCCAAAAGATGTTAGTGCTGCGCCTCTTTCACCAAGGATTATTGGTGAACCTTTGGAAACCATAAATCCCAGCCCCCTAACTACAGTCATCAAAGCCAGAGTAGCAATAAAGGGGGCAATCCGGTGAACTGAGACAAGATATCCTGAAAGTGAGCCAGCAAGAACCCCGATAAGAATTGTACAAACAATGGCGAGAGGAAAGGATATATGTATGATTAAAAACCCGCACAAAACACTAGTCATGGCAACCATAGAACCAACTGACAAGTCGATTCCTCCTGTTAAGATCACCAGTAGCATTCCCAGGCTAAGAATACCTATACCCGACACCTGTCTGAATAAGTTGGAAAGATTGGTCGTTGTGAAAAACACTTCAGACACCAAGGAGGATACCACAATCATTACCACAAAAATGAATAAGGTGTTATACTTCAATAAAATATTCAGAATCTTTTTAAGGGTTATTTCAGCTGCTTTCATATGTATGGCTTTTGGCAATGGAAAGTCTCATGATGGCTTCTTCAGAAAATTCAGACCTTTGTAGTTCCCCGTTTATCCTACCTTCATGCATGACCAATATCCGGTCACACATTCCGATCAATTCTATCATTTCAGATGAAACCAAAACAACTCCGATACCTTTCTCAGCAAGATCATTGATTAATTGATAGATTTCAGCTTTGGCACCAACATCAATTCCCCGGGTCGGCTCATCCAGTAAAACAACCTTACAGGTTTTAAATAACCATTTTGCCAGCACAAGCTTTTGCTGGTTTCCACCACTCAGGGTATAAGCCTTTGACTCACTGCTTTCTGCCTTAACTCCGAGTAATTCTATAAGATCAGAGACAGCTTTCTTTTCGTGCCTATCCCGGATGATTCCGCCCATTCCCGACACCGATTTCAGATCAGTTAAAGTCATGTTGTGCCTGACCGACTGATCCAACAACACTCCCTGTGTTTTCCTGTCTTCGGGTACAAAGCCAATACCTGCCCGAACCGCCTCACGCGGGCTTTTTCCTTTTAAATTTTTGTGATTGATCAGTACATCACCCAAATCCCTCTTATCAGCCGAAAAAATAGCGCGTAAGGTTTCTGTCCGTCCACTTCCTACCAAACCGGCAATCCCCAGCACTTCTCCGGCTTTCAATTCAAATGAAACTTCCCGGACCAATTCCCCCCGGATGAAATATTTTTCACTTCCAATACCTTATCAAGTTTGCTTGCCTTTCGCTCCGGGAATAGGGTATTCAGTTTCCGGCCAATCATGGATGTGATCACATCATCCTGGCTCAAATCCTTTGTTTGGCCAGTTTTAGTCACCATTCCATCCTTCAGGATGGTTACCATATCTGCTATTTGAAAGATTTCTTCCAGTCGGTGTGATATGTACAGGATTGCCACGCCTTGATTCTTAAGGTGGGTAAGAATTTCAAATAGTTTTTGTGTTTCTCTGGGAGCAAGAACGGCAGTTGGTTCATCCAGAATCAGGATTTCTGTATCCTCACTCATTGCTTTTGCGATCTCGACAATCTGCTGCTGCGCTGTGCTTAATTCATGTATTTTTTTCGAGGTAGGAATTGCAAAACCAATCTTTTTAATCAACTCATATGCTTCTCTGTTGATCTGAGACCACGGAATCAAAGTCTTTTTTTGATTCAGGTAATGAATGAAAATATTTTCAGCCACAGAAAGATCAGGAATCAAGGCAAATTCCTGGTAAATAATACCGATACCTGCTTTTTTGCTCTCCCAAGGCTTGTTAAACTTTTGCTTTTGCTGGTCAATTCTGATTTCACCGCTGTCCATCCTGTACGATCCGGCGAGAATTTTCATCAAAGTAGATTTCCCAGCTCCGTTTTCACCAACAATGGCATGAATCTCTCCCGAACGTGCTTTAAGGCTTACATTATTCAGCGCCTTTATTCCCCCAAAGGATTTATTGATGTTGAGAAGTTCAACTTTATATCCTGACATTGGAGGAATTTAAAAGATTGCATTTGGATCATAAAATTCTTCCACGTTTCCAATAGATATACATGCAGGCTGAGTATAAATGACCTGCGGGAATCCTGTTTCTCCGGAAAGGACTCTAATTGCAATATCCACAGCTTTTTTACTGATGAGTTCAGGATCGTTAAGCCCGGTAGCACCGTATTCTCCATTTTTGATCATTTCAAATGCCTCTTTTTGTCCATCAGCAGCCGAGACTATTAAAATTTGATCTTCTTTGCCGGCTTCCCTTACTGCCTGCATTGCCCCAAGGGCCATGGCATCTTGCTCTGAAATAAGGACGTTGATATCAGGATTTGCCACGATCATATCTTCCATGGCTGTTAATCCACCTTCATAAGTCCAGTTACCCCATCCCTGCATTTGCATATCGAATTTCGTTTCACCCATTGTACGCAATTGTTCTTCAATGATTCCACGAAATACACCTTGCCTTCTTTCTTTTCCAACCGGATTCCCCTGTGCACCACTCATCACACAGGCATTAATCCTTTGGCCATGCATTTGTTTAACCAACCACTCACCAACTAATTCCCCGTTTCTCAGATTGTTTGATTGGATGATTGTCACAAACTCAGCTTCCGGGTCAATTGAGCTGTCAATGATAATAACAGGCACACCAGCCCGGGCCGCACTTTTAGTTGCCATTACTAAAGCATTAGGATCCAGAGGATTCAGGATCAATAGATCAATACCCCTGGCTAGCAAATCTTCCACATTGGCTACCTGCCTGAGAATATCATCCTGTGCATCAACATATATAAACTTCATGCCCCTTGATTTAACTTCCTGCTCTATCACTTTCAATTGTGCAACAAAATAGGGGGCAGTTAAAGTTTTCATAGATAAACCGATGGTGACATCCGCTAATTGTGCGTCACCTAATTGATTGATTGGATTTTGTTCCCTCTTTTCGGTATTCTGAGATGGTGGCTGACAAGCACTAAGGGAAAAAAGTAAAAGAAACAGGACAGCTGACAATTTAGGATTTCTCAGGCTCATGGAGATGTTTAATTATGTTATATAGACATCATGGATATAAAAACTGAACCGACTCCCTTCATCTGGGCGTCAAGTCTGGCTACTAAAAATAGTAAATTTAAATGTTATTAATGAAAGAACCTCAGGTGAGAATCATCAAAGTGTCTGGTCAGAACGGGCAAATGGACTAGGCCAGGGAGGCCACTTCATACCCATTTAGATATTAACCCCAATTCCACTCCTAAAAAAACCCTCCACCGTGTTGCGGTAAAGGTTTTGGATTGAGGTCGATAGCGGATGGAATTGGACAATTCTCCCTACTCTTGTTTATCCCTAATCATATTTCCTACAAAGAGTTAAAAACTTTTTTAATCAAGGTAAAAGTAAGTAAACCCAAGCAAAAGTAAATGTTATACGCCAACTGTACGCCCGATTGACTTTTCAAAAAAAGGATAGCATTACGAACCATTATGCAACAAATAAACCGATTATTCAATGCATATGATGCAACGATAAATTTTGAAATGCAACGAATGGGTATATATATATATCAAAATAACAATTGGCCAAACTTTACCTGGGAAACAGAAGGCATTGTTATTTTGCTCAGTGAGGCAAGAAATCTTCAGTGACGTTTGATAGGTAAAATGGAATTATTAGGATTTGATCTGAGAAATGAGGCGCTATTAGACACCTTAACTTTGGATGTTATAAAGTCATCAGAAATCGAAGGAGAAATTTTAAACCCAGACCAGGTTCGTTCATCAATTGCAAGGAGATTAGGAATGGAAATTGCTTTAAACCCTGAAGCGCAGATAGGCTTTTTGATTGGCATGCCGCTTTATTTCCAACGAGCAGAAGTGAAATGTATAAAATTACGGTTGCTGATTGGAGAAAGGACACAACAGGGCCAATGCAAGTTATATCAGGAGCTATGGGAAAAGAAAAAGTGCATTTTCAAGCACCAGATTCCAATTTAGTAGATAATGAAATGCTTCTGTTTTTGGACTGGTTCAATAATTACGAAAAAATAGATTTGGTAATAAAAGCTGCAATAGCCCATCTTTGGTTTATTACCATTCATCCATTTGAGGATGGAAATTGAAGAATAACAAGGGCATTGTCTGATATGATATTAGCCCAGGCGGACAAGAGTAATCAGCGATTTTATAGCATGTCAGCTCAAATCAAACAAGAGCGGAAAGGATATTATGAGATACTTGAAAAAACACAAAAGGGTAATCTTGATATCACTGAATGGATAAAATGGTTTTTGCAATGTTTGATAAATGCTTTAAGATCTACTGATTCAATACTTAAACAGGTTCTGTTCAAGGCTGATTTTTGGAATAGACACTCGAAGACAATAATAAATGAAAGACAGAGCTTTCTGATAAACAAACTTTTAGATGGATTTGAGGGGAAACTAACTTCTTCCAAATGGGCGAAAATTGCTAAATGTTCAAAGGATACTGCGATTAGAGATATTAATGACTTGATAAATAAAACCATATTACAAAAAGAAGCAGCAGGTGGAAGAAGTACGAATTATGAATTGAAGAAATACCAGTAGATAGCCGAAACAGGACAAATTAAACCCGAGCCAGTGACTCGGTTTTCGTTAATTTCTAATTTTCTACAATTTTAGATATTACAAAAGGTTCTTTATCTCCTGGAGGAATAATTTTTATTGACTTGTGTTTTACTTCTCCATGTAGAGTTTTAATTTTAAGACGTACAGGTTTTCCGTATTCCGGTGGAATTGGAATTCTAACTGGCAGTTTCAATTGATTGGTCATAATTGTATATGTACCAATTTTAGCTCCTGCCATAGACGTTTCTATAATTGCTTCTTTGGTGGCAGACTCAAAATTTAATTCTGCTTCCCAAGTATTTACATAAAAACCAGGATCTACAAATGTAACTTCATATGCTACCCAATCCGATTTTCCGTTTTCTTTTTCAATAGATGAACTCATCATTGATTTATTTTCATACAAATAATCCCATTTTTTAGTTCGTTTCTCATCTTTATCATCAAAATAACCACTTTTCTGTCCCACTTTTATAGGCTGAATATCTCCACCTTTGACTTCTACCATTTTTACTGCAGTAATATTATCGCTTGAGTTCCCCACTAATATTTCAAAAGTACCAGCTTCTACTATAAATTTATTTTGAATAGTGTCATAATGTGCAAAGGCTTCGTATGGAAGTTTAATTTCAATCTCTTTAGTTTTTCCGGCTGCTACGCTAATACGTTTAAAACCTTTCAAAGCTTTAATTGGTGTTTGTTGCGAAGATTTTACATCTCGAATATACACCTGAACAACTTCATCACCATCCATAATGCCTACATTCGAAATTTTAGCCGAAACCTTAATATTTTCCTGCGCATTTACGTTTTCACTATTAAGGTTTACATTATCAATTTTGAAATTGGTGTAGCTCAAACCAAAACCGAAAGGATATAAAGGTTTGCCTTTAAAATACATATATGTACGTCCGGTTTGGATGTTGTAGTCATAGAAATCCGGTAAATCACTATCAGACTTGAACCAAGTTGAGTTTAATTTTCCTCCAGGATTTACATCTCCAAACAAAACATTTGCAAGTGCTGTTCCTTGTTCTTGACCGTTTGGCCACATACAAATAATTCCGGGAATATTTTCTTGTTCCCACGGAACGGCAGTAGGTCCACTAGGAACAAGTACCAATATAATTTTTTTGTTTACTGCCTGAACTGCTTTGATAAGCTTGTGCTGATTTCCTGGTAATTTTAATGAATTACGGTCAATATTTTCTGTTGAAGTTGTTTCGTCGTTTCCAACAACTAATATTACTTGCTCCGATTTTTTAGCCAAGGCTACAGCTTCTGCAATTTTTTGGTCATCATCTGCATTGGCGGTTACGTCACAACCTTCGGTAAAACTAATTTTGGCTGAAGTTGCATTTTTTAAACCATCAAGTGGGCTTACTTTATTTTTTGGGAAACCAGAATAAATTCCCATCCAACATCTATTTGCAAAAGGACCAATTACAGCAATACTTTCAATATTCTTTTTTAGAGGAAGTGCATTGTCATTTTTCAAAAGTACAATGGCTTTTTCGGCAGCTTTCAATGCTAATTTCTGGTGAGTATCACATTCCATAATACTTGCCGGAATTTTTGAATAAGGATTTAATTTTGGATCATCGAAATCTCCAGTCATAAATCGTAAACGAAGTAGTCTGCGTACCGACACATTTAATTCTTCTTCGGTTATAAGTCCTTGTTCAATGGCTGGCTTTAGAGCATAAACCATCGGTGCTTGTTTTTTATCGTTTCTATAACACTCTTGATCAACTCCTGCTTTTATTGCCATTGCAGCAGATTCGGCTTGACTTTTAGCGTAATGCATTCTAGTTTCAAGTCCTTCAACAGCTGCCCAGTCGGCAATCACATATCCCTCAAATCCCCATTCATTGCGTAAAACATCATTCACCGCCCAATTGTGAGCAGAACATGGGATACCGTTTAGTCCGTTTAAGCCTGTCATAATTCCGGTTGCTTCTTCGTCTATAAGACAAGTTTTGTAAGCTGGAAAGTAGTATTCGTACAAATCTTTTTTGTTGATATATGAGTGATGTTTTTCTCTCCCTTTATCTACATTGTTAGCTACATAATGCTTTACGGTAGTTACGGTTTTTGTGTATTTTGGGTCATTACCTTGCATTCCTCGCACATACATTCTTGCCATTTCCGACATTAAAAAAGGATCTTCGCTATAACATTCGCCATTGCGTCCCCATCTTGGATCACGTGCCATATTTACAGTTGGCGAAAACATCATTACTTCTTTTTGCCCCATATTCTTTAAAGCTCTTGCTTCATTAGATATCGCGGTAGCTACATCGAACATTAAATCTGGGTTCCAAGTGCTTCCCATAGCAATATTTTGAGGGAACTGTGTACAATTCCAACCTATAATTCCGTGGAGTGCTTCGCCATACCATTCAAAATATGGAATATCCAATCGCTCAATTTCTGGAATTCTGGATCCACAATAATTGATTTTTTCCTCCAAAGTCATTTTCGATAATAAATCGTCAACACGTACATCTATGCTCTCATTTGGGTTTTTCCAAGTTTGGGCATTGGTGAGATTCACCATAATTAGGAATACAAAAATCAAATAATTTGTGATGTTTCTCATTTTTATATCAGTTCTTAACTGCTTCACAAGACTTTTCTTTGTACTAAATACTAATTATTTGTCTCTATTTTGGCTTCCTCAAAACTCATGTCTTTATAAAGAACAATCTTATCAATTTGAAGAAACTCTGAACGACCGGCTAGTTGTAAAGTGTAAAAACCAGCCTTTTCAAATTTAACAGTCATCCATGGCTGATCACCGTGCAGGTCTAATTGACCGTTCATTATAAAATCAATTTTACCTCGACCCACAAACTTGTGAAAACCTTTAATTGGCTCACGTCCAATTTGAGTTGCATCAGGGAAATTAATCCATGCATCATTTGACTTATCACCTTCAGCATCTTTGGGTTGACGCATTAACCATTTTACAGTATATGTTCCTGGATCTTTAATCTCAAATTTTGATTCACAAGTATGTTTTTTTATTGCATCCTGGTAACTATTTGGCCCTGTATATTCAATATATCTGCCACCGCTGGCCTTGTCATCATCTTTAAAAGCCCATGCTCCATGTAAGTCAAAATGCTCACCTTCAATAGTGATAAAGTGACCTTCAATATTTTTTTTAATTGCTTTTTCAACACAGTGAAATTGAAGTTCTGTCCATCTTCCTCTAGAGAACGCAAATGCATCACCCTCAGGAATTTTCCCGTTAGAATGGGAGTTGAACTCAAGTTGAATATCATTTATCTTATTGAGTGAAATATTTTTGAATGTATAAGTTTGGTTTTGATAATCTATTTCTGTTTTTGTGTTTTGTATTTCGCCAATAATTTCACCATTTATTCTTAAGCGATAGCTAGATTCTCCATCAATTTCGGATAGTGACGTTAATGTAATGTCGTATAAACCTTTGGGCGCTGTTAATTCAACTATACTGGCCGCATAAACTCCCTTATAATGAACTGCATCAATAGCCATTGCCTTGCGATGTTGATCTTTGTATGGAGGAGAAAAACCTGGAATTGTAATTATTGGAAAATCTTCTATAGCATTTAAGCTAAACTTTGCATGCGCATCCAACGCTTTTTCAATCGCAATTCCTCGAACTGAATTTGGAATACCATCTGCAATAAAATTTTTAAACTTCTTAGGGTTCCCGTCTTCATCACCCGTAAGCAACCAAAAAAGCATTCCGCAATCTGATATATCCGCTTTACCTGTATCATGTGCTTGTAAACGTGTGTATAACCAGTTAAGGCTTTCGTCTTTATGGTCACGCATCCAGTACCACGGTGAAAAATCTTTACCAGAACACCACAACAGCTCGCGTTGATCGCAAGCATTCTGATCCTTTATTTTATGATATTGAATTCTATTTCCACAAAGTTTTTGAATATCAGCCCAGGTATGGTGCCATTCTCTACGCTTGTGGTTTTCATTAAAACCAGAGTGCGAAACTAGCATAACATGTTTCAAGTTTTCCAATCCACCCATTTCAATTGCTTTTTCAACGGCCTGATAAACAAACTCAGATAATCCAGCGTGAATAAAATAAAGCGGATCATCAGCTGAAGATTTAGCCATCTCTTTTGCCAAACTTGTTTTCGCTTCTTCTAATTGTGTTGTTACATCATAGAATTTTGTAGCATCAAAATGCCATCGTATTATTCCACCGTCACAGCTTATTTTGTTTTGATTTTCACTATCAGGACCTGATGGTGCATCTATAAAATTGTTATAAGAATAATGAACTAATTTATCTTGCATTTCCATTTTTGCAAGAATTGCAAGAATCGCTGCGTTTGCTCCCCAATCGTCAGGATCACCAATTGGCCATTTGTGTAAACGGTCGGGTGCACTATTTCCGTCTGCACTTACGGCAATTCGGTTATTGTTGTAGTCCCATCCTTGAGCAAAACTATTTATATAAGTTAGTTGAATACAAAAGACAATTATTAATGCAATTTTTGATTTCATTTTTTTATTGAATATAATTATAAATATTGGACTGAGAATTATTCAGTTGTGAGGATATAGCTCATGAACATCCGTTCCAATATCATACTTGGCTATATATTTTGTACATCCGGATCTTTATCAACACCTGTAAAAATAGCTTCGTCACCTCCAATATGAAAGTAAGGAGTAGTTTTAAAAACTGATAAAACTTCCCCAATGAGGATATCCATCGCTTCACAGACTTCTTCTTTTCCACTCAGTATTTGTAAGATCGAATATAGAACTTTCAAATCATTCAAAAGGTATCGTCTTTTCTGCCGCCTGTTCAGCCGGATCATCGGTGACTCGAACCCCTGTGGGGATTGTATGGTTCACTTCAGCCCGGATTATCTTGTTGGAAATTAGCAGTTCATAAATCTCTTGTACCCGTGTAGGAAAGCGTGTTTTATTTAGCCAGGATGATATTGATAGGGCTCTGGCAAAAAACAGAAATTACTAATCCGTATGGAAACCTTGCATATATTAATGAAATCAGAAAATTTTCAAAGAATACGCCAACTGTACGCCAAAAGAGGTAAACAAAAAACCGAACTCCTTTATTATAAAGGAATTCGGTTTTTATGTGGAGGTCGGTAGCGGATGGATTTGACCAATTCTCCCTATTTCTAATTAACCCTAATTACATCTCTTGTAATGTTTTACAAACTTTTTCAACTCAAGTAAAAGTAAGTAAACCCAACCAAAAACAAATATTATACGCCAATAGTCTGCCCAATTGACAAATCCAAATATTTAGTTTATGCTTTATTCAAAACAACATTATTATGGCAAAAATTAAGTATCAAATTAGAAGTAATGTAAAAGGAAAATTAGTGCCTATTTACTTGTATTATCAAGATTCAAATAACCATTTCAGAATTAAGACTGAGTTCAAAGTGAAGCAAGAATATTGGAATGCCACAAAAGAAATAATCAAGCCAATTTACTTCGATGAAAATAACTTTTCTATCGAACAACGCAACTCGGTGGAGCAAGCATTAATTGATTTAAAAAGCAAAGTTGAACGGGAAATCACCCTTGGAACCACAAAAGGACTAATTATAACTCGAGAATATGTACAAAGAATAATAGATCATTTCTTCAACAAGGTTCCTGAAACAACTAAAGAAACACTTAACCAATATATTGAACGCTTCATTCGGGAAATAAAAAGTGGTGGACGCCTGCACAATCAACATGGTGCACATGAACCGATTTTATATACAGAAGGTACCGTCAAAAATTATGAGGGATTCAAAAATATATGGAATAATTTTCAAAGGATTAAACAATTCGATTTTGAGGATATTGACAATTCTGTTTACGACAGTTTCATTCGCTATTGTGTTCAATTGCCAAACGAGAAGAAGCCCGATGAACCCGGTTTATCAACGAATACAATTGGGAGGCACGTGAAGCAATTAAAGAGAATAATGAAAGCTGCACGCCTTGATAAACTTCATAACAATACCGAATATGAGAATTTTAAGGAGCCAAAAGCAAAAGTCCATAGTATCTATCTTAATGAAGATGAATTAAAGAAAATATATGACTTGAAACTTTCAGGCATGGACGAAAAAATCCGTGATGTGTTCCTGATTGGATGTTTTACACTTCAACGGTTCAGTGATTACAGCAGGATATCACCAAACATGATCCAATCGAAATCAAACAATGGGAAAGTCGCTGAGATGATACAAACAAAAACAAACCAAAGAGTTGTTATACCAATCAGACCTACCCTGGATACCCTTTTGAAAAAATATGATTACAGAGTTCCAAAGGTTTTTCCCCAGAAATTGAATGATCGGATAAAAGAACTCGCAAGAGACGCAGGAATAATTGAAGCTATTCAAATAGAAAAGTATAAAGGTGGCAGAAGGATTAATGAAACAATACCCAAATGTGAACTTATTATGTCCCATACCGCAAGAAGATCCGGATGTACAAATATGTTTAAAGACGGGTACCAACCCATAACTATTATGAAAATCTCTGGACACAAAACTGAACGGGAATTTCTAAAATATATCCTCATCTCATCTGAAGAAACTGCGGATGGATTGATCAATGATCCAAATTTCAATAAACCGAGCTGGTAGGGCCAGTAGTATAATTTGATAAATTCCTCTATACAGGCATATGTCACTGTAATTATGTACTTTAAAAGTCAAGTTAAGATTTGTTGGTTTCCTGTTAATAAAAAGTAGGCAAAATCTCGATGACTTAACTTATAAGTTAATATTTTTGGAAATTAATTTTAAAGTGGATACATTTGCTCACATAAGGAAGTTAGAAAACTTTGCATTTAGCAAAGTGAAATACTATTCAATACTTATAAATGATGGAGAACATACTGAATTTGAAGATTTTTTAACAAGAATGGAATCCGAAGCTGACCATGAGGAAGATATGATTAATCTTTATACCTGGTTAGAAATAATCGGCGAAGACGAAGGAGCAAAAGAAAAGTACTTTAGGCATGAAGGTTTTATTTCCGATGCAAAAGCGTTGCCCCCCAAAGCTTCCATAATGGAAGCAAATGAACTATTGGTTCATGATATTCGATTGTATTGTCAGCGACTAAATGAACATGTGGTAATCCTATTCAATGGAGGAATTAAAACAAAACCAAAAGCCCAGGAATGTCCTAACGTTTCAATTTATTTCAGGCAGGCTAATAATTTCGCCAAACAAATAAATGATCTCTTCTCTGAAAAAGAAATAAACTGGAATTCTGATTATACTGATATCATATTTGATGATGATCTCACACTACAACTATGACAAAAAAGGAAAAAAGCTCTGTAATTGACCGTTACAGAAATAAGATCAAAGATGAAAATAGACGATATATCAAGAGAAATCTTGAAATATCAAATCAGATCAGTGATATCCTTGAAAGAAAGGATTTGTCACAGAAAGATCTTGCCAAATTACTTGGCAAACACGAAAGTGAAGTTAGCAAACTACTTTCAGGCTTACATAATCTTACTTTAAAGAGCATCTCAAAAATGGAAGCCGTTCTGGGTGAGGATATAATTCTCACACCAATTGAAGCTTGCAAGAAATACTCGAAAACAGAGTATGTTATTTTAAAAGTTGCAGCAAATAAGAATGAAGCTGGAAAAATTCATAACCAATTAGTCGCTAGTGGGTATCAGAATAATGCAAAACAAGACAAAGCAGCATGAAGCGAATTAAACCTGAAAAGATTCACATGTTAGCAGCTACTGTTCTAAAGACAAGTATTCTGCCAGCCCAAGAATACCTTGAGAAGAGAGAAGAACCAGATAACATTGCTGTTGGATACTCACAAGAATCTCGATTTGATTTCGATGAAGGTATAGTACTCATCATTTTAGACATCAAATTAATAGGCAAAGACAATGATGATAAAGAGATCGGTCTTGAAGGAGAGTATAGTATTGAGTTTGTTTTCAAGATTGAAAACTTCGATAAGTTTATAATAGAACATAAAGAAACAATTGAAGACAAAGAAGTATCAACCAAGCAGGTTGATGGGGTGCTGGGAAGTACATTAATGGGTATTGTCTATTCAACAGCAAGAGGAATCATATTAGAGAGAACTCAAGGCACACCATTTCAGAATAGTGGTGTACTTATTCCTGTTATTAATCCAAATGATCTTTTAGAATCCTAAGATGAATCTTCAGGTATAGTGAGCCAGGATAACACGCTTTCTACTAGTAGTTAATGTATGATTTTCAAACCCGAAATTGCAGGCACGACTCAACCCGGAGGAGGTGGCTACAATGGACCGGATTGTCCAATCCGACCCAATAACCGCCATTCTGTCATACCATATACTGAAATGTGTCATAAGTAGCTGACAGCCTGGCCAGCTACCCTTATATTTCGGATTGGCATAACCTTTGCCTTATAGTGGATAATAGTTCTTTGAAAGTTTTGGTGAAAGATGTAACGAGACTCACAATGTAAAGTACATTAAGTTGTACAACCTTTATGGTTCTATTGGGAGCGACTCAGGTCGCACGAGTTGGTAACGAATCCCTTCGGTGATGCGGAACCAATACGGGAATAACAACGCAGACAGAGTACGTATTGAATCTTGCTGTATAAACCCACTCGATTATGGGAAAACATTCAGCATAACTATACGACGTAATCCACAAGCGTTATTTTCTAACTCAATATCTGCTTTAGAATGCAAACCCGCGCTATTTCGCGCATTGGCAGGGCTAAATGGGGACGAAATACTGAACATCGCATATGGGTTTAGTTACAAGCATATGGCGAATTGGCAGAGCGATTTTGCTCTGTAATTAAACAATTCAAATTATGCGTTACACAGTATTTTACCAAAGCACCGATAGCAGGATACAAGGTATTATTGCTATCATTTCGAAGAACCGGTGTTCTTCAACAGGTTGGAATGTTCGTTGCTTTTATGCCTTTGCGTTAAGCAAACGAATGGAGAAAGAGATTAATACGAGACGTTTGTCTCTGATAATTCGGGCGGTGTCAACCGTGCTTCTTATTATTAATTTCCTTCAGAGTTTATTCTAATCAACGTCCCTATTTTTTCCCACCACTAATACTGCCCGGGAAATGGATCACATGGTAATACACAAGCCTGATCATTTGGCGTATGTCCTAAAGGTTAACCTGAAGGAGATTATCTCAATCATTGACGATAGGAATGTCGATAGTTTTTATACTGAGATAAGGAAACAGAAGACAAAAGGTGTTAGAATTATCAATCCCAGCCATCGACGCCTAAAGGTGATTCAAAAACGCATTCAACAAAACATCCTGAACAATCTAAAGCTGCCAGATTATTCCTATGGAGCTGTTAAGGGGCGAGATAATGTGGATAATGTTAAAAATCACAGGGGGAAAAAATACAAATTCACTACCGACTTGCGATCCTTTTTTCCATCAGTAACCAATACACATGTATTTCAGAGGTTCAGGAGATATGGGTTCTCACCCGATGTATCGCATATTTTAACCAAGCTCACAACCTATAAGGGGAGATTACCCCAGGGGGCTCCTACTTCTTCAAGTGTTGCCAATCTTGTCTTTGTAAAGACAGGGGATAACCTGGCCGCTTTCGCTAAAAGGCATCAAATAACCTTTACATCTTTCGTGGACGATTTAGCTTTCTCCTCTCCTGTTGACTTCAAAGATAAAGTGGAGGAGCTGATTGACATGATTACAATAGATGGATTCAGAATAAGCCACGAAAAAACAAATTATTCAAGGAATCCACTTATTACTGGACTGCATCCGATGAACAATCACCTAAGATTATCTGACAAATTCGTTAAGAAACTTTCCAATATTAATAATGCAAACCCTCACCAACAACAGGGAATGAAACTATACAAGGATAAGGTGGAAAAGGCAAATAAGAAATCCAATATTACCAGAAACAAGGAAAAATAACATAAATTCTTGTTTGGTACAAATACGTTCTATTTTTAGGACAAGGACATTGACCTTTTCAAAAATTCTGCCCCACGATCGATGTTGATGGAGAAGACACCGTTCCTTACTTCTTCAAACTTATCTTGGTTTCTAACAGGCCTAATTTCTCCCCATACTTCATCGACGTCCTTCAGTTTGGGTTCTGGGTTCGGTTTTTCGGGCTTTATCTTTACACCTACATCAATACCCGTTATACTGTAAAAGTCCTCCTGAATCATTCTATGGAGGTCTGGCAGGTATTCTGGATAAGTGTATATAGCATCGTGTATTGTAAAGATGGGTGCTGATGGAAATTTTTCATGAAACTGCCGGGCTACTCCATTAAGAACCAAGTAACTTTCAGCTCGTTGAAGAAGGTAGGAAAGTTTGGATTTACCAACTGAGTCATGCATCCGGGTAATCCATTTATTTACCCCAGGATACTCTTCGTAAAACATTAACATACTCCAAGCATTATTCCTGTGATACTTATTGTCATCAAAAAGTATGTACATCATGTTGTTTTTTAATACTTCCCTCTGTTCATCAATATTTTCGGATACATTATTAGATTTAAGGATGAGGTCTTTATAAAAATCCTCCTTGAATGGTGCTCTCCTATATTTATCAATACTCTCCTTGTCAACCTTATCTGAAAAAAGGGACCACATAAAGGGGAAAGATAAGGAATGGGTTTCCTTTCCATTTCCTCCTGTGTCATTGCTTACATAATAACTGCTCGTTTTTCCGGTTATCGTACTGCCATATTCAAAACCATTCTCTTGAAAGGTTGTATCCAGGCTCATTAATATTCCATTATCAATCAGTTCGTCTATGATTTCGGGATATATAGTTCGCAGATTGTAACCTTCACCTGTACCATTTATAAATCTATCACTCAAAACAGTTGAAAGTATATATGGCTGAGAGGCAATCACATCAATCATCCAGAGAAGCTGTCCATCACAAAGAAGAAAAGGACGGAGCTTACTATTCAAATTTGTCAGACTGGAATGAGTCCGAAGATTCTTCAGGGATACGGAACGCCAAGGCTCTGATTCTTGGATCCTTTCAACCTCATATAACCACCTCCCTATCAGATTCAATACCATCTTTCGCTGATATTTATTATTCTTCTCAACTCGGGACAAAAGGGTATTCCCAAATTTCAGAATATAATTATAAACTGAGGGGGTGAAAGTAAACTTGTGAGATTCAAACTGATCCAAAAGAAACTGATAATCAAAATCAACGAAGCATTGCTCAGATATATCTTTTGTGTGTCTCTGAATTCTCTCCCGAAATTTCCGGGGTAGGGTTTTATAACAAATCTCTCCAGTATTGTATTTCTGAGTCAGTCTATATCCCTTGCAAAATCCTACATCACCATCACTCTGAGGGCTCTGCCATGAGTTGTTTGATTCAATAATCGGATCTGTTGGGTCAGAAAGAAGGTCAAGTATATAATTATAGTCCTCCTTGCCTATCACGTTTCTCATGTATTTTGATGAGATATTTATGAACCCATTATTCTTCTGATAGAGTTCGAAATTATCATTAGTGGAAACTATACGAGATAAAAAGTAATAGATCCTATTTTTTATGTTCTCGCTACGAGTAGGTGATAGACCTAAAAGACTAACAAGATCTTTAACATTGACGGAGGCGGGCACTTGAACTCTCATGATCGATAGTAGATTTGATAAGCGGATTATCAAACCTTCGATCATTGAGTTCGGCGGTCATCTGTTGGTTATCCCAGAAACGGAAAAAAAGAATATTATTCATTGGTATAAAATTAAAACCCCAATCAAATCAGTGCTCGCAACGTCACATCATCGAAAGGGGTCAAGAATCTTTATGTGGGTGTTGTTGCGAGCCACAGTATGATGAAGAGTACACAAAAAAATCAATTTTGTCAAGCATATCGTCTCACTTTTCTACATTTCTAGAGAAGTTACTCCGGTACCCCAGAGAATACAAAACCATTGAATTTTACGAATTACCTCCTTAGGTACCCTTGTACTTGCCATGTTTTCGAGAGAAGTTAAGCAGAAAATGTAGTTCTCAAATGACCAACTTTAAGTATATATACTGATTATCCACTCACTTGCAGAAGAAAAACAGAAATTTCTTTCATATATGCTAGCGAGCATTAATACACTGTTTTTCTGGTGTTTATTGCTCTTATATGCTCGATATAACTATGCATATTACCGTTCCAAACCAAAAATGTTGTTCTTTTCATTTGCACAACCCAAATATTTTATTTTACTTTGAATTGTCAAATCAGATGAAATCATGGAAGAATTCAACTTAATACTTGCAGGTTCAGGCATAATTCACGGATTACTCCTTTTACTACTTCAACCAACTGAGGAAACAATGAACGAAACTGTACAAAAGGAGTATGATGGATTCATGAAACTCTGGGAAGGTAAAACTTCACACAGAACCAAAGAAATAATTCAGTTCATTGCGGATGACAAATTCGATGAAAAGATTTACAAGGAATCCCTTAATTGGACATACCTATCTACATTAAAAAATCTGAAAGAAGAGTTTGTCAGCTTCTATTTCAAAAAATTGAAGGATCTGGAAAATGAGAATCTTGACATGGATAGCATTGCGGACTTGGACACCCGTATAAGTGAATATGTAATTCAGCTTATGAGGTTAAGATTAGTCATTCAACCTGATGTTAAGATCTCAAGGAACAAACATCCAAGGACCACCCATAGCTATCTTGCAATTAAGGCTTATTGGATCTCAGACTCCGGAAAACGAGAAAGAAAATTCACAAAATCGGTTGGAAGAATAGAGAATTATCCTCAGAAGGAAAAGGATCCTCAGGCATTAGCAGATGGAATCAAGTTGATTCAACCAGTACTGTTTGAAAATTATCAAGAAATTTATATAACCTAAAAAATTTGCCCTGTTGGTTGGTCTTTTTTGTTGCCCAACCTAATCAATAAAAAGTACTCTTAACAGTTGATGGTGTAAGAAACCTTCATTTAATCGCATGCTCTGAAATTTGACTGAACGGGATCCAGTTTACCAAAAAGTAAGAGAAGTTCATTGACGTATTGAGAATAAAAATAGAACCGATCCAGAATCGATAGGTCAGATTACTAAGAACAATCCTGTCGGTTCAATATCAATCTCTTAACAGTCATTATACATGACTGAATGCAGATATATTTTTTATCAAACTGGTAAGTCATTTAATATGTACAACTCACTAAAAACAAACAAAATGAAAATAAAAAATGTAAATATTCCAGACCTCAAGGAGGTAGCGGAATTCAGAAACCTATATGAGTCTCAATCAATCGAAGAACTCATTGAGAGTTATAAAACTGATACACAACAAAACCCTATCCACATAACAGAGAACCTTGAAATTATCAATGGATATAGAATGGTCGATGCGATCAAGGCGGCAGGAGATACAACCGTGCTTGCTATTGTAGTACCAGGCACTCCGGATATTCATAATCGAATTGTTCTGAACAAGTACCGGGTAAAGACAGCAAGCGATAAAATCCGGGAAATCCGGGAAGTGTTTAAAAAGTATCCTAAGCGACAGGGTCAAAGGAGTACAGGAGATCAGCCATACAAAAGACCTGAGCTAATATCAAGTGCCTTTAATGGGAGGTGGAAAAATGATGTAATTCAGAGCAAGTTAGAGTTTATCATCAATCACGATTTAGAAGGAGATATTTTGTCCAAAGGTATCGTTGAGAAAAACTGGAAGGTCGATACCTGCCATGATTTTCTGAAGAGCAAAATGGGAATAGACATCAAGAAGGGTTACGGATTTACAAAAGACCTTAAGGCGGGAAAGTACTGTAGCTGATGTAAATAAATTCATTGATCAACGGTTAGCCCTAGACAATAAGCACAAACACACATTTGTAATTCCAAAGAAGGCGAATTCCTATAATATGGATTGCGTTCAACTTTCGACCTTACCTGAATTTAAAGGAAAGGTTGACTTAATCTTAACTTCCATCCCATACTGGGATTTGCGCAACTACAAAGTGGGGAAGGAAAGGCAACTGGGGCAGGAAAAAACTAAAGAAGAATTTGGCCATAATATGGCCGAGTTTTTCAAGAAACTAACTCCTACACTGAATGAGACCAGCAATGTAATTATCAACATTGGTGAAACGTACAAAGATGGAGTAGCTCAAGGTATTCCGTTCTTGATCCAGGACTATATCTCAAGAGAGACATCTCTTATCTATAAGGCTACTCTAATCTGGTCTAAGAAGAACCCACGCCCTCAAGGTGAAGGAGTGAAACGACCGGTTGATTGTGTAGAATATCTTCTTTGGTTCGTGGTTAATCCTAAAAAATCAAAATATAGACTTCTCACGTTTCCCGTTGAAGGAAAAGTACCGAAGATAACATTTGGAGTTCATGATGTATCAAGTGATGGTGGTCAGTCAAAAAAAAGAAAGTCGATAATCAAGAATTACGGGAAATTAAAAACCCACCTGAAGGAACAAGAGATTGAAGATATTATCATAACCTCAGTGGGGAGAAATCATGACATTTTCAAGATAAGTAATATTGGTCACCCTGCTCCAATGAGTCCAATGCTTCCTGTAACTCCAATCCTGATGATGACAGATGAATCGGACCTGGTATTCGACCCGTTTGGGGGTTCAAATGTGGTTGGTAAGGTAGCTCTTGAATTGAACCGCAGATATGTCTCCACGGAGATCTCCAAGGAATACTTCGATATTGGATGCGAGATGCTCAACAAGGGTCATGAAAATTTCAACAGAGAGGGTCTTGATTCCATCAATACACTGATCTATCCTGATCAAAATGACTCCATACAAATAGCTGCATAAAAGATTATTAATCAAAAAACATAATAAAAATGAATAAAGTAAATCATACTCCCAACATGTTGGGAATAAGTCAAAAAGAGGCTCTCCAAAAGGGGAGTCTAAACCGGGAACGGCTCAATCAACTAGTTCAGAAGATCTCCCTAATAAAGGAGGGAGATAGGTACCGGCATACCTATTTCTTCTCACCACCGGGGTTAGGAAAGACCTTTGCGGTCAAGAATCATCTTCTTGCCTCAAACTCCCGGTTTATTCAGGTCTCTGGAAATGTATCTATGTTCGCATTCGGCATACAACTTGCGGTAATAAACTATATGAATCCTGAGAGAGAAACTATCGTGATTTTTGTCGACGACTGCGATGAAATCTTTAAAACGGAAGTCAACTGCAACACAATGAAGAATGTCTTGGATGGAGATAAAATATTCACATACGAGAAATCCTTGACAAGTCAGTGGAGCAATCTCTCAGAGATCCAAAGAGAGGCAATCAAACACTTTCAAGGCGATGGTAAAATGGGATTCTCAGTGCCTACTGATAATCTGGTATTTGTTTTCACTTCGAACTTCAAACTTCCAGTTGATGATGATGTTCGAGTCGCACGAGAAAAGGGACAAACCAAGTCTGTAATACTGGCTCATAAGAATGCCATACGATCTCGCTGCCGGGTAGCAGACTTTGATCTGAACTGGCAAGAACACTGGGGTTGGATTGCTGATGTCATACTCAATACTGATTGCTTGGATCAATGGAATGTTTCCAAGAATGAGAAATCAATCATTCTCGACTTCCTATGGTATAACTGGAATAAACTCACTGAACGGTCAATACGACTCATCGAGAAAATGGCCGTCGACATGCGAGAACAATCAGAATCATTTCGAGCAATTTGGGAGATTGATTATCTAAAAAACTAATAACATGGATATTCAAAAAATTCAAAAAGAGGTTACAAGCGTGGGCGAGGAAAGCTTCGCCCACAAAACCGACAAGCAACTTTGGCTATACCAGAAACTATCAGAGAGTTATCTCGAAGCCAAAAAGAGACAGCAGCCACCAGCTCTGAAAAAGTATAATTCACCGATGAACAGGTGAACAAGTACAGGAAATTAGGGAAAGGTTCGTTCCTCATGTATATGGAAAGAAGAGGCTTGCTGCTGAATTTGGAGTTTCACCTTCAGTTATTCTAAGAATAATCAGGGGTGAAGCCTGGAAGATTCCTGATACGTAAATTGTTTTTTCTATCTATAATCAGAATGCCCGCTGAATTTAAGGCGGGCATTCTTGTTTTCAGGGTGCTTGAAATGACACTTTTTGTCGGGAAATCCAACCATACTTGAAAGGGAAATGTAACTGCACCTCCACTCCCAATTTCTTGGATAACTATACTGAAAACCCAAATATTAACATGTATCACACTAATATATAATGACTTGGGCCAACTTTCAGAAACTGACCTTTCCGTCAAATTCAAATAGCTTTTTCAGATACTGGGATTTTGTAGCACAACAGGATATTTATAGATATGAAAAAGAAGAAAACAAAACATCTCAGTATCCGACTCACCAATCAACAGTACCAGCGGTTAATGGAGATGTTGAAGTCGGAGCGTATCACAAAATCTGAATTGGTTCGGCTCGCCCTTACGGATTACTTGGACAAATCATAAAACAGGAAATTGAATTTAGTATAAGTCATGGACGAAAACACACATAATCTTAGAAATAGAATACCGTTCGATTTTGAAGACCACTTCAATTATCAAGAAATATCAACCCAACAGATATTCTTCGCCAGACATTATATTGAAAACATAATGGGAATTGACCTGGACTCGTATTCCACTATTGAATTCTCATCAAAACAACTACATTTGGTTATCTCGTGGCTCATATAGCTTTGGAATACGAGGAATATAGTAAAGGGAAATATGGAGCTGGGTTCAAGACTTCAACCCCGGATGAAGTATAAATCAATCTGCACTGGAGTGTACAATAAGACCATATTTGCAGGGGGAATATGATGATCAGTGCAGATTGAATTTCAAAAGAAGGATCTCCCGGGTCCGCAGATCTTATCCTGCATAGAATTTTCAGATTTAAGACCTTTAACTTATACTTTTCTACATAGTATAAGGTGTCCAATTTCATCTTCTATGTGGTCCACAACGCTTCACGCCCTATTTCTCGTAACACGATGAATATCAGCTTATATTTTCGGTTAAAAATGCTGCAAGTATAACATTATCGCCGTAATATTGCCCCCACCAAAATCAAAATATTATGAGTTTAAAAGGGCAAAGAACTACAACTACTTCCATGGATTGGAGCGATTTCAAATCTCTGATCGGAAAACTTGAACGGGACGGAGAATACAAATTCTGTTTACTAATCTCAATCGGGGTCTTCACGGGTTTAAGAATCTCTGATCTCCTTCAACTGAGATTCAGTCAATTTGAATCAGATATCCTGACAATCGAGGAACAGAAAACAAAGAAGACCAGGAGGATTAAGATCAACACCGACCTCAAAGAGATCATCGGCAGGATAAAGAACAAAATGGGAGTTATTGATAACAACCTATTCATCTTCTTAAATCGATATGGAACCAAGCCAATCGATCAATCTTATGTCAATGTCAAATTGAAGGAAATCATAAAACGATATGACATTGATATCGATGGGAATGTCAGTTCTCACCTTTTCAGAAAGACCCTCGGCAACCGTGTTTTAAGACTGAATAACTACTCCGGAGAATCAGTGATATTATTGATGGAACTCTTCGGTCATAGCTCGCCGGCGATCACTAAAAGGTACTTAGGATTGAGGGAAAGGGAGATTCATAGTGTGTATGACAGTTTACGTTTATAGTTTAAAGAAGAATTTATGAAACCAGAATTTGAAAGTAAGCTGAAGCAGGAAGCGTATTCATACAATATAGATCCCGTTGGGTATTACAAAATTACTCCAGTCAATCGGATAGAACTCCCGCTCAAGGTTCAGTTGGTGGTATCAAAACCAATAAACGAGATCATCCATGGAAGTCAGAACGGGAATGAGATCGATGCAATTGGATATTTCCGTTTCAAACTAGCCACAGAAGAGAAGCCCGATTTGGTCATTTTTGTATTTCAACATTTGAGAGATAGCTGTCCCGTATATATGATCATCCCAGTTGAAACTCTACGAAAACGATTAGAAAAAAACATTATCAGATCAAGGAGTAATGAGCACTTTGAACTAAAACTCTGGTTAATGGACGATAAACTATACGATACAACCAATCTCGGTCTTGAAGGCGAGTGGTATTATCTCAGTGATGGGAAAGGGGGCCGGATGATTGAACCTACTATCTGGAATTATACTAGCTTTTTAAATAACTGGGTTCTGGGATCCCAGGGATAAATCTATCTGCACGGGGGGTGATTAAAACCACAACTACTTCAAATTCTTAACTTTAGTTGGTTCTGGAAATTGAAAATTCTGATGGATCTCATCTGGATGGGTTGCAATTCTCAATCTGCACAACCTCCATAGTGCAGATTGATATTTTACCACCTGGAGTCCCACCTGGGTGTTCCCCAGGAATGAGGTGAAGCCCGGGTACTACCTGAATCCCACCCCCAAGTATTGATTCAGGTGACCTTTTATAGGGGGTCAATAGTCCGTTTGAAAAAAATAATTTTACCTGGATTTTTCCAAAAAAAACATGCCAAAATAAAGAAGAAAAAATTTGGACCAGAATTTGTAAAAACCTGAAAAGTGGTCAAAACCGATTTCCAACAGTTATCGAAAATCAGTAATTGCCCAATGATATTAGAATTGCACAATTAAAAATAAAATTGTAATTTAAATGCGCTATTGGAGTTCGCTTGTCTATTTCGTTTTATAAGTAAGGCTATAATTATCTGATTTGAAGTGGTTCTGTCAGATTCATACATACTGTGTGATGGTATAATAGAAGCTAATTTTACTCATAAAAAATCGCCTATGATAAGATAGTATTTTCATTCTACTGGCTATTGTCGGGCTGGATTGTCTAGAGTATTGTCTTTTTATGCAGCAAAAAAAGGCAACACAATCCTAAAATTGTGCTGCCCAAAACAAAAAAACTACCAATTCACATATGTGTCTTGGTATCACGACAAAATCATACCTACAATATGATTTAGTCGTATAACAGTGAATGAATCTCCTCAACAGAGCTGACGAGGTGTCAATACAAAATAAATCATCCACTCGAAGCAAAGTTTCGGGGAACTAACCCCTTATGAGATTAGAATCCTCTAATCAATTATGTACTAGATATTTAAAAATAAATATCCATCAATCACCTTCAAAGTTGAATCTAAGGATAAGGAATATCTAGCAAAATTTCAAATTTCAAATTTAGAAAAAATGAAAACATATCTTTCAAAAACAGTAATTCTTTTAATTGCAATGTCTTTTGTTGTATTTCAAAGCTGTGAGAAAAGCGCTATTGATCCTAATGATGTTGACTTAGTCAAACTAGAAGTTCAATATTCAGAAATGGACCAGCAAATTGGAGAATTGACCTATGTCTGTGATGGAAAAGTGATTGAATCCTCAAGCATTGAATGGGGAAAAGATGGACTGAATATTTTTTACGGTTTTGATGACACAAAAAACGTATATGTGTTTAACACTGAAGAAGAAATGGTTGAATGGTTAAAAAAGAATGATTCAGACCATGCTCATGAAGCATTAAGCGTTTTAAAAGACATCGAAACTGCTAAAAAATATGCAGAGCAAATTGGAGAATTTGAAAAAGAAGAAACATCTTCTGAGTTTGAGAATTATCTAATGACAAATTTCACTTCAAAATCTGGGGCAAAAGGATTGGGGACGTTTCATCATGATACTTGGTATGGAGGAAGTAATTTTTTAATTTCTCCTTTTCCTAAGAGAAAACTCAGAAGTAAGAATGATGATAAAACAAGTTCGTTAAAATACTTTGGTAATACTATGAAAATGTCGAGTAAAAAGAACTGGAATGGATCTCACTCTTGGGTCTTTGCAGTGACGTATATTTTTTTACCAACACTTGAAGCTGATGATTTTGATAATAAGCTTTCCTCTTATTGGAACTGGTAGTTATTAAATTTTGGAGCTGTGATCCTACTCACAGCTCCAAATTAAAAAAAGAATAATACGATGAGAGAAATATTGATAATAGTAATAGCCTTATTTGCAAATTCAGTCCTATTTGCACAGAATTTGGACAGTATCAAAGAAGCAGAAACACAAGCGAAAAAAGATTCAATATATCTTAACAGATTTAATAAAGGTAATTTTCAGATAGGGGGCGTTCCTCTTTTAGTTTTTACAGGTGGTGACGCAGAAGGTTTCTATCCAACAGGATACGGAGCACATCTTGAATTTGGATATTTTATAAAAAATAGATTTCTAATATTTATCGAGCATACAACACTTTATTATAAATATGAATATAAACCTACGCCCGTTGAAGGGAAAGCACATTATGCGTATTCTATAACCTCTCCTGGTATTAGGTACTATTTGAGACCAAAGCGTTTTGCATTTTTTGGTCAAACATTTATTAATTACTCCTATAATTCAGAAAATAGAGAACTAATAGATGATTTTCCTCCTACAGATTTTAGTAGAATTGATATTATGCCTGGTATTGGAATAGCTTTTTGCACGAATGTATTTGATATAAGTTTAGAGTTAAATTATTCATATCCAATATTTTATTCAAAAGAAGTAAATACTGAACGGCTTTCATACCAGTGGAATAAGGGATTCCAGCCTATGATGTCATTCTTTTTTACATTCTGAATAAAATAACAAAGAGAAAGGTACTCCTGCGATACCGAACTCTCGTTCATGGGCAAATTGGACACTTGTTCACTATATATTTTCACAATACTCACCCGAAATGAAACAACTTCTCTGATGCAAAATGGCTAGTAATAACAAATAAAGTCTCTTGACTCGTTTGCTAAATAGCATTGACCATCTTCACTTCGGAACGAAATTGTGATTTGACAATTTATCTGGCAAAATTCTGGCAAATAAGAAAGGTTGTCGTTTACACCGATCCCCTTGCCAGGTTTTGCAATCTGTCAACAAAATCAATCAAAACAAACTGCTGTTTTTTTTATCAGGATCCCTACATTTAGCGTCAATAAAGGAACACAGGGGTTGATAATGTCCTTATATTTCGTTATATTTTATAAAAAAGAGATAAAATATGATGACAGGATTTACAATGACAATCACCCCGGATGAGTTAAAACAACTTGTCAGAGAAGCGGTACTTGAAACAATGACTGTGAAAAATGATACTCCAGTAGAAATGAAATTTTACACACGCCAGGAGGCATGTGAAATACTTAAGATCAGTCTTTCAACTTTGGATACCTATGTAAAAAAGGGAGCGATCACATGTTCCCGTTTGGGAACTCGTGTTAGGTTCACTCAGGGTGATATTGATAAGGCTCTTGCCAAGAACAGAAGTAACTAATCCCTATGAAAACCTTGTACAGATCTATCAAATCTGAAAATTCTCAGAAAATATGCCAACTGTACGCCAAAAGGGGGTTAACAAAAAACCGAACTCCTTTGTTATCAGAAAGTTCGGTTTTTATGTTGAGGTCGGTAGCGGATTCGAACCGCTGTAACTGGTTTTGCAGACCAGCGCCTAGCCACTCGGCAAACCGACCAAAAGTTTGTTTGGACTGCAAAATTAGTAAAAAATTTAACTTTTGTTTAGAGTAGCGAAGTATGTCTATAGGGACTGGATGAAATCAGTCAAGTTCATGTCTTTCTTAAGCAGGAGTTTCTTGCGAAGTCGGTAGCGGTAGTTTTCATCGCCGCGGCAGAAAATTCGGAGCAGGTGAATATTTCGGAATATAGTGTGCATATTGAATCCGGAGTATACTGTACATATCAATAGGACGTATTTTTTGTTAAAATTGTATTAATCGGTGGGAGCGCAGC
>RCND010000292.1_pt1 | contig 28331 bp, 12 predicted proteins | sample 2041351 | NCBI WGS metagenome assembly RCND01 (sample SAMN09708230, study PRJNA481090) | Marine sediment metagenome, whole genome shotgun sequencing project. | biome: marine sediment; feature: ocean; material: sediment; isolation source: Sewage treatment plant 12B marine sediment (STP12B) ... | reverse complement strand
GCTGAGGGTTTCCCTGATATTCATGGGATCTGTTCCCTTCGTAAATCCAAGAATGAATTTTCCCTCGGCTTGCGAATCCATGAAGACAAACTTAAGTGCTCCTTTTTCGGTGGTAAGGCTTATCTCTCCCAACACACCAATACCCAGGCTTTCCAATCGGTCCACTTCCCGCTTCAATGTCTTCCCTTCGGGAAACCTGTGCACCAGGCTCATGGCCCCATCTCCATGGGTCCGGTGAAATTCATGGAACACCGAATTCCCATCCAGGGGTTCTATCCAGTTCACCAAGGCCCCTGCAAGATTGGCCCGGGCCAGCCTGACCGTTGCATCTCCTTTGCTGGCCCCGTCTACGACCACTGAAACACCCAGGTCCACCACCTGGGTAAAACCCAGTTTTTCATAGTCGGATATGGTACCTTCAAGATCAGATACCACCCAGATTACCTGGTCCACTTCCATGTATGATTCGGGCAATCCACCTGAATCATTTGTGCATGAAGCAAGGGTCCATATACTCAGAAATACTATAATCTGTCTCATATCCAAGGTGTTTTAGTTGGTTTCGATGGTTACTGAGGTTGATTGCAGACCTTCCGATCTTGCATTCAGCGTTAGCTTGCCAGGAATATCGGTAGACTTCACAATTACCATGCATCTCCCCTGGTAAGCTTTGTGCTTGGGTTGCTGAAAGCTCTCATTACTCATGGGATTGGAGCTTGCCACTGCGAGAATGGAACCTGGACCTTCAATCTCGAAGTTTAGCAAATTGTCGGCCATGGTGTTCCTGTTTCCTTTCACGTCCTGAATCTCCACCACTATGTAACTCAGATCTCGATCGTCAGCAGTGATAATGGACCGGTCGGCAGACAAACTGATCCTTTCCGGGACCATGGCTGTGACAAGTTCCCATGCATCTTCCTTCACATTGCCCTGATAGGCAACCGCTTTGAGCGAACCAGGCTCGTAGGGGACACTCCACCTGGCAATCCATTCGGTAGCACGGTTGGTTTCTTTCCTGCCCAAAGAGTTTCCATTAAGAAATAATTCAACCTCCTCATGGGCACAATAGACCTCAACCTCCAGGGGCTCACCCTCATGTCCGGGCCAGTTCCAGCGATCGCTCACATCCTGCCAGTGCCACTTGCTCCAATCCTTTCTATGGGGATTCTCTTCGAACGACGGCTCAGGTGGTTTCACAAACAGGGAGAGGAGTTGTCCCGACTTCCAGAGTACATCCCTGTAATAGGACTGTGGCCGTTTTATTCCACAAATGTCGATATCACCGCAATATGCGTGGTTCCATGGATAGAAACTCCCCTCCTGGGGATAACCAAGCCATCCAATACTGGCCTCTCCCAGGTAATCAAATCCAGTCCACACATAGTCGCCAATCACATAGGGATTATCCACTACATCCATCCAGGCTCCAAACGCGGTTAAGGCGTAAGATTCGGCACAATACATGATGCGTTTTGCAATCCTTTTATGATCAGATCTGAAAATATTCTCCATTCCATGATCTCCGCCAAATGAGTAATTGTATCCAGATATATCCAGTGTAGCAAAATAGGGGTCCATGTGGGGGCCGAGTCCGTTGACTGCTGAAGTTACAGGACGGGAAGGGTCCAGTTCATGAATATAATCTGCCAGCATTTTAGACTCTTCAACTCCTTCTGGCTCACCTTTTTCAGGTATCTCATTGCCGGTACTCCACATGATGATGCATGGGTGATTGCGGTCCCTTTGCACCATGCTTCTCACGTCCTCCTTCCACCATGTTTTAAAAAAACGGTGGTAATCTTCCGGATTCTTCTGCCTGCTCCACATGTCAAAAGACTCATCAATGACCAGGATCCCAAGTTTATCGCAGACATCCAAAAACGTCGGTGAGGGTGGGTTATGCGAACAACGGATGCTGTTGAATCCGCTGGCTTTTAAAATTTCCACCTTTCGCTCCTCAGCACGGTCATAGGCGGCAGCTCCCAGTGGCCCGTTATCATGATGTACGCAAGCACCTTTCAGTAACACATTCTCCCCGTTCAGAAAAAAGCCATCTGTAGTAAAACCAATGGAACGGATCCCGAAGGGATTCTCAACCCTGTCAAGTAGTTTGGAAGTCTCAGCCCTAATCTCGGTCACAGCTGTATAGAGGGTGGGAGATTCTATGGACCATAGATCCGGAGCCGAAACTACAAGCTCGCTTGTCATCTGAATTTTAGCTCCATTTCCGGCCTCAATTTCATCATCTTTCCTGGCTACAATTTCACCCGACTCATTTAGGATTTCTGTATGGATATACAGAGAGCCAGATTTACCTGTCAGGTTTGAAATTTCGTTTGACACCACTACGGTTGCCTGATCCTGATCTACAATCGTTGTGGTCACAGAAGTCCCCCAGGGTACGACATGCACAGGTTCAGTAATGGTCAACCAAACATGCCTGTAGATGCCCGATCCGGTATACCAGCGACTGTTCTTTCCTTCATTGCGAACCCTTACAGCAATCGTGTTCCTTTCGCCAAACAAGAGTTTATCTGAAATGTCATACCAGAAACTGGTGTATCCATAGGGATGGTTTCCCAGATGTGACCCATTGATCCATATATCCGCATTCATGTAGATCCCGTCGAACTGCAGGAAGAAGCGCTTTCCCGCCAGCGGATCAGACACCTCAAACTCCTTTCTGTACCAAGCGGTTCCCCCCACATAATATCCTGCACTTATTCCCCCTACAGCCGAGGGATCAGTGGGACTATCCGTACCCGGAATATCTTCGACACTCCAGTCGTGAGGAAGATCAAGGATACGCCAGGAATCATCGTTAAAATTCATATTCTCAGCACCCTCCACCTCGCCCCGGAAAAATTTCCATTCATCATCAAAGAGGATTGTTGACCTGGGGCCGTCCATCTCTGCAATCAATGAGACAGAATCAACCTTTGTTTTGGAACACCCGGTCAGCATTGATAAGGCTGCCAGTACTATTGCCGGAAGAATGTATGATCTGTCCATCGTTGTATTATTTAAATTGTTTGGTCCTTTACAAAATGAGTTTCACAGTCATCCGCTTTTTTTCGGCATAGGCCGTAAAGAGATACAATCCACCCGAATGTGATAATTCAGAAATGGGGATGATCTGTAATTCAGCTGTTGAAACAAGGTTTCCTGACTGAATCATTCTGCCACTCAGGTCACTGATAAAATAGAGGATCTCACCCCTTTCTTTTTGGTCTTCCATCCTGATATACAGTGTACCTGGTTTCATGTTACCGGTGTATACTTTGATCCATCCGGATTCCATATCAGCCTTCCCTGAAACTTGCGTTGAAGGATGGAACTCATGGACCCCGGGGTCAAAACTTCTACCCATGGGGATGGTTTGGCCGAACATATCGCTTTTACCCGGATCAATCTCAAAATGAGACTTCAGATCCAATCCTTTGTCGATAACCGGAGATATGGGTGTTAAGCAAAATCCGGAAAGGGTTTCAAGATTTATACTATCCGGGTCGGTGAGGTTCACCCTACCCGGATCAGAAAGCATCGGATTGGTGTTCATCCCCACAACAGTACCGTCCAGAGTCTCCTGTCCGGTTGCTGACACCCAATCCTGGAATGATGAATAAGCTCCAAGCTGGAAGCTGTTTCCCAGATTACAGTAAAAATTTCCCAGGAACCTGGATTGCACATAGGGCCCTTTAATGGCCGGTCCATCCGTCATGAAAAGGTTGTTTGCAAAGAGCATCTCCTCGTAATGTATATCCATGAATGTTACTGCAGTCCCCCGGGTCCGGTTGTTGTAAAAAACATTGTTGTAAATCTTTACATCTGAAAGCATGGAGGGATCATTGTTTCCATTCCATACCATAAGGGCACTATTCCCATTCTTGATCCCGTCGTTGATGCTGATATTATATCGAATGGTATTGTTATAGAATGGTGGAGCAGAGGAATACTCAAAAACGCCAAATCCCGGGCCTTCATTCTCATAGGTGAGACAATACTGGATCACCGAATTGGTCACTCCGCCGTCCAGGTCAAAACCTCCTCCATCGAGGGCCCCCGGGGAAGTTTTATTGTGATGAGCAATGCAGTGTTGAATGGTTACATGATCGGCATTCCAGGCCCATATCCCCACAGGTCCGTTCCCGGTCCAGGGCATATCCCATCCGTTCTCAAGTGCTTCACAATATTCGATCAGGACACTGTCACACGATCCCACAATAATCCCATTCCCACTGTGGTTCGAAAGTACGGTTGGATCACCCGGATTATTTTCAGCGGTGCAATGCCCAATATAAATATTCCTGCATTGAACCTTATCCGGCCATTCGCCAATTACCTGGATCCCGGCGAATCCATTGTCGCTGGCATGCACCTCTTCGATGTGGATATCCCTTGACGAGCCTTTAACGAGCAGTCCCGAGTGCTGAAATCCCTTGATTTCTAAATTACGGATGCTTATATCAAAACAATCTTCTACCACCATACCGTTCGCTACATTCCCGGTGAGCCTCCCGTTTCCTTTGAAGACCAGGTTTTCAATGGTCACATTCCTACAATGATTCAATTGCAAACCGAACCCTGTACCTGCGTTTATGATCGCTTTCCCTGTTCCCGATGAGGTGATCACCAGAGGTGACTCGCTGGATCCCATATAACTTAATTCCAGGTTGCGATTGTGGACTACTCCACCCTCAAAAAAAATGGTGTCACCATAAAGGGGCTCCAGGAATCCCATCAGTAATATTGTCAGAATAAAGGGCCAGTATGTGCGATACTTTGGTTTCATTAATCATTCAGTTCAATGGCTCCGATATCATACTTTTCACTCAACGGAATACTTGTCCCAACCAGGTCCCGGGACCCACGATTCAGGTTAAATAGTTCCTGCAGATTCAATCCGGCATCAATAATCGGAGATCCCTTCATGGGAGTGAAGGGCTTTAATGCTTCCGGGGTGATTCCTTGCGGATTGGTAAGATCAAGTTGCCCCGGGTTTTGGAAAAGCGGATCCATGTAAAGACCGGTATAGAGATCCCCTTTCATCTCTTTCCCGGTGGCCTTTGCCCAGGCTTCAAGGTTGCTGTGCCCCTGAAATGATGCATCCCCGGATAGATTCCAGAAGAGGTTCCCCATGAATACCTCATCCACAATTAATTGGTCTTCGGAAATGAGGTTCCCATTATACACAAATACGTTGTTGTAGAATTCAAATCCAGGGTAATGATCAAATAACCAAATATTGGAGCCATCCTCCCGGCTGCTGTAAAATGTGTTGTTGTAGATCTGGCAATTGCGCATAACACCCCGGTCCTCATTCTTCCATATTCCAAGCGACCCTCCGTTGATTATCCCGTCGTCCAGGCTGATGTTATACCTCACTGTGTTTTCTTCCCAGGATTTGACAGCTCCAAATTCATAGAAACCGTATCCGGCCCCTTCATTGTGATGGCTTATACAGTACTGGATGATCGAATTGGAGACCCCTCCGTCAAAATCAAAACCACCGCCATCAGCCGCAACAGGATTGGTGCGGTTGTGGTGGGCAATGCAGTATTGAATGGTGATGTCGGTACAATCCCAGATCCAGATCCCCACCGGGCCATTGCCTGTCCAGGGCATATCCCAACCATTGTTGAAAGCTTCGCAATATTCGATGGTCCCTCCCTTCACCGAGGAGGCAAGAATTCCATTTCCGCTGTGATTCTTTAATACAGTCGGATCGCCGGGATTATTCTCTGCTACACAATAAGCGATATAGAGCTTATGGTTGTCATATTTTTCAGGATCACCCATGGAGGATCCTGTTACATGAATCCCTGCAAAACCATTTTCATGAGCATACACATGGGTAATGGTGGCATCATTGCACTGACGGACGTGGATCCCGCTTTTTTGAAATCCATAAGCCTCCACCCCATCTATAATCACCCTGTCGCAATTTGTTGTCAGCACACCGTCAGTGACGTTTCCGGATTTTCTGCCCAGGCCACTGAACTCAAGGTTTTCGATGGTGAGGTGGGCGCAACTATCCGCCCACAATCCTTGATTTGCTCCCCCTTGAATCACCCCTTTACCAATGCCATAAGAAGAAATGACCACCCTGGAATTTTCATTCCCAGAATCTTCAGAGGTCAGTATGATGGTCCCTTCGAAATTGTCTCCCCCCTTTAGCAGAATCTGATCGCCAGGGGAAAAGTCGTGTGAATTAATCTTTACAATTGTTTTCCAGGCCTTTGCCTCCGAAGTGCCTTTATTGGCATCATCACCATCATTACTGATGTAGAAAAAGTCACCCGCCTGAGTTCCGTTACTGGAAGATGTGGAACATGAACTGGCCAAAACCGCAATAAGCAAGGAAGCAACAGCAACTATTGATTTAAGATTCATCCTGTCTCAAGATTATATATTGATCCCGGAATACTTTCCCGGAATTTGCCGTACATATGCCTGATCGGGCCTGATTTCAGTCCAACAAGGATCATGAAAGAAGAGAATGAAATAGGCGCGCGCAAAACGCGCACCTATTCCTCAATAGAAAATAAAAGTTTACAACTACTTCACAAACTTGGCCTTGTGAACCACGCCTGTTTCATCTGTAGCATTAATGAAATAAATACCACCCTCGAGAGATTCGATATTCAGTATTCTTCCGGGATGATCAAGGTTCATTTGCAACTGTCCCAATGAATTGTATACCCTTACACTTTCCAGAGGTATTTCTATGCTCAGGTGGAGTACATCGGTAGCCGGATTCGGATAGGTATGCAGGTCGTACTGCACCAGATTCTTGTCAAAACCATCAGGCTCAGCTACCCCGTACACAAAGTCATCGAAATAGGTCCATCCCACATGCTCACCATCAAACTCTTCCTTCTCAAGAGGTATGATCATATCAGGAGAATCGCTTGTTTCACCCTCGATAAACATGGTCAGGGTTCCTCCAATATCATCTGCCGGATTGGTCCATTTCAATTCCCACTCTGTCCAGTCAGCCGCAGCAGGAAGATCCCACATTGCTCCAACCGGGTTGTAACTAACTCCAAGTGTATCGATCTCATGAGTGATCTCTATCTCATATTGGGTGTCAATTACCACGTAGTTCGTATCCACCTCAGGAGGATCGATCTGGCTGGAGTAGCCTACCATGAAATCATCTACAAATCCAAGGTCAGCCACATCATATGTACCGATCAAATTAAAGGTTACAGTAGCTGGAGACTCGGCCGATGAATCGGCAAGCCACGATCCCTGTGTATACTCATACCTGAATTTCTTCCAGTATTCTGAATCAAGCGTCCAGTAGATGGCATCGGCATTAACTGAATCAGGCATTGGATCTACGGGTACAATGCCATCAGGGTCACCCACCAGGTCATACTTGGCACCAGCACCCAACATCAGGATGAACTGCATCTGCCCCTTATAGTAGAATTCCCAAACGTAACTGGTATCATCGATTACCGAAACATATCCTTCCGCACCACCCCAGTTGGGATCACCGGGTAACCATAGTGAATTGGGATCGGACCATGCTTCTTCATCCGTAATGGCATCTCCCCAGGTATCCCAGGGCCAGTTGTCAGAACCGGACCATACCCAAGCGTCAGGAGTAATCCTTAGGTTCAATTCATCATCAAAATTCTGAAAATGCAGCACAGTGTCGACTTTCAGTTTCATTGGGCAAATCTGAAGCTCCAGAATGTCGGTATAATCACCTATATCGGCCACTGCAAAAGTATCAATAAAGGTATTTACAGTATCAATGGTGGTACTCAAAGTATCGATATCCCAAACTGGCCTGGCTGTGTCGGCATAAAGCGTGGAACCCTCGGGGAGGGGAAACTCGTCAGTGGTGATGCCATAGTCATCATAGAACTCGAAAGAAACACTGGCATCATTTCCTTTGTACCAGAAACTAACTTCCATATTCTCTTCCTCAGCACCCAGTGCAGGCAGGTAATATGTGGCATTCCTAAAAACAAGCGATGTATCGATCAGGATTGAATCCGCTTGTAGCGGAGGCACCTGGTCAATGGTATCCACATTCACATTCAGGTAATTCTGAAGACGCAGACTCTGCAATCCGGCCTCGGTGTTATTCTCTGTCCATGACAGGTATTCGTCCTTCCCGAAGATATCCCAGGCATCCACATTCAGGACCCATTCAACTGTTAATTGGGTAGCTTCAAAATCACCGTTGATAAAGTCGAATGGCTCCTCTCCCGAGTACTCACCATCGTACCACTCACCATAGTAGAGGTCATCCAGATAGGTTGGTTCGTATTGAGTCCACCACATGGTGGTATTCCCCCAGCCAGGTATGGTACCCGGCATATCCCAAATGAATTCAAAGTAGGTCCACTCATCTGTATATCCATCTTCGCCGCCAAACAGGAATTGCATGGCATCCTGTCCTTCTCCGCCCCAAACAGCCGAATCTGCACCTGTGAACTCGGCAAGTGTTGGATGCAGGTCTTCATAGGTCATCCCCACATCACGGTAAATGAAATTCCAATAGGATTCGAAATACCCTTTGTACCAGAAGGAAGCTTTCATCTTTTTCTCTTCCTGCCCCCGCACCGGATAGGAGACCCATACATATCCTCCAGCCGGAATCCACATACTCTGGTTTCCGGAATGGGAATCCGCATCACTGATGTATCTGTCAGGAAAATTGGCTATGCCGTTCCAACCATTGTTATCACAGCATCCGCCATACCAGAAGATTGCATTGAGGTCATGCTCCATATTTGGGTTCTGGATATAGTTGGCAGGTATATCCTGAGCCGCAACCGGAGCTTGCCATCCTACCATAAGCAAAACAGCAAAAGTTAAACAAAGTACATGTCTAGTTTTCATAAGCATTCAGTTTAAGTTTAAAAAGATCATGAGTGAATAATAGTTATTTGAGTATCAGTGGAAAATACCAGTTCTGTGGGTCCATCAGGCGTTCCCGTACCTCTGCCTGTTTGACTTCATCGCTAAACTTTGATGCGACCTTATCAGCCAGGTATGCCGGGTCCTCCCGATGCCTTGCTATTCGCATCAGGTCAAACCAACGATGTCCTTCATATGCCAGTTCCATGGCACGCTCTTCCAGGATCAAGTCTTCTACAGGGTCAACGAAACGGGGATCCTCTACGGTCACCCCGGTCAGATTGGCCCTGGTTCTTGGTCCGGTTCCCCATGCAGAATTATATAGTAGTCCGTCATTCAGGTGCGAAATGGCATCCTCTGTCCTTTTGACCCTGGCATAGGCTTCACAGGTCTTGAGATGAAAATCTGCCACCCGGTAGACCATGATACCGGCATCGTTATCAAAAGGTTCTCTGAACAGGCTGTATTTTGTTATGACAGGTTTTCCGTCAATGCTATCGTAGGTTACTCCCTTACCCCGGGACAAATCGCCGGGGGTTCCCCGCGGATAATTAGGGTGGACTTCATACCTTATCACCTGTTGGCTCTGGTATGTATTGAGCATGTAGTCGGTGGGTTTTAACAGGTAGTCTCCCCCTTCCCCATAAACAAACAGACGTTGCAAACTGTGTTGTTGGTTATATAGCTTTGAAAATGGGATTACATACATGGTGGTTGTTTCAAAGGCTCCAGAACTGTAATTGAACTGGAAAAGATCTTTCCAGTTCTCGTCCTGGAAATCGGAACCATTCATATAAGGTAGTCTGTATGTACCTCCGAATCCTTCATCCGCGAGGATGTTGGAAACCCTGTCATACACCCTACGTGCAAAGGCATAGTTATTTCGCCATAAATAAATATCACCCTGGAGGGCCCAGTTAGTGAATTTGTTAAAGCGGATGGCAAAAAACGGACTCTCTTCCAGCATGTTCAGTTCGAAGGTGTCGAGTTCAATAATCTGTGAAAGGATGGTATCCAGGATAAACTCCTCCGAATTCATGGTATCCAGCCTCTCCTCCAATAGTTTGCCCTGTTGGTAATCACTCAGTGGTTCTTCAAAATAGGGAGCCTGCCCATAGATCTGGACCAGTTTAAAATAGACCCAGGCCCTGATAAGCTTCAGTTCAGCGATGTAGGTATTAAATTCCAGTTCTGAGATATTCTGGTCATTGTCCCTGGCTTGATGGATTTTATTAAGGACCTCGTTGCAATTGACGATAATCTTGAAGAAACCCGAGGGATCAGCATAGCTGTTAAGTTCATCGGTGCTGTGTTCATTCAATTGCCTGAGGTCATTTCCTGCATTCTCCGTTACTGTTAGCAAATCTCCCTGCAAATCCCCTATGATGATCAACTGTTGAGACACCTCCTGCAAAAGTGCATACACTCCCATCACCGACGAGCGAGCTGAAAAATCATCCACATAAGCATATTCTTCGGCCAGCAGGCTGTCATTGGGTAGTTCAAATATCTTTTCACAGCTGGTTAAAGCAATGAATAAGGCTAAAATCATACCTGAAATTTGATATATATATCTTCTTATCATCCTCTTCTAATTCCGGTTACAGTCCTATTTTTAAACCAATAATAATACTTCTGGGTTGGGGGATTTTCCCATAATCAATTCCCTGGCCAAGCACACCATCCATGTAGCTGAATTCAGGATCATAGCCAAGATACTCTGTCACGGTGATCAGGTTTGAGCCGGTTACAAATATGTTCAGGTCATTTATAAAGGCCAGTTTGCTCTGAAATGTGTAGGACAGAGTTACATTCTTCAGCCTGAAGTATGATCCATCCTCGATCCACCGGCTTGAGAATCGATTGTTTCCCATCGGGTCGCCGAAGCTTGCCCTGGGAATCCCTGTTTTCTGGCCATCGGTTTGCCACCTGTTGTACACTGATGTGGTTTGATTATCATACCCGCTCATGGACTCCAACTGTGACCTGACGTAGTTAAATACATCCAGGCCTTTAGTCCAGGTAAACAAAAATCCCAGAGAGAGTCCCCGGTAAGAAAATCGATTATAGATTCCAGTGACAAATTCAGGATGCGGATTGCCAATAACCGTTTTATCCAATTCATCAATCACCATATTTCCATCCCGGTCATTGAAATGGATATCCCCGGCATTGAACCTCCTGCCTGACTTATCCACCAGATTCGCCACATCGGCTTCCTGCTGTGATGTAAAAACTCCAAGAGATTCATAACCATAGAAGAGTCCCATGGGGCTTCCCACGCTGGAAATTTTCTCTCCTCCCTCGAAAGTGGAAATAACCTGATCGCCCTCCAGGGAGAGAATTTCATTCCTGTAGGTGGAAAAATTCCCGTCAATCTCCCATTTAAAGGTCCGGTCAAAAACTTTGGCGTATACACTTAATTCCACCCCCTTGTTTTGACATGATCCTCCGTTGAGCATATAGGAACCATAACCGTAATAGACCGGAAGCGGAAGGTAAGTGATCATGTCCTCGGTGGTCTCCTGGTACCAGTTGGCCTGTATCGCCAATCTCTCTTTGAACAAAACCACGTCGAGACCCACGTTCAGTTTCTTCACTAACTCCCATTTTAGTTCTGGATTGAACATTCCGTTCAGGGTAAATCCTGTGATTGAGTAGTAAGGGATCGTTTTGTAATAGAGCCTGGTATAGTTATTTGTGAAATCGTCGCTGCCAGTCCATCCATAAGAAGCCCTTACCTTAAATTCATCCAGGAAACCAAGGTCCGGGACAAATGGCTCGGAAGAGATCCTCCAGGCGATTCCAGCCGATGGCAATACAGCGAAGGGATAGCCTCCCATGGAAATTCCATCCTCTACCTGGCTGCCAAATTTTGAAGACCCATCCAGGGAAAGATTTGCCCTGAAAATATAACGGTCGCTGAGCATGTAATTCAGAGAAGCAAAATAGTTTAGCCAGGACCACTTGTCCTCATAACCATACACACTCTTCTCATCCGCTTTGCCTGAATTCAGATCTTTGAATTCATCTGTTGCAGAATTTTGAGCCGCTCCTGCATCCTGCAATAAAGTATTATTCATATATCTGGCTCCTGCATCAACAGTGATATCATGGATGTAACTGAATCTATTCTGGTAACTGGCCCTTATTTCCCCAAGAATGGAATAATACTGATCTACCTTCACCTTCATGGACCTTTCTGCCGATCCATCTCCCTGGGTAGCCATCCCCCAGGATGGAATAAAGATCTTTTCATTGGATTTCAACCTGTCCAGTCCAAATTGAGCCCTTAGCGAAAAGTGATCCGTGATCTTCAGATTCACATAGGACACACCCAGGAATTTTGAAGTGGCATCGGAGGCTTCCACTTCATTCACAATTACGGCCGGATTACTTAAGCCAAAATCAGCTACATCATCATATACAGGCAGATTCGTCCCCTCCTGGTCCTTTTGATAGACTGCCAGCATAGGTGATTTTATCATGCTGGCAAGCATGGGATTGGTTTGGGGAACTGCCCCTGTCTCCATCAGATTATATATGCCATTGGTATAGCTCAGGTTGAATCCTATGTCAACCTTAGTGGAAACCTGGACCACCGAATTAAATCGGAAATTAAATCTTTGGTACCCGGCATTTTGAATAATCGCTTCATTGGATAGATAGCCACCTGAAAGGGAATACCTTGCCCTGGCATCACCACCTCGCACAGTCATATGCGCATCAAAGAGATTGCCGGTTTGGAATATCTCATCCTGCCAGTTGGTATTGTTGTTATACCGCTCGGAGTAAAGATAATCGGGATCATATTCCAGAAAAGGGTAACGGGTAAATATTTCAGAACTGCTTAATCCTGCTCCATACATCTGCTCCATCACATATGAACTGTAATGAGAAGCATCCATCACAGGGATGGGAGAAGGTGCAGCTGAGATACCACCTGACACAGACACATCAAATGTAGTCTTGCCACCACGGGGAGGTAATGTGGTTATAAGCAACACGCCGTTTGATGCCTGTAGGCCATAGGCGCCAGCCTCTGCTGCATCTTTCAGAAGAACCATGCTTGAAATATCTCTTTTATCAATATCCACCAGGGGATTGTGATAAAATCCATGGATTACAGTGTTCCCAAAACCCTCTGGTCTCTGGATCATCCCATCAACGATGATTGTTGGTATAGAAGAGGAGAACAGAGAGTTATATCCCCTGGAAGTCATATAAGCTCCCTCACCTGGCATTCCGGAACGGCTCGTCACTGAAAGTCCGCTCATGGTTCCCTGCAGGTCCAGAGTAAAAGAAGCGCCAGGATATTTATATAAATCCTTTAATCTGCTTACCTCAACCGCCCCTGTTAAGTCACTGGGTGACTGTTCCCTGAACAATATTTCCTGCGGATCACTCACAGAATACTCAGATTCCCTGATCAGCCATACCTCGATTGATTCCTTTCCATCTACAAATACCTTTCTCTCCTTGTATCCTGGATAAGCAATGATCACCTGATCGTTTCTGTGGGGAAGGGTTATTCGGAAAGATCCAGTTGAATCGGTTTGAACAGGCTCTAAAGTAGCATTGGCAGAACTAATCCCTATATCTTCCATAGGCAAACCGGTTTCAGCTGAATATACTGTCCCCTGAACTACATGCCCCTGTTCCTGTGCATGTGTGTATAAAAACATGCAGAGAACAGCCAGGATAACCTGGACCCGTTTATATGACATATTACTGATTATATATCTCATCAGGAACCAGTTTAATGTAATCTACAAATATGGAATTGTACCCTGCAAGGGGTGCCTCATCAACAATGGTAATTCTCACGTATTTTGTACCAAACTCATGGAATTCATGGCTGCCAGATTCAACAATTTTAAACGCACCCTTGGTCCAGTTATTCACAGGTGGCCCCACAGGGACAAACTCTCCGCTCATTTCATCCAAGACAGAAATTTGATAATGGGACGGTCCCTGTTTCGGCCCGGTCCAGACAATCCAGTAGGTGGTTTTCAGGACCATATCCACTTCAAAATGCAGGAAATCACCAACAAACTGACTTCCGTAGCTTACATAAGACCCATTGCTTGCCCGGGTGTCACCCAGTACCTCGATGGGATAGACTGTATTGGATACTGTCCTGCCTTCTTTCCGGTCGCACTCGATGGCAATGGGCAACAGGAAGTAGTTTTTGGGTATGGTCATTCCATCCAGCAGATGTGCCATGCCATTGCTCATTACCAGGTCCTCCTCCTTTATAATCAATTGATCTTTCGCAATGGTTTTTCCTGTTACCGAGTAGGAGGTATCAGGCAGATTTTCAAAAGTATAGGAATCATTGATAAAACTTCCGCTAAAAGCAATAAACAGGAGTTGGCTGTAAGTTTCCTCATCCAGATCATCAATATTGCCAAAATAGCTTGAGACTGATTCAAGCGCATCCCTCACATCCTCATTGGATGGGATAAATCCGGTAAATGCATAAGCTTCATCATCCAATCCTGCTATTTCATCGAGAAAATAATTTTCCTCCTTCCAAACAGTATCATATACAGCGTTTCCTTCATTGTCTACCCCGATCCTTTCGCTCAAATCATAATCAATATATCTTTCATCCATCGAATTCAGGAACTCCTGCAAAATGCTGAATGTGCTATCCAATCCCATGATATATTCATATACATTGGGTTTTGGAATAAGAAGCTGGTCAAGTTCATGGATCACTCCATTCTGGCAAAAATGATTGGTGTTTTCCATATTGACCCCCGATTCAAAGATGGAAAAGGTACCATCCCCGGGATCCTTCATATTGAGATATTTACCGATGGAAGTCAGCAAGTCAAGCTCGGCAAAATCCTGAGAAAACAGCTTTGAATATAGAATATGAAAACCGATAATCTGTTTCCACTCTTCCTCGCTATATTCCCCTATGTCATCAAAGGCTGAGTTAACCGGAACAAAGAGTGTGAAGTACTGGTTCCGTGAAAGCATCTCTTCAAATCCGTAGTCCACCAAAGCTTCATGGAACCGGCTGTATTCCGGAGCCTCACCTATGAGTTTGAAGACATTGTCTTCAATCCTTTCAGGGGTATCATTGTAATAGCCTTCCCACTGGTCGTTCACAATACAAGACGGTAAGATGAACAGAAACCCCATCAAAAGAGAAAGTGTGGATTCTTTAAGGATCATATATATTTTTCTGTTGTCGATCATTTTTTCATTCTACTGGCCATAGAGCCAGGTAATCAAAATTACCATACCCGTCCAGGAGTGAAACGAATTTGAGCGTATGAGACTCGGTTTCTGTGAGCAGCAGCCTACCCATATACTGGCTGGTATTATAATCTTGTTTCCATTCTCCTCCGGGCCACCTTTTCTGATGCTGAAAGCTGAAAGTGCTTCCTAAGGTGGCCCCATCCCAGAAGGCTTGTGCCCACCAGGAATTAAAATTATAACTGGCCCAATGGAAGTAGACATCGTATTTGCCCCTTGAAACAGGTGGAATTTCAAATTCCACCACCCATCCCACGCTATTCTCTGTAGTCTGTATATTCGTTTCGCCATCGGCAAGGATTGAATTTCTGAAATAGATCCCGGTATTTTCAGATGATATCCCCGGAATATCTTCAACCTCCTTTTCATCATATTGCTGTCCCAGACTGATGCCCTGGTAATTGGTCAGGTCGATCACCACATAGACCGGTTCGGGAACGTAGGGTTCCATGATTTGGTCTATCACATGATAGGTTCCATTCTTGGCCTGCTTATTCGATTCCCCTTCAAGAATATTGACAGTTTTATTCAGTATTATATTGTCTTCGATGCCTACATTGATAAGCATGTTCTCGGCCAATGTGGCATAATTGAATGAGTCTATGTCATTTAGAAAATAGAGCCCAGGGATCACGTGATAGGCAACATACTGGTAAAACCCATCCTCCCTGTTTGCCGGATCACCTGTATCGGAGTATTTTCTTACCAGGTCCTGAGCCGAGGAGATCCCCCCCTCGTGGTATACCTGGTCTGTTTCCAGAAAAAGCGTAAACCTGCTTCTAAAAGTGATGTTTTCATTCAATTCAACGTAGATGATATCCAGACTGTCCTTAAGTCCGGCCAATTCAAGTGCCTCACTGAAAATTGAAAACTCCCCTGCCTCATCAAGCCGGTCAACCACTGATCCCACAATAGGTGTCATCACATGGTCGAGCTTGTGTATTATTCCGTTTTCAACATAAATATCCCTTTCAGTGATTGTTCCCTCATTGACCCTAATGGTCTCAAGTCCTCCCAGAGAAAAAGTCACCACAAGGTTATCACCCGAAAAGGTGGTATCCTGAATCACGCCATCCCTGAAATAGGAGCTTTCTATTTCAATCCCCAGCAAATGGTACTTCACAAGGTTAATCAGGTATTCCAGTCCGAATTCCTCTACCGTAGAGACGCCCTGTTGCTCCATAAATACATCAAAAGCATCGTCATCGGGGGCAAAGAAGGTATAGTGTCCATAAGCATTTAAAGTGGATTTCAGTTGGGTAAGCTCCAGTATGGTGAGCAATGTGGAATATTGATCTACATGCTCCTCCAGGTATGCCGAAATAAGGAGTTCATCTTCCTCAAAAAAGGACTCCGTAAATACTTCCTTCTTGCAATTGGTGAGAAACAGGTTCAGTACAAGCACTGCAATGAAGAAAACCGATGTCCTGTATATAAATCCTTTCATGATTATTGATTTATATAATAAGGATTCTGTACCAGTTTGTTATTCTGGTCGATTTCATCCTGATGAATGGGAAGGTACCAGCTATTGGGGTTGGAATACTTGCTTCGGATAATCTGAGTCTCTTCATATGATTTATTGTCCGAGAGTAACTCAATGAATTTATCGATCCTCTCATAGTTGTTTCTCCGACCGAAGCGGACAAGGTCGAACCAGCGTTTACCCTCCCCGCAAAATTCTTTGGCCCTTTCCTCCAAGATAATGTCCTCAAGGCTATTTTTACTGGAGGTTTCCCCAAGCTCTTCCACCAGGGCCCTCCTCCTGACCAGATTAATAAGTTCAATGGCCTGGCCATATGCACCCTGCTGAACAAGGGCATCTGCCTTCATCAAAAGGATGTCCGGGAACCGGTAAATGATCCAGTTGGCATCACTTTCGTTATTTCCAATCCTGTATCCGGCTGCTGAAGCACCGGTCGCTGTACTGGGGGTTCCATCTGTCCCCACATATTTCCAAAGCACATAAGAGGTAGCGAACCTATACCATCCTCCACCCGAATACTCCATGTAGGTCCGGTTTCCACCCCGCCTGTCAGTGGGGTACAATTCAAAATCCTCTACGAAATGGGGAGATACCCTGAATTCATCATTCCCATCCGGGTAAGTGTCATCAACAGGTTTAGGGGCCATCATACTGTATAATTGTTGAGTCTGGTCCAGATCCTTGTCAAATTGGATCTCAAAAATGCTTTCATTGGAATTCCCGGGAAAGAAATTCTGGAACCAGTCCTCACCATCGATCAATCCGAATAAACCACTGCCAATTACCTGATCACAAGCATCTATACAGGCAGGGTATTTTTCAAAATAGAGGTATATATCTGCCATTAGGGCGTAAGCAGCTGATTTGCTTGCCCTCCCCTTGTCATATTCCAACCTGCCATAGGAGGTGGGCAAACCTTCAACCGCCGTTTGTAAATCATCAATGATCTGCAGAAAGATCTCCTGCTCAGTGCTTACGGCCGGGTAGTAATCCTGTGCATCATTTTCGGATGCTTCCAGCACAAGGGGCACATCCCTAAAAATCCTTATCAGGTAGAAGTAACATAAACTCCTGACATACAGCGCTTCTGACTCAAGAGCTTTGCTCTCATTTTCGTTAAAGGTCTGATCTCGATCAATTACCATGGGTGAGAATTTCAGAACTGTATTGGCGAAGTTAATGGTACGGTACAATAGGTCCCATTTATTGAGTAGGTTTTCAGGATAGATGAATCCGTCCATGACTTTCAAGTCACTGGAGGAAATATTTGACCCGGGAACCAACTGATCTGCTCGCAGCTCACCCCATTTAAAGAGGAGTTCCACGGTTCCGGCAAGTTCTTTGTATGTTCCGGCAATCACCGCCTCAACATCTTCGCCAGTCTGCCAAAACTCTTCCCGGATCAGTTCGCTTTCAGGCTCCAAATAGAGCCAGTCGGAACAAGCTGGCTGGATCAGAATAAGGATCATAAGCCCAATATATCTTGCCTGCATCCTCATAGGTCAGAATTTGATATTTATGCTCATAATATAGCTTTGTGGAGGAGGTGTGTCCGACTTATCCTCTCCAATAAAAAAGGGGTCATTACTGAACATGGGTACTTCCGGATCAACCCCTGTATATCTGGTCCAAGTGTATAGGTTATAAACCATGAAATAAAGTTTCATGTCTTTCAATTTGATCCGCGTTGCCAGCTTCTTAAGACTATAACTTAGGCTTGCACTCTTAAACCGAACAAAAGAAGCGTCTTCCACAAAGCGGTCCGATCCAAGCCAGTTATATCCCTGGTTATAAAGGGCACGTGGAATATCTGTAACATCTCCTTGTCGCCTCCATCGATTAAGCACAGAAATACTCTGGTTATTGCGATAATACATATTCTCATTATTGATTTTACTTCGGTTCACAATATCCTGACCGACCCGGTAATGAAAGAAGAATGTCATTGTCAGGTTGCCCCATTTGAGCTTTGAGCCAAAACCACCCAGAAACCTTGGATTTGAATCCCCGAGCCATACAATATCCAGCTCATTGATCAATCCATCATTATTGATATCCTTATAGATGGCATCGCCCCCCCTGAACCGGTATCCATCAGCATTCCCATATCTCATGTACAGAGGTTCCCCTTCCATATCCATGATGGGAATCCCATCTATATCCTGTGCAACCGCTTCGGCATCGGTGGGGTAGACTCCCAGGTACCGAAAACCATAAAAAGCTCCGATGGGATGGCCCTCGATGGCCCTTCGTGCATATTGTCCGTTATCACCTTCAGCTTTGTATTCAAAATCAAAGTTCTCCGGGATTTCTGTAATCCTGTTCTCATTCTGGGCAATATTAAAATTGACATCCACGTTAAATTTCTCGCTTCTTACCACATCTGTGACAAACATTAACTCCCACCCCTTGTTATCCATGGATCCCCAGTTTCGAGTAATACTAGGAAATCCTGAGGTGGAGGGTAGGTCTAGGTTTTCCCAGATCAGATCCTTGCTTTTCTGGTTGTATACATCAAAATGCACTTCCAGATAGTTGTTGAAGGCAAACAGGTCAATGCCATAATTGATCTGAGAATTCTTCTCCCACCGGAAATGGTCAAGCTGGAGGTTGGTAGGAATCACCACCGGCATATCGATATATTCCTGAGCGGTACTGTAAAGGTTGAAGTAGCCGTAGCTGCTGCCAGGTTGATTTCCATTAACACCATAGCTATATCTCAGCTTCAGGTCATTCAGAAACTTGAATCCTTTCATAAACGGTTCCGATGAAATTCGGTAGGCCACCGAAATGGAGGGAAAAGTTCCCCATCTGGATTCATTTCCAAATCTTGAAGATCCCTCTCTCCGGACGTTAAATTGGACTATGTAACGGTCCATAAGGGTGTAGTGTACAAAACCAAGAAGAGCCAGCATCCTGTTCTGGCTATATCCATTCCCGATCCAGTAAACGGGGGCAGGTTGGGCATAATTGCGCAGTTCTGATGAGGGCAGGTTAGAGGTACTTCCGTAATACCATCCATTCTTTTTATCCGAAAGGGTGAAGGCCACCATAGTTGTAAGTTTGTGCCGGTTCCCTTTAAAATATGTATAGACCAGTTGAGACTGGCTTTCAAGCACTGAAATTGAATAATCCATTGAAGAAGCAAGGTTTACATAGGATGAAGTCCAATGCATCCCAGTTACCTCCTGTGGAAGGAATTTATTCTCTAGCTGGTTGTCAAGATCATAGGCCACAAAACTCTGAAATACCAGGTTTTCCAGGATGTCATATTTCAGTTGAAGTTTCGTCCGCAACCTGTGCTGATTCCTGTTCCAGGTAGATTCATTGGCCATAGCCAGCGGATTGTACCACTGAGAACCCTGTCCCTGAAAATTGTTCCCGGGGGCAAAATAGTTATCTGTCAGATTCCCTTCCGAATCATACTCATATATACTCATGTTAGGTGCTTTCACGTAGGAAAGGGCCCTGATGCTCATCGCTTCAGCATCTTCCTTATAACTCAGGTTATTATCTGAATATGAATATGAAAGGTCCCCTGAGAACAGTAGCTTCTTCGAAACATGGTAATCCAGGTTGAATCTGGATGTGACCCGCTGGTATTCGGTCCCAACAGTGGTGCCTATCTGGTCGATATAGCCTGCTGAAAATCTGTAGAGTGCGCTCTCACCGCCTCCGGAAAGTGAAAAATTATGATCATGGGCAATCCCGGTTTGAGTAATGCTTTTCAACCAGTCTGTATTCTGAGAATAGTTATAGTACTCCTCCCACTCCTTGTTGTAAGAAAGCTCGTCTGGTATTTCGGTGGATCCTGAGTTCAGAATCCCCTCCAGCATCAGCATGGAGTATGAGTCTCCATTAAGTAAGGGGATGGATTTAGGTTGTTGCTGGATGGATAACTTGTACAGGTAATCAAAAGAAGTTTTGCCTTTAACACCCCGCTTGGTCTCAATTAAAAGAACTCCATTGGCTCCTCTGGATCCCCAGACAGCAGTGGCTGCTGCATCTTTCAACACCTGGATTGAAAGAATGTCTTCGGGTGCAATATTCAGCAATCCACTGAATTGCTCCTGGGTAACGGCTCCAAAATCAAAATCATTGTCAAATTCAATTTCAAATGGCACTCCATCCACAACGATCAGTGGTTGATTGGACCCACTGATGGAAGCTGTACCCCGTATTCTCACTGACATACCTGCCCCCGGATCACCAGAGGCCATGGTAATGTCCACATTACTTGCACGGCCCTGAAGCATCTCCCCCAGGTTGGATACTTTTACTTCCTCCAATTCTGCCATTTCTACTTTTTCAACAGAACCAGTCAGATCTCTTTCTGAAATGGGCATAAATCCCCCCACTTTCTTTGCCTCATAGGTGACAACCACCTCTTCGAGCAACTCGGTGGATTCCTCCAGGCTTACTTCAATATAATCTTGTCCTTTGAGAGCGAATTCCAGCGTTGTGTAGCCCACATATGAGATCTTCACCCGGGTTTCATCCGAGGATATCTTGATGGTGAAATTCCCACTCAAATCGGTCACCGTTCCATTCAATGTCCTGTTCACATCATTAACCTCAACGACCGTCACACCGATGAGCCCTTCCCCTGTCTGGCTATCTGTGACCTTTCCCCTGAGAACGATGGATGATTGCCCATTCAGGTAAACAATGAGAATCATGCAAAGCAGTAGGACCATATGAGCTCTTTTTTTCATCCAGGTCTTCAGTTAAACAATAGATAGGTGTCAATCTGGTGAATTACACCATCCTCCGCCATGCGGTTGGCATCAATTACTGTTCTGATATTCCCCATGTTATCCCGCACCTTCAGATTGTACTTCTCATTAATTATTTCAATGGTATTAAACAGGTACCCGCTTTCTTCTTCAATCCTTGTGGTATTGAAATCACCTGAATGATCTCCGTCATCAAATACCACACCTTCCACAAAATGGTACCTTAGAAACTGTTGGAGGGAATCTGGATCAGCTGGCACCATCCCATTTGCAATGCCCATCTCCAGCACCTCATTGGTGGGTATAAAACAGGAATAATAGGTCCCGGTTGAAAGATTATCGAGGCTCTGGGGCTGGCTGTCCTCGTTCAAAACAACCATGCCTGATTCATAACAGAGTTGGAAAAATTTCTGGTATTGGGGATAGGTTCCAGGATTGGAGATCACTTCGAATATTGAATTATCGGGTGAAACAAGCATTCTATCTATCCTATAGAGGTTTCCCTTTCCGCTCACATATTCGGGAGTTCCAAACGAAGCAGGGTTCAGATCACCCCCTGCATATATGCCATCCTGGGCAACTCCGATGTACGTGTTCTGTGAAGTTTCGATAAAGGTCCCCACCTCAAAATCATCTGCTTCCAGTTCGCCAAATACCACATGTGTGCTAACAATATCTTTTCCCACCTTCGGTGAAAGAGGAGTCAGTGGATTACTGTCATGGTAAAGACCATACCCCCCCAGACCATTCCGGAACATATAACCGGCGGCCATCATGGCCTCATTGGAGGGTGCAAAAACGGTATAGCTGATGTTTTCTTCATTCAATAACTTATCAACCAGGTAGAAAACCAGCATATCACAGAACCACTCATATTCCTTGTTTCCAATAACTGGTTGCGCAACTGATTCGAAAACTTTCGGCAGGAAGTACTTATCAATTCCGCAGAATGGCCCGTTACTTGCCATCTGGGAATAATAGACATCTGCATCTACCACATTACAATCCACAAGGGTGGAGGTCAAATCCGAGTCCCAGTCATCTGTGAGAGTCCCGAATTGGGAAGGCCAGTAATTGATCCCGATATAGTGTGAAAGATACCAGTTGATCCAGAAATCGCCAATATCAAAAATGGAAGAATAGCCCGAAGTCCGCTCTGTCATGAATGCCTGAAGTGCATTGTCGATGGGAGCAAACAAGGTCAGAATATTCTGATACCCATTGTAAGCAACGTTTTCCACATCTGGCGAAGCGCCTGAAGGAAAGATGCTATTCAATTTAAGAAAAAGAGAGTCCAGAATGCCATCCTCATTCACATCACCCTCATTATCCTGGGCTGTGGTATAACCACTGTTGTACTCGTAATAAGTATTCTTCTCCAGCAATGCCAGGAAAGTACTGAACATTTGCATCTGGGAAAGGATATTTTCATGGTTCTGTGGAGGGACTAAAACCCTGTTGATCCTATGGATCCAACCATTCTGGGCAGGTACATCATATTCCGTTACCTCGGCCCGGTCCACATGGAATCCGGAAAAGTTGGTGCCGGGATAAAGAAATAAATAATTGCTGGATGCATCCTCTTCTAGCTCCTGGAACAATTCACTGGTATATACAGGAACATACTTGGTCTCATGGTACACAGTGAACTTTCTCCCCAGGGTATCGTATTCAACTGTACGTAGCGGCGTATACCGTGTTGGTTGTTTGAAGTTCAATGCTGTGTAGTCTATATTCTCATCCTGAATATTCAGTCCGTACTGCAGCATGAATTTTGAATAAGCCCAAAATACAATGTGATAAAAAACCAAAGCCCTCAACTCCTCTTCAGGAATATCTTCCAGGGTCTCATAGTCAGATTCAGACAAAAAGCTATCGAAGGCAGCATCATTGGGGGCAAAGACAGTAAAATTTCCAGTTCTACCTAAGATATCATCAAACTCGGCAAGCTCCACAGCCAGGATAAATTGTGAGTAATCTCCATCTTCTTTTAATACATCAAGGATGGTGCCGATCAGATCATCAGGAACCTTATAATAGGCATCAAATTTTTTCTCACAGCCGACGCATGCAAGAATACAGAGAATGAGAAGCTTCAAGATCCAACGATCGGTCTTCATGTGTGCGATGAACAGATTTAGCTTAAAAAGATTATTAGTACAACCACCACAACGATCATCAATAAGATAATACTAAGAATCAACCGACTCCTTACCTTATACACCTCTTTCCGTTTGTCAGATAATTCCGTAAAATGAGATTCAGAATTTTTCATACCAGCCAGCATAGATGATCTGAAAGCAAATTACGATGCAGCTGATTCGCATGAGTGAAAAATAGTCCGTAAGAATTTCAATATGGTCCAGAAAAGGCTAGATCACACTAATTGGATGTGGATTTCAGGTAGTTTTTTACATACTCTCCCGGAGTTGTATGGTAATACTTTTTAAACAAACGGATCATGTAAGAACTGCTTCCGAATCCCACAAGGATATAGACTTCTGATACAGAAACACCTTCATACAACATTAGTTTAATGGCTTGCTTTAGCCTTATTCTCTGGATATATTCTCCAATACTCATACCTGTTATACCCTTTATCTTGTCGTATAGCGAGGTCCGACTACATCCTAAATCCCGCGAAATCATTCCGGCATTTAGGTTGGTATCTCTGATATGGTCTCTTATGGACCGTTCAACCTCTTCAATAAATGATGCATCCCTATTTTCGCGAACGTGCACAAGTTTCTCCATGTTGTCCAGGCTGAATCTTTTCAAACGGACATCGTTGTTCTTGATAGTTCTTTTCACCTGTGATATTAAAAGTTGGATATTGAAAGGTTTGGGTATAACCTGATCTGCACCCAGGTTGAGACCCTCCTGTCTGTCTTTTAATTCATCCTTCGCAGTGAGAAGAATTACCGGTATGGTGGCGGTATTATCATTTGATCGGATTTCCCTGATCAGGGAAGCCCCATCCATTCCTGGCATAATCCAATCTGTTATGATCAGATCGGGTTTGTGATTCTCCAGAATTTTCAGTGCTTCAAAACCATTGGATGCTTCCAGTACCGCGAAAAACTCTGAAATGTGATCTTTCAGAAATTCTCTCAGGCTGATGTGATCTTCCACAAGTAATACAGAAGCATTTGGCTCAGTTTGAAGGTTCTCAATTTCTAATGGGTATTTCGATAGATTGGGCAACTCAACCACCGGAAATACTTGAGCTTGTTCAACCATATTTGTAATCATCTCCTCATTTTTCAGATGCGTTGAGCCACTGGGAAAGAGAACCAGGATTTCTGTACCAATCCCACGTTCACTGGCAACTCTGATCTCACCTTTGTGCATCAGAACCAAATTCTTCACAAGAGCCAGGCCAATACCACTTCCAATATGTTGCCAGGCTTTTTCCGCTTCGATCTGGTAGAATCTGTCAAACAGATGTGGCAGGGATTCCTGTGAAATGCCCATCCCGGTATCAGAAACAAGGACACCCACATAACTATGATCCCCCCTGGCCTGATTCACCCGCAATGTGTGCAGATTGGGTTTGAATCTAAACCGGGAAAGGTCAGTGATGATGGAAAGTGTAACCAGGCCTTCTTCCCCTGTGTATTTCATGGCATTCTCGAGAAGATTATTAATAATCCTACGGCCCTTTTTCCGATCGATCCAAAGGTGAATGGGAAGGTCAGGTATGTCATAATAAAAATGGACTCCTTTCTGTTCGGCGATACAGTCGAATTGTGCTGCGACCTCCCCAATAAATGCTGTGAGATCCAAGAGTTCAGCCCTGAGCTTGCTGTTGCCTGTATCAGTCCTCCTGAATTCCATCAGTTCATCCACCAGGTTCAAAAGGTTATCTGCATTCTTGCGAGCAACCAAAAGGTTCTTCCTGTCATGAGGTGATAAACTAGCCTCGCCAACCATGTCATCCAGGGGTGCTTTTATGAGGGACAGAGGCGTCTTAAAATCATGTGAAATATTGGTGAAGAACATGAGTTTTGACTGGTGCAGTTTCTCGTTGTATTTTAATTCATGTTTTAATCCGATGAATTGGATCAGTGTATTGGCAATGAGAAAAACCAGCCCTGAGATCAGAACCATATATATAACAAATGCCACCCCGGACTTCCACCACGGAGGAAGGATAACGATGACCATCTCCTTATAGGGCCCGGGGAGCGTGATGTCATTTTCAGATGCTTTAATCCTCAAAAAATATGTTCCCTTAGAAAGACTGTTATAGGATGCCAACCTATAATCGATGGAACTGCTGATCCAATCTTCATCATAACCCTTGAGCATATAGGCATATTTCAACTTCTGATGGTTGATATATCCTGTGGCATAATACCCAATGGAGAAATCCCGGTTCCAGTAACTCAGCACCAGGGTATCCTGGTATGCGATGTGCCTTTTAAGTAAAACGTCTCCATTGACGGTATCCTGACATCCAACCAGATTGTTGTTAATCCTTAACTCAGAAATCATTATCCGGGGTACCACCGTATCACTATTGAGCATATGGGGGTAGAAAGTATTCAATCCATCTACCGAACCAAAAAAGAGTTCTCCGTCCTTAGCCCTGAAATATGATTTCCACATGAAATAGTTAGACAGGATCCCGTTTCCCCGATAGTAGTTCTCAAATGTTTCTGTTTCCGGATCGAATTTCCCCAGTCCATGTTCTGTACTTATCCAGATAGAACCATTTTCGTCGCCCGAAACGCCATATATTGAATTGCCAGGTGCACCATGAGTCTGGTCGAAAGCAGTGTACTGTATATCTGACCCTGAATCCACTGCCTTTAATAATCCCCTGTCGTATGTTCCCAACCAAATGTTATTATCCTGGTCCTGATAAATGGAGATGCAGTTCTGGTTCCCACCCGAGTTTTCATACCTTGACTGGCTCTCTTTTTCAGACTTTTCGTATCCATAATATAGAGAGGCCAGAGAATCAAAAGCCGGAATCTCCGCCTCGAATTGCGGTTCAGAAAAACTGAGTTTACAAAGGCCATAGTTCCATGATGCAATCCAGATGGTCCTGTTTTCGAATATAAAAGACTGTACGTTATGGCCTTTTAGCACCCAGTTGAACATCCCTGAATTATAATTGTATACCCCCAGGCCGTTACGGGTTCCAAACCAGATCCTTCCCAGATTATCTTCCTGAATATGGTAGATCTCCTCATGATTATTCAGGAATGAGGGCACCTTAAATTCAGGATCACTCTGCTGTGCATCGTCTGAGTAACACAATCCATTGTCGTGGGAACCAACCCATAGCCGGTGATTCCGATCCATTAAAATGGAAGAAATATAATTTGAGCAGATACTGTTTTGAAACTCGGAATTATATTTAAAATGAGTGATGGAACCTGTACCCGGATTGATTCTGTCCAGTCCGTTGTTATACAGTCCAAGCCAGATATAGCCATCGTCATCTTTGAAAATAGAACGTACAGTATTGCCCCCAAGACTTCTTGCATTATTGGGACGTAACCTATAACTGCGAAAATTATTGGTCCGGATATTAACTCGCGAGAATCCTTCGTTCATATACGTAATCCAAACAATCCCATTTTTGTTCCCATAAATCCCGGTTATCTGCTCATCAAGTATGCTATTTGGATTCTCAAACTCGTGCTGAATGAACTCTATTTCCCCTGATCCACGGCTAATCCGTCTTAGGAGTGAGCCGGAGGCTATCCAAAGATCTGAACGGTAGTCCTCAAATATGGCCGTTATATCAGATCTGAGATCTTCCTCCTGCCTGGTATCGATCCCGGGAATAATATCTGAAGGGTCTAATAATCTGAAATTCTTTTCGTCAAAAGCATATAGTCCATTTGATGTCCCTATCCAGCATATTCCTTCTGAATCATAAAAAATGGTATTGAATTGCCGAACAGGTCGGGCCATATGGAAATCCTCAATCTCGTTAATAGTGAGCAGGTTCCTTTCCAGATCATATTTCTTGATTTCCTGGTCGTTGATGATCCAGAGAAGAGTGCTGTCAGCATTCAACACAAAACGGCCTCTGAATTTATCAGGGTAAATTATAAAATCTTCCTTTGAACTGTCGATCCTGATCATCTGGTTATTACAGTTAACCCAAATGGTACCACTCTTGTCCTGGACCGCTGAAGAAGGCCTGCTGATCTCATCCCTCCGACTATCTCCAAACGGCACATCCGATAAGAGATTATAGAACCTGTCAGAATATTTATCATAGATATCGATACCATCTTCCAGGATTACGATCAGGTCGCCTTCACGATCCTCAAACAGATTGTCCACGAAATTACTGCTCAGGTGGCCTGATTCTATAGGATTTGATGTATAGGTCTTAAACCCATAACCGTTGTACTTCTGAAGTCCGTTATATGTAACAACCCAGGCATGGCCCTCACTGTCCTCGATTACCTCAAGAACCATGTCACTGATAAGGCCATTGGAAATATTGAAATGATCCCAGATGTAATTCCGATCCTGCGCAAAAGAAAGTGCACCTCCAGCGTACAGGAGGAAGCCTGCCAGAATACTATAGTAATTGCATTTGAATTGTCTGCGGCCCATGGTTTTGCATTACACTGCGGATGGAATTTACAGCTTTGATTGCAAAATGACAAATTCTGGGCTGGTGCCACCAAGGCTCAGGGACCTGACATCAACGATTTTGGATTTTATTCTTAAGTCCGGATTCACCTGCAATGCTATTCCTCAATCCCTAGGGTGAATATTGCAACAATTGAAAACAGGACTAAGTTTCTAATCATTGTCTCCATTTTTTCTGGTTTGTAAGACTAGCTTTATTAATCCAGCCGAAGCATCATTTTCTCCTTTCTCCATTTTTCCATTTACCTCAAAAGCCGATTTGCTTTTTGGGCTATACAAGCGCAAAGTTGCCGTCGGCTGCCCTTGAAAGATTACAATAGGGTTGT
>RCND010000289.1_pt1 | contig 28468 bp, 22 predicted proteins | sample 2041351 | NCBI WGS metagenome assembly RCND01 (sample SAMN09708230, study PRJNA481090) | Marine sediment metagenome, whole genome shotgun sequencing project. | biome: marine sediment; feature: ocean; material: sediment; isolation source: Sewage treatment plant 12B marine sediment (STP12B) ... | reverse complement strand
TCTTTCCATTGGGTTAAATCCGGTTCTACTTCATCGGGGAGGTTCAATTTACTGAGCGTTACAGTATCCAAGCCCTCTTCTTGCATTAATATAGGTACGTCATAAATAGTAGACGCATCTATACTTTGTATGACCGCTTCCCTTCTTACATTACAAAAAAGTGCTAGTTTATCCTTAATCTCATCTGAAATTTCGTGTTCCGTCCTACAAACCAAGATATCTGCTTTTATACCACTTTCCATCAAAGTCTTAACGGAATGCTGGGTAGGCTTCGTCTTTAATTCACCCGCAGCTGATAGATAAGGAACTAATGTAAGGTGTATTACGATAGCATTATTATCCCCCATTTCCCATAACATCTGCCTAACAGCTTCTATATAAGGAAGGGATTCTATATCACCAACAGTACCACCAATCTCGGTAATGACAATGTCATAATCACCACTGTTACCCAAAAGCTGTACGCGTTCCTTTATCTCATTTGTAATATGAGGTACTACCTGCACCGTTTTACCAAGAAACTCACCCCTTCGTTCCTTATCTATAACACTTTGATAAATTCTCCCGGTAGTTACATTATTAGCTTGAGAGGTCTTTACATTAAGAAAACGCTCGTAATGACCAAGATCCAAATCTGTTTCAGCGCCGTCATCGGTCACATAACATTCTCCATGTTCATATGGATTTAGTGTACCAGGATCTACGTTGATGTAGGGGTCTAATTTTTGAATTGTAGTTCGGTATCCGCGAGCCTGCAATAATTTTGCTAAAGAGGCTGCAATGATTCCCTTTCCAAGAGATGAAGTAACTCCTCCCGTAACGAAGATGTATTTGGTTTGTGACATGTTTGGTTTTCTGTGTTACGGGACACAAAGTTACTGATTGACTTTAGAACTTAATGGGTTTCCTTAGGAAAATCTTTTTGAATTCTCTTAACCATAGATTCTAACTCATTTATTTTAATTTCTAATACGGAATGCAACAAACCTCCTAGTTTACCTTCAGGAAATCCTTTTTGCCTAAACCAAATGAGATAAGACTCAGGCAAATCAATCAGATACCACCCTTTATGCTTACCAAACGGCATTCTATAATGTGCTAACTCTATCAAATGACGCTTATCCGGTTTCAATTCCATTTTTTAAATCTAAAAAAAAATATTTAGAAACGCTTTAAAAAAATAATATACAAAGACGTAAATTTATAAGTGCTTCTGCAGCCGCATCTGTTGCCATGCTAACCAACAGTAGTATAAATGCTAGCGAACAACATAAAGACAACGAAATAAAACTAAAGCACAATATAAAACATAGCGCATGTTATTGGTGTTACAAAATCATTTCTTTAGATAATTTTCTAAAAAATCCAGATGAACTGGATATTAGAGCTATCGACTTGGGAAGACAAGATCGATGCACCAAAACAAGGCGTCACTATTTGCGATGTTTGGAATATTGCTATTGACTAGTTTAAAAGGGTTGCGGATAGTTAAAATGACAAGTTTAAATTGAAAATAGCTCTTTTACAAAAATGCATGTAAGGCATTAATTATTAGTCATTTAAGGCCTTTTCTATCTTTAAAATCCATTCCTGTTGCGCAGCTAAATTTCTAGAAAAATTAGTTTCGGTATCGTATATATTTTGAAAACTGTTCAACTCTCTAAGGGTTTTCCTATAAATTGATTTTACTTCAGCCTTTACGCTTTTGGTAAATGCTGTTACCGCCATTTCCCTATTCATTTTACGGGCAAATAGTTCAGAAATATCAAAATGCAACTGTTCATGTGATAAGGTTACATCGGTACAAAGATCTGGTTTGTACCAAGACTTCGTAGGATAAAAAAAAGCTTGCACGTTATAATCCACTTTCATTTCACCTTTTTGAGAATATGTGGAAAAACTATAGCTTATCCCACTAGCCGTTGTGGCTGCTGCGTTAGAGTCTTGATCTATAGGCCCTCTAAAATCAGACCAAGACAAGGACCTATTTACATTCCAAGGTTGTTCTTCTTGTGCGCTAAGCTGTATAAAGCAAAGCATAAAACATAGAACGATATAGTATTTTAGAGCGTCCAATAAAACGAAATTTCCTTTTCTATATCAGGATGCAAACTGTAATGCACAGGGCAGGTATTGGCCGTATGGACTAATATTTTCCTATCTTTTTCAGAAACATCAGAAGGTAAGGTCAATACCACTTCTATTTTAGAAATTCTTCTTGGTGCAGAAGCCATATGTTTTGTAACATCCGCTGTAGAATTACTGAGATCAACATCTAACCCTCTGGCCTTAATCCCCATCATGGTAAGCATACAACTTGCCAGACCCGTTGCTACAGTATCCGTTGGTGAAAAGGCCTTACCAAGACCATTATTATCCGTAGGTGCATCGGTAACAAAAGAGTCGCCCGATTTCACATGAACACAGGAAGTCCTTAATTCTCCGTTATAAGTAACTTTAGCAGTCATACTATTCCAATTGTTTGAGTCTCATATCATCATAGGCTATAATATAAGATGCTTGGTTAAAATAACCTGAAGTTGCGTCTTTGAGGTAATCGAACTTATTGCCATTGTACTCGGTTGTTCCAATAAATTTGGCAACATCCATAAGGTCGTTTTTATATGCCAATTTTAATAGGATATCATACGTAACATCAAAACCACGAACAGCATACCTGTCTGGCTCCTCCCCAAATTTTTTCTTATAACGCGCCACAAAGGAATTATTTAAAACTTCTCTATGTACCGACGGATACGTAAAATTAAGGTTGGATAAATGCGTGCTAGAAATTACGTCATTCTCAAATTCGTTATTGTGGTCGGTAGTGAACATACGTACCCTTAACTTTTCCGCACTATTCTCCGTATCTAGCAAAGAGTTATTAAATGCGTTCAAAATAGAAACGACACTGGATATCAACTTAAAGTTTTCAGATTCCACAAAAACCCAATTCTCTTTATCTTCTGCAAAGAGGGCTCCAAGCTTTTCACGATTTACCCCAATGTTCTTTTCTTCTTCTTTTACTTGCACAACTTTAGCTTCGGGAAAATTTTCCAATAGCATTTGCTGAGAAAGCTTACTTTTTTCATCGGCTATGATGATTATATTTTCATCGGTATACTTCTTTTTTACAAAATCAATCATGTGCTTTCTTAGCAAATCATCCTCGGTAGAAGAGAAAAATACATTATTTAGACTAATATCACTTTTTGCCTTCACCGGAGCCACTACGGGAACATTGTAGTTGGCTGCCTGGACTGCGACTTCCTTTAGGGACATTTCATCCAAAGGGCCAAAAATCACGCTATACTCAGAAAGCCGTTCTCTTAGTAGAATCTCTTTCGTTTTATTAATACTTAATTGATTATCAAAAGTCTTAACGTCTATCGAGACACCTAAAGATGCTATAGAATCTAAAGCTACGAGAGCTCCGGAATAAAGTCCTAAGCTATATTTTAGGCTATTTCTATTTTCAATGGTCCATGCAACAGCTTCTTTATCTTTTAAATCCAATTTATCCAACCTAAAAGGAAGCATAAACATTATTTTGGGTCGTACGGCGATATTAACACTATCTAAAAGATTTACCTTATCCAAAATAAGTGCATTTCTAACTTCAAAGTCCCCCACTTGATCTTTTGGAAGCTTTAATACCATACCCGCTTTAAGTCCGTCTTTTAATTCGGGATTTAATTGAACGAGATCTGCCCAAGCCATTCCAAATTTTCGGGTCAGCCTAAACTCGTTCTGTTTAGGTTTCACTTCATAGAAAATATAGTTTTCAGTACTAATATCACCAGCATCTAATGTGGTTTCAGGAATTCGTATCACCATACCTTCTTTAAGGCCTCCCCGTTCAGTAATCTCTGGATTTAAACGTACTATTTCATCTGATTTTATACCAGATTCTTGCTCCAATCTATAAAAATTCATTTTGGCAGGAACAGTGTACGAAATGTAAAGTTGCGTTTTTTGCTCATCTACCGTACTTCCGGCAATTTTTGGCAACAATAGCTCATACCCCTCTCCCAAATAGTTTGTGTTTTGAGAAAGTGTCGGATTTAATACCAACATACTATCTATGGTAATCCCATACTTATGAGCAATACTCCAACGTGTTTCTTTAGGAGCTACCGTATAGATTTCGTAGGCATCCCCATCCAGCCCTTTCTCTGTATGCTGTGGCTCCTCGTATTTAGGGATACGTAACTCCATCTTTTTTTGAAGCGCTGTAGCGTACAGTTGTTTGTTGTATTTCTTTAGCTCTTCCTCCGAGATTTCATACTTTCTAGTAATACTAAAAATAGTTTCTCTTTTCCTTACTCTATGGGAACCAAAACCTATGGGTTCTCTGTCATTTAGCGAGTCTAATTGAACCAGTGTATCAACATTGGATACTGAACTATTAGGTAGGGAAGTTTCTTTACTTTCAGGAACTACCAAAATAGTATTGGGTCGCAATGGCTGTCCAGGTAGTAGTTCTTTATTATACTTTAATATTGTTTCTGGTGATACACCATAGGTTTTGGCGACACCTTCCAAAGTTTCACCACGTTTTACCTGATGTGTGTTGAATTTTTGTCCTAATGCAGTACAGGAGATTAAAAAACAAATGGTAAAGATTGTATATGCTTGTTTGATAATGTATTTCATTTTATTCCCATTCTATAGTTGCCGGTGGTTTTGAACTTATATCATATACGACACGATTCACTCCAGGGACTTTATTGATAATATCATTTGATGTTTTTTGTAAAAACTCGTAAGGTAAATTTACCCAATCCGCCGTCATCCCATCCGTACTTTCCACAGCTCGTAAAGCTACACATTTTTCGTAGGTTCGTTCATCTCCCATGACACCTACACTATTTACGGGTAAAAGCATAGCACCAGCCTGCCAAACCTTGTCATAAAGTCCCCAATCCCGTAATCCTTGTATAAAAATATGGTCCACTTCCTGTAAAATAGCGACTTTTTCCAAGGTAATATCACCCAATATACGAATGGCCAAACCAGGCCCTGGAAAAGGATGGCGACCAAGCCGCTCATCACCTACATCCATACTCTTACCTACCCTTCTTACTTCGTCCTTAAACAACATTTTCAAGGGCTCTACTACCTTTAACTTCATAAAATCTGGAAGTCCACCAACATTATGATGACTCTTAATGGTTGCCGAAGGTCCACCGGTACCTGAAACCGATTCTATAACATCTGGGTAAATTGTGCCCTGTGCCAACCATTTGGCATCCTCTACTAGATGCGACTCATCGTCAAACACCTCTATAAAGACACGTCCAATAATCTTTCGTTTAGTCTCCGGATCACTTTCCCCTGCAAGAGCATCCAAAAAACGTGCCGAAGCATCCACGCCTTTAACGTTTAGACCCATACCTTCATACTGTTTCAATACATCCTGAAACTCATTCTTTCGTAAAAGTCCATTGTTTACGAAGATGCAGTGAAGGTGCTTACCAATGGCCTTGTGTAAGAGAACCGCCGCAACGGTAGAATCTACACCACCAGACAAGCCTAGTATAACTTTATCTTTTCCTATTTTTTCTTTTAAACCCGCTACCGTAGAATCAACAAAGGCATCTGGAGTCCATGTTTGGGCAACTCCAGCAATATGCACCAAGAAATTTTCCAGTAATTGCTTTCCATCCGAAGAATGGTAAACCTCAGGGTGAAATTGTATTCCGTACGTTTCTTCTCCGTCGAACTTAAATGCCGCATTTTGAACATCGTGGGTGCTGGCTAGCAATATAGCACTCTCTGGAAGTTGTTTTATCGTATCTGCATGGCTCATCCATACTTGGCTACCTGTACTAATTCCTTTAAAAAAAGGATGACTAGATTCCACTGCAGAAAGATTGGCTCTACCATACTCGCGCGTATTCGACTTCTCAACGCTGCCGCCGTTAAAATGTGCCAAATATTGCGCACCGTAACAAACACCTAATAGTGGTTTTTTGCCCTTAATTCCTGAAAGATCGGGGTGAGGGGCATCTGAAGCCCGTACCGAAAATGGCGAGCCAGATAGAATCACTGCCTTATAGCTATCCAAGTCCTTAGGAACTTTATTGTACGGCTTTATTTCACAGAAAATATTGAGTTCACGCACCCGTCTGGCAATGAGTTGTGTATACTGAGAACCGAAATCTAAAATGAGTACATTATTTTCCATGCGCAAAAATAGGAATTTGAGTGTTTTGATAAAGTATGTTTTAAGTATATTTATAGTAATAAAATTAATTTTAAACCTATGAAACACATATCAGCGATAATTTTTGGGGCAGCAATCGTAATTGCGGCCTATTTTTTAAGCAACGCCTATGTGAACAGAGCAAATCCCCCACAGATTATATCCGTAACGGGCTTGGGAAATGAAAACTTCACATCCGACCTTATTGTTTGGGAAGGGCAATTTTCTACGAACAGTGGTAATCTAAAAAACGCTTTTGAACAATTAAATAGCGATAAAGATATTGTTCGCTCCTATTTGACCTCCAAAGGTATTGCCGAAGGGAATATCATTTTCAATAGTGTACAGACCAATGAGCAACGTGACAACAAATATGAAAATGGGAATTTCGTAGGAAGTACTTTCAGGGGCTATCAGCTTACCCAATCGGTAAAGATAGAGTCCCAAAATGTTACAATTATAGAAGGCGTGGCTAGAGAAATTACAGAACTATTGAACAAAGGCGTACAGTTTAATTCCAATCCTCCTAGGTATTATTATACCAAACTGGCAGATTTAAAGATTAAGATGATTTCCAAGGCTACGGAAGATGCCAGGCTTAGAGCGGAAAAAATTGCAGAAAACTCTGGGAGCAAATTGGGTGATCTTATTTCTGCCAAAATGGGAGTATTCCAAATCACAGGACAAAACTCTGGAGAAGACTATTCTTGGGGTGGTTCTTTTAATACATCGTCAAAAAACAAAACTGCTTCTATTACCATGCGTTTAGATTACAAGGTAAAATAAATTAAAGTTTTAATATACTTAAATATAAGTAAAAAACTAGTTATCAATTCATTAAGCGTATTCCTACAAATTACTTTTTATATAAAATTAGAATTGTAATTGATGGCTTTTCTACTAAAGTATTCACGGTATTCTAAACCGAATCAAGCAGCCAATTATTTTCAAAAAAAGTATTTTAAAGACAACGAAAGCCGAGCTTTCTGCCCGGCTTTCTTAAACAACCAACTAAACATTTTTGTGAATTTGAATCTAAAATTCTCCTTCATAGCAATTTCTAATCAGTTTATTAGACGTAGCATTTGTACCAAACTTACAAAGGGTATTACTAGAAACATAAAAAGCTTGGGAACCACCCCAAGCTTTTTCTTCAAAATCAAAAACCAACCAAAAACAAATTATTCTTTAGAAATAATTTAAAATCCTTTTCACAGCATTTTAATTATAAAACAACAGAACTTGGATTTACCCTACCTTTAATAGTATTTTTTTTTAATTTTAAATAAATATATTTTAAATGACGCAACAATTTTTGGACGAAGCCAAGGACGAACTACAAAAATCTCTAGTAAAAAAAGGGCATCCATTCCGCTATTTTACATTAGCCACTGTTGGTTTGGAACAAATGGCTAGATTACGCACGGTGGTACTGCGCAAAATAACACCGGACCTGAAATTAATTTTTTATACCGATAAACGCTCAAAAAAAATAACCCATATCACAGAAAACCCTAAAGTGAGCCTTTTGTTTTATCATTCAAAGCTAATGCTTCAGCTTAAAATTGAAGGCAAAGCTCGAATTATTGAAGATCCAGAAACCCTAAATACATACTGGAACGGCATACCGCTCAATAGCAGAAAGGACTATATAACGCAGCAAGCCCCGGGAAGCGCCATAAAAAACCCGGACCAACTAGCGTTTTTAAATCAGGAAAATCATTTTTGTATGGTAGCGATTGAACCTTTTAAGATCGAATACCTAAAACTAAAACGACCTAACCATATACGAGCAAAATTTTCTAACATTGATGGGGTTTGGAAAGGAGAATTTTTGGTACCCTAAGGAATAAATTAGGAGTACAGAATTAATATTCCATACTTTTTAAGATATCAATAATATCCTTTTCAGTAGTATCAGGATTAATAAAACAGAATCGGCTTACGGTCTCATAACCACTAGTTGTTTTCCACTTTGTAGGAGTTACTAAGGCAAAACCAGCCTTATGATTTTTGTAGGTCCAGTTGCGGTAATCTTCGGGCTCCCAACCTTTGCGTCGGTAGAGCACGCAGGATAGACTTGGCTCCCGCACCAGTTCCATTAAAGGGTGCGCTTCTATGAGCCTTCCCGCTGCACGTGCCAAGCTAATACCCTCCTCTACAGCCCAAGCATATTTATCGGTACCATGTGTAGCCAAAGAATACCACAACGGAAGTCCTCTCAAGCGTCGTGTCAATTGTATTTGATAGTCAGATGGATTGAAACCATGCGCCCCTTCGTCCTTGAAAATTTCAAGATATGAACCTTCTTGAGAATGCGCCTGTTTTGCCTCTTCAGGATTTTTATATAGCACAGCACCGCAATCATACGGAGAGAATAACCACTTATGGGGATCAATCGTAACACTATCCGCCCGTTCAATACCGTTGAATAAATGTCGAACAGATTTTGCTGCTAGCGCTCCTCCTCCGTAGGCGGCATCCACATGGAACCAAATCAACTCCTGTTCACAAACATCAGCTACACCCGAAAGGTCATCTATAATACCGGCATTGGTTGTACCCCCCGTAGCTACAATAGCAAATACGCGTGCTTTTTCGGTTACGTCCAAAGCATCAATTACCGTTTGTAATGCGGCACCCGTCATGGCGTCTTCGGTATCTACTAAAAGTACATCCACATCCATTACCTTGGCCATGGCCTTAATAGAAGAATGTGCCCCTATGGAAGTAATCATAAGTCCTTTAACACTTTTGTTCTTTGGGTCCCTTCGCCACTTTTCCCGTGCCGCTACCATAGCAGATAGATTAGCTGCAGTACCGCCACTAGTGAACACTCCAAAAGCAGGTTCTGGCATACCGGTGAGCGACACCAACCACTGCATAGCTTCGTTCTCGCAGAAAATACCACCAGCACCCTCCATCCAATAAGCTCCATGGATGCTAGATGCAGATGTGACCAAATCGAACAAAATTGCAGCTCTGGTAGGAGCTGCCGGCACAAAGGCCAAATGGCGCGGATGGTCTATAGGAACAGTTGCTTTGACCAGTACATCACGAAAAAGTTCAAAGGCCTTCTCTCCTCCAATCCCGCTATTTGTGACAGTATCGCCAACCAAAGCCCGCAATTCTGAGGCGGTTTTAGGTTTTCCTAACTCAGGATTGGTCTTTGTAATCCGATTGATGGCATACTTTACGACATCCAAGGTCATTTCAACCATTTCTATATCTATATCGTGCATAATAAGATTTTAAATCAATTTGTTCAACGAGAATCAATATTCTTGTTAAACTCAATTATATACAAAGTATCCCTTTCTTTTCCGAAATCCAAAATACTATCTAACAGAATTTTATCCTTGGTTAGTTCTTCTTTCAAAATCACTTCAACCCCATTTATATCCTGAAGTTTTGATTGGGGAAGCGAAAAATCGTCTTTAGAAAAAACTTCTCTCTCCGGATTCAACAATCTAATGTTTCCACCATACGTAACATCCGGAAGTATCCATTGTTTTTCGCGATAATCATTTTCCAACATTAAGGAAAGTTGCTCAAAACCAAAATGCACAGAGGACGGAATACCCAATACTTTTTCGGCTGGAGTTCGCAATACTTGTAAACTAATTATGATTAAAAACAGGGCGAATCCGGAGGTAGACCATTTTCGAATCGATTTAAATTCCAACGAACGCAACAGCAACACAATGAATGGTAGCACTAAAGGCAACAACCATCGTTCCTCTACTTTTTGAATATCTAAAACGACAAAAAACAATGCCAAAATTACTAATTGCGTCAAACCAAGTTTTACAAACCAATCCAACTTCGATCTTTGAAATCGAATTTTCTTTAGCCGCAAGCAGATGGCGACTACCACTAAGAATGGTGCTATCAGCTTTAACAAATTAAGTAGCAACGAAAATAATGGACCAATTATAAATAAAGTGTTTTCTGTTACATTTTCTGTTTTTAGGCCGATGCTCTCCCGTAGTTCAGTTAGATACCCATCTGGCCCTAACAACCAATAAAAATGAGGAAATATTAATACAACTACCAAAAACACTGTCAACAACATCTTTTTGTTAAGAACAATTCTCCGTAAAGAGGCATCAAAAAATAAAACCAACCCTAGAGCGGCAAGAAAGAGAACATAATTATATTTTGATAAAAAACCTATACTGACTATGAGGCCAAAAAGTGCATAATTTCCCCATGTTTTTTGATGTATTAACCGTTGTAGAATTATATAAGAAGCTACCACAGATGCGCACAATAACGAAGTATGAGAAAGTCTTCTAAAAGTGAAATCGATAAAAACAGGTAACAAAACCAGACCAAATACGGCTAATTCTGCCTTTTTCTCGTGCTTAATCATCTTACGGGAAAGTTGCCACATTAGCAGCAATATACTTGCAAAAATAGCACCTCGAAATAGAGAAAACGAAACTTTATGAATGCCAAATATCTGATTTACAGTAAATTGAAACCAGGTATACAAAGGCGGCTGATCATCAAAGCCCCAACGCAGCCACTGGGAGTAATAGGCCTGCTCCGCATCTTCTAGTTCCAACGCAGTTTTAAAAAAAGTAATACCTGTAATGGCGAAAAATGACAGAAAGGCAAGTAAATAAATCCTATTTACAGAAACCTTACCCAACACCATATCTATTCCGCGGTTAGTATCACAAATTCTTGTTTTAGTGGCTCTAAAGCTTTGAACAGCATGGGTATGAGTGCTTCTCCATACTCCAAATACAGCTCAGAGAAATTAAGGTTACGTTCTTGAAGGGATTTTCCTGGAAAGAGCTCGTTCTGTATCTCTGCCAATCTGTACACATGGTCGGCTAATTTACTTTTCTGTGCTTTCAATAAGCGTTTTTCCAAATGGTCCAAGCCTTTTTTCTGCTTTACTTCTTGGGCCTTTACCGCACCTATAAAAGACGTATCTGTCTGTTCTGCCATTTCATACATAGCTTTGAACTGTTCCTCCAAATACTTCTTCTGTGGACCAAAATCGATATCAATATTAGAAACCTGACGTATTTTTTTATTAATTAGGCTATTCTGCTTTAAGAAAACATCTTCTAAAGTAATATCCAGTTTTTGGAGTTTTTCTTTTTGTTTCCGCGTAATAACCAATGCTGAATTTCTTAATAATAGAATTGGAAAAGGAACTTCCATCTCATTAAAGGCTGACTTTAATTCTAGCCAATACGCGAGCTCTCCACCGCCGCCAATGTAACATAGGTTAGGCAATATCACTTCTTGGTATAGCGGCCTCGCAATCACGTTGGGAGAAAACCGTTCTGGATGCACTTCTAACTCTTGCAAAAGCTTTGCTTCAGAAAATTCAATTGTTGTATCGTTTACATAATAGATGCCGTTGCGCTCTACAATACGCTCTCTTATACCGTCATACAAATAAAAATAATTAATCTCCCTTGGGTTGACCTGTACCCCATAGTCAGTTTTCAGCACTTGTAGCTTTTCTATCGTTTCCGAAACTGCTTTATGTGCTATTTGTTCCAAGATGTCCTTCTTGGCATAAGGAACAAGCAACTGTTTTAAATCAGAATCATCTCCATCTACAATAACTAAACCATACGTGCCAAATAACTCATTTGCTAAATATCTAGTGGCCTCTGTTAAGTTGTTGTGCTTTAAATAGGCAGCATCAAAAAGTTCCTTTAAGCCTGTAGCATTAACACTATCACCTAGAAGATTAGAAAAAGTATCGAAAACCTCATCCAATCCATCTGTATTCAAATGCCCAACAGCGCCAGAAGCTTTAGTATTCCATTGTATTTTTTTACCTCTAAAATTAAAATAGTTGATCTCCTCAAAATCATGGTCCTCGGTGGCCATCCAGTAAACAGGTACAAAATTTTGGTCTGGGCAGGTCTTTTTAAGTTCCTTGGTAAGATTTATTGTAGATATAATCTTGTACAAAAAATAGAGTGGACCGGTAAATAAATTTAATTGATGACCAGTAACTATGGTAAAAGTATTTTTATCTGTTAAAGCGGTAATGTGCTGCTGGGTACCTTTAGAGATACGGCAGTTTTTATATTGACGTGTTAAGGCCCTTTGTAAAACCGTTCTATTCTCAATAGGGAAACTAGCTTTTTTTTCGGCTATTTGTTTCTTAAAACCCTCTATATTAGGAAACTGATTATAAAAGGAAGAAAGCTCCTCTTCTTCTGCGATGTAGTCGCAGATAAGTTTGGAAAAATAGCCTGTTTTTTTAAAGGGTAAACAATCAATATCCATATCCGTATAAAAATGATAGTAAATATAAAACTATGTGCTTTTAGAGTTCCTAAAAATACGTTAATTAGACGTAAATCGGGTTTTTATGCCAATCAACAAAAATGAAAATCCCAGTTGTGCAATTTGCCAATAATTTATTAGATTTGAAGCAATAGCATATCAAAAAAAATACATGAAGAAAATTCTAAGCTTTCTATTTTTCGTCCTACCGCTTATCACAATCGCACAATTAAAATCCCCATCAGAATTTTTGGGCTACGAATTGGGAAGTCAATTTACACGGCATCACGAAGTTGTTGCTTATTACCAATACTTAGCAAATGCGGAGCCCTCAAGAATACAACTAAAAGAATACGGAAAAACCAACGAGCGAAGACCACTAATCTTGGCCTATATATCGTCGGAATCAAACATCACCAACCTTGAGGGTATCCGTAAAGAACATTTAAAAAATACCAAAGGAGAAGGGCAGCCAGAAAAGGCTATTGTTTGGTTGAGCTATAATGTACATGGTAATGAAAGCGTGAGCACTGAGGCTTCCATGCAAACCATTTATGACCTATTGATCAAGAAAAGTGATTATTTAGAAAACACCGTTGTCATCATGGACCCATGTATTAACCCAGATGGCCGTGATCGTTATGTAAATTGGTACAACCAGCATAAGAATACCCCAAATAACGTGGACCCAAACTCCAAGGAACACCATGAGAACTGGTGGAGCGGAAGAAGTAACCACTATATGTTTGATTTGAATAGAGACTGGGCATGGCTTACACAGGTAGAAAGTCAACAACGCCTAAAAGAGTTTAATAAATGGCTTCCCCACGTACATGTAGATTTTCATGAACAAGGCATAGATAATCCTTACTTTTTTGCCCCTGCTGCAGAACCATTTCACGAAGTAATCACAGATTTCCAAAGAGCGTTCCAATTGACTATTGGTAAAAACCATGCTAAATATTTTGATGAAAACGGATGGTTTTATTTCACAAAAGAAGTATTCGATTTATTGTATCCAAGTTACGGGGACACCTACCCTACCTATAACGGCGGTATTGGCATGACCTATGAGCAAGGTGGCGGCGGGCGTGCAGGTCTAGGTATTGTAACAAGTATTGGTGACACTCTTACGCTTAAAGATCGTATGGACCATCATTACACCACCGGACTTTCAACCGTGGAAGTGGCAAGTAAAAATGCAAAACGATTGAACGATGAATTCAAAAAATTCTATCAAAACAAGGATTTTAAGTACAAGAGTTATGTTCTCAATGGCAATAAAGACAAATTAGATGCTTTGGGACATCTTTTACAACAACATGAGATTGAGTATGGTTTTGGAACCAATAGCTCTGCTAAAGGCTTTGATTACGCTACAGGCAAAATAGGTAGCATAAAGATTTCAGAAAAGAGTATGATCGTTTCAACAGCTCAAACTAAAGGTACTTTGGTTAAAGTACTTTTTGAACCTAAAGCCAAATTAAGTGATTCTGTAACCTACGATATTACTGCCTGGTCCTTACCCTATGCTTATGGCTTGGACGCATTAGCAACAGAAAGTTCAATTACTAAAACTACATCGCCTAATCATGACGAAGAATTTGGCGTAATCAAACGAAATAGTTTTGCCTACGTAACCGATTGGAATACCATAACCGATGCTAAATTCCTTGCAGCACTACTAAAAAAAGAGGTTCGTGTACGCTATGCTCAAAAGCCATTTACATTGGATGGGATAAATCATAAAAGAGGGAGTTTAATAATTACGAAGGCTGATAATAAAAACCTCGGAAATTTTAATCAAATTTTGACCGATGCCTCACTAAAATTCTCTAAAAAACTCAACGCTACGAATACAGGTTTTGTTGAAAAGGGAAAGGATTTTGGCTCTAGTTATGTAGACATAATTCCAGATATCAAAATTGCTGTTTTATCAGGTGAACCCACCTCAACTTTACGATTTGGAGAAATATGGCACTTCTTTGAGCAACAACTACACTATCCCATTACGGTGTTGGGTGCCGATTATTTTAGTGGCGTAACGCTTTCAAATTATGATGTTCTGATTCTCCCAGATGGAAGGGGCTATAATAGTTTTTTAAATGAGGATAGTAAAGAAAATATTAAGGATTGGGTAAAAGCTGGTGGTAAGCTTATTGCCATGGGCGGAGCTATAGATGCTTTATCTTCAGACAAAGGCTTTACTATTAAGAAAAAGGAAACTGAGAAAGACACCACGGTAAACCTACAGTCATTTGAAGTCTCTGAAAGGGACCGTATAAAATCTACAATTACTGGGGCAATTTTTAAGGCGACTGTAGATTCAACAAATCCGTTGGCTTATGGATATGAGGATACCTATTTTACTTTAAAATTAGGAAGCCGTGCTTACGCCTACTTAGATAGCGGCAGTGCCGTATACCTTGACAATGGACAAAACAAACCTGTCTCTGGTTTTGCAGGGAGTGAAGCCATAAAGAAGATAGATGAAACCCTTATTTTTGGGACACAACGCTTGGGAAGAGGTCAGGTAATCTACATGGTGGACAATCCGTTATTCAGAGGTTTCTGGGAAAACGGGAAATTATTTTTTGCGAATGCCCTTTTCATGGTCAACTAAACCAAAATTCAACCGAAAATGAAAGAATACAAAGTTGAAACACTCATTTATTACAGCAAAATCACGCTAGATACTAAGCATATCGCAAATTCCTCAAAAGCAGAAATTCAAGAAAAACTAGATGAATATGCAAAAGATGGATGGCGTTTAGCTTCAACGGATGCTACGAATTTTGGCGCTGCCGTATATATTTACTTGTATTTTGAGCGCTCGTAATTTTAGTCCTTTATTTTTAATTCACTGGATTCTGAGGTTTGCCTTATCAAAAACCCTCCTATCTTGCCAACAAATTTTAAGTTGTATCGTTATTGTACCTATTGAGAATCCTAAGGGAGAGCGATATAAAAATAAACCGTCATGGCCAATAATCAAGAACAGGTAGGCAAACTTTTAGAAAAACTAGAGTTGTTGTTGAAAAAACAAGAGCACTTTGGTTTAGAAGTAAATGCGCTCAAAAAGGATATCTTAAAACTGCAAAACAAGCCTTTTGAAGATAGCAAAATTAGCACTGCCTTTGACGAAAGACCAGCTAAGAACCTACCCGACGAAATCGCAGAGGAACAAGCAGAAAAAACGCACACTCTTGCCCATCCAATAGAAAAAGTTACAGCCGTTGAAGCTTCAAAACCAAGCCCAACAGTTCCGAAAAAACCGAAGGGGAAATCCAATCTAGAAAAGTTCATTGGTGAGAATCTTATTAATAAAATAGGAATCCTAATTACCATTATTGGTGTAGTCATTGGGGCCAAATATTCCATAGAAAATAATCTTATTAGTCCTTTAACCAGAATTATTATAGGTTATGTCCTTGGTTTAGGACTTATAGGTTTTGGCATAAAACTAAAAGCTAAATACACGAGCTACAGTGCAGTCCTTATGAGTGGGGCCTTAGCGATTATGTATTTCATAACCTACGCAGGGTATAGCTTTTACGAACTTTTTCCACAATTGTTCGCTTTTGGTCTTATGCTATTGTTTACCGTTTTTGGAGTCGTCGCAGCCCTTAATTACAACAAACAAGTTATTGCTCATATAGGGCTAGTGGGTGCTTACGCCGTCCCCTTTTTATTAAGCAATAACTCTGGTAACACTACTATCTTGTTTAGCTATATGGCCATAATTAACCTGGGCATTCTATTTATTTCTCTAAAAAAGTACTGGAAAGCACTGTATTATGTTTCCTTCGCTTTCACTTGGCTTATCTACTTTGGTTGGCGAATTTTCTCCTATGATCCGGAACAGGATTTTCAACTGGCATTGGTATTCCTAATTATATTTTTCCTCATATTCTACGGTACTTTTCTAGGCTATAAATTGCTAAAATCGGAAAAATTCAAGGTTTCAGATGTTTTTATGCTTTTACTCAATTCCTTTATTTTTTACGGTTTGGGCTATAGTCTACTGGCAGACGACACAACTGGAGAAAACCTATTAGGCCTTTTCACCTTGGCCAATGCTGTTGTGCATTTTGGCGTAACCACATTAATTTACAAAAAGAAGCTTGGGGACAAAAACTTATTTTACTTAGCCGCAGGATTGGTTCTTACCTTTATTACAATAGCCATACCCGTGCAGCTAGATGGTAATTGGGTTACACTATTGTGGGCGGCTGAAGCAGCTTTACTATTTTGGATAGGAAAAACCAAAAATGTAAAGGCCTACGAATACATGTCCTACCCTTTAATGTTTTTGGCCTTCTTTAGCCTTATTCAAGACTGGAGTGACGGCTATACCTCAAATTATTTTTATTCCGAATCAATACGGCAAACTACTATTTTTAATAGCACATTTTTGACCTCCATACTTTTCTTGGTAGCATTTGGCTTCATAAACTGGGTGCAAAACAAACATTCTGTAGTGTTGGCCAGTGGAAAGAAAAGCTTTATCTCAAAATTAATAACCTTTAGTATTCCAAGCATATTGCTTTTTGTACTATACAGTGCTTTTTATCTGGAACTGGAGTATTACTTTTCTCAGTTATTCTGGGAATCCGAAATAACAATTCAGGATGCTGATGGTTATGATATTACCAACCATAATTACGACCTAAATGATTTTAAAGTAATTTGGCTCATCAACTACAGTCTGTTATTTATTAGCCTCTTAGCCTTTGTAAATAGTGCTAAGTTAAAAAATAGAACCCTAGGCATAATTACCTTGGTGCTGTCTATTATTAGCGGATTTATATTTTTAACAGGAGGACTTTATGCTATGAGCGAACTAAGAGATAGTTTTCTCAACGGTAATTTGACTGAATATTACAATATTACTAATTACAATATTTGGATACGTTATGCGGCATTTGCCTTTTTTGGTCTGTTAGTGTTTTCTATTCATAAATTAATACGGCAAGATTTTCTTCGTATTAATTTCAAGATACCTTTTGAGCTGCTCTTACATACCTGTATTTTATGGGTCTTAAGCAGCGAACTTATCAATTGGATGGCTATTATGGAATCCGACCAATCCTATAAGCTTGGGTTGAGTATTCTTTGGGGTGTATACGCCTTATTATTAATTGGCTTGGGTATCTGGAAGGCCAGGAAGTACTTACGGATTGCTGCGATTATCCTCTTTGGTGTCACCTTAGCAAAACTGTTCCTTTACGATATTGCTTCCTTGAATACTATTTCTAAGACGATAGTGTTCGTATCCCTAGGAATAATACTTTTGATTATCTCATTCTTGTACAACAAATACAAACATATAATTACGGACGAAAATGAAGATTAAAACTATATACTTTCTACTATTGCTATGCCCATGGGCTATTTTTGCGCAGTTGCGTGACTACGATAGGCAAATACCATTAATCGGAATAACAGATACCTGGCATAAAGTAACCTTGCCTAATTCGGTATTTACACACGTAAAAGGAGATTTTTCGGATATACGGATGTATGGGGCAAGAGAAAAAGATACTATAGAAGTTCCCTTTGTTCTAACCTCCTCTGCTCCTAGTGGTATTGAGGAGGAAATGGAGTTTACCCTAATCAACAGCACCTCTAACACAAGCGGTAATTTCTATACCTACGCAGTTCCCATAGACAAACCAATTAACAAGATAGAACTATCCTTTAAAAATAAAAACTATGATTGGAAAATCAATTTAGAAGGAAGCCAAGAGCAGAGCAGATGGTTTACTATTTTAAAAGATTATAGGATTTTATCAATAAAAAATAGTCAAACAAATTACAGTTTTTCCGGTCTTAGTTTTCCAGATGCAAAATATAAGTATTACCGAATACACATTAAAACTACAGACACTCCAGAATTGGAATCCACTAGTATCGTATCCAACAAGGTAGTCCCTGGTACATATGTTTCCTATAAAACTGAACATATTGATATTACCCAACAAGGAAAGAAAACACAAATTGATGTGGATCTAAAAATGCGACTCCCCATTAGTTTTTTAAAAATAAACGTAATCGACGATTATGACTATTACAGGTCCGTTACTGTTTCTTATGTCTCTGATAGCGTAAAAACCGATAAAGGATGGAAATATAGCTATGGCAATTTATTTTCCAGCACACTGACCTCTTTAGAGGTCAAAGGATTTACTTTCAGAAATACGTTAACAAACAAACTCAGAATAAGCATTCAGAACTATGACAATCCACCCTTGAAAATTAGCTCTGTGGACACCCAAGGTTATTCTTATAATCTAGTAGGTCGGTTTACTGAGCCTGCAACATATTATTTGACATACGGAAACAAAAACGCCTATCCCCCAAGATATGATTTACAGCAGACCGGCTTTGAACTTCCAGAAAATATAGGCAGCTTACAATTAGGAAAGGAAGAAAATATTGACAAGCCCAAAGTAATTACCCAAGCTCCTCTTTTTGAAAATAAATGGTGGTTATGGGGTATTATGGGCATCATTATTTTAGTATTAGGCGGGGCAACCTTAAAAATGATGAAAGAAAAGAGTTAGAAGTACCTCTTAAAATCCCCTACTTTTAAGCTGAAAAAACACAACATGCCTTTAGAACATATTATATCAAATGGTATAGATTCCTATAGGAAAATGGAAAGTTTTGGCAGTAAGGAAAAAGAATTAAGACAGCAAATTCGTTTTAAATGTACTAAAATTCTGAGCTTAGAAAAGAATACCCTAAACCTCACAAGACTTAAGCTTAGAAAGCAAAAGAACTTAGAACGGTGGTATCAAAGTTATATTCTGTTTTGATGAATGTGAACTACCAAACACTAGGCGGGCTCACCGTATAAATCAAAATCCGCTGCCTCCGTGATTTTTATATCCACGAACTCACCCTGTTTTACGTAATGCTTTGCAGCATCTATCAAGACCTCATTGTCAACATCAGGAGAATCAAACTCTGTTCTACCTATAAAATAATTCCCTTCTTTACGGTCTATAATACAGCGGAAGGTCTGTCCTATTTTTTGTTGATTTAATTCCCATGAAATTTGAGATTGCAACTCCATAATCTCATTGGCGCGTTCTTGCTTTACTTCTTCAGGAACATTATCCTCTAGATTATATGCATGGGTATTTTCTTCGTGGCTATATGTAAAACAGCCTAACCGCTCAAAGCGCATTTCTTCCACCCATTGTTTTAATGTTTGAAAATCCTCCTCTGTCTCCCCAGGATACCCCACAATCAAAGTGGTACGAATAGTCATATCAGGTACGGCGATTCTAAAATCCTTTAATAGTTTAGTGGTCTTTGCCTGTGTAGTACCACGGCGCATACTTTTTAAGATGCTATCTGCAATATGTTGTAATGGTATATCCAAGTAATTACAAACCTTTGGTTCGTTTTTCATCACCTCCAACACATCCATAGGAAAACCGGTTGGGAAGGCATAATGTAAACGTATCCATTCGATACCTTCAACCTTTACTAGATGTTCTAATAGTTCCGCAAGATTTCGTTTTTTGTAAAGGTCCAATCCGTAATACGTTAAATCCTGCGCTATCAAAACCAGTTCTTTTACTCCTTTCGCAGCTAATTTTTCAGCCTCTATTACCAACTCTTCCATTGGTTTGCTCTTATGCTTTCCTCGCATTAAAGGAATAGCGCAGAAAGAACAAGGACGATCACAACCTTCGGCTATTTTTAGATAAGCATAATTCTTTGGTGTGGTGGTTAAACGCTCCCCAATAAGCTCATGCTTATAATCTGCTCCTAGTGCTTTTAAAAGACTTGGTAACTCGCTGGTACCAAAGTATTCATCTACATTTGGAATCTCCTTTTGTAAATCTGGCTTATAACGCTCACTTAAACAACCCGTAACAAAAACCTTATCTACAGTACCAGCTTCCTTCTTCTGTACATACTCCAAAATAGTATTTATACTTTCTTCCTTTGCATTGGCAATAAAACCACACGTATTGATAACAACCACGTTGCCTTCCTCCTCATGTACCACCTCTTTATTATTGGCCTTCAATTGTCCCATAAGCACCTCAGAATCGTAAACGTTCTTACTGCACCCTAGGGTTACTACATTGATTTTGTTCTTCTTAAGTGATTTTGTACGCATAGCTTTTTAATGGGATGCAAAAATACGATATGACTCCCTAACAAGCCGTATTTCACAAGATTTCTTTGATTAATACGTTAAACTAAAAGGTTGAATCAATGTCAAATACCAAACCCAATGGTTATGAAAAATACAGCGCTCCTATTTATTTTGATTTTGAGCACTAGTTTTATAGCGTGTTCTTCGGATACCGATTCAACCATAACAGATGATTCTAATGAAGAACTATCAGCACTAGAGCTATATTTTCCTCCATTGAATTCCAACGATTGGGAAAGCATAGCATTATCCGAACTCAAATGGGACGAGCTGGCAGTGCAACCGCTATATAATCTATTAGCAGAAAAAAACACAAAGGCCTTCATCATCCTAAAAAACGGTAGAATAGTAATGGAATGGTATGGAATAGATTTTACCAAAGATTCTCCTTGGTACTGGGCATCAGCAGGAAAAACACTAACCTCTTTTACTACGGGAATTGCCCATGAAGAAGGGTTTTTAAATTTGCCTGATAAAAGTTCCAACTATTTGGGTGAAGGTTGGACATCGCTTACAAAAGAAAAAGAGGATTTGATAAGTATTTGGAACCAACTCACCATGACCACTGGTATGGACGACACCAAAGGAGATTGTAAAACGCAGGACTGTCTTACCTATGTTACGGATGCTGGAACACGCTGGTCTTACCATAATGCACCCTACACCTTGTTACAGGATGTGGTTGCAAACGCTACCAATACCAAATTTGAAACCTATTATAATACAAAATTAAGGGACAGAATTGGAATGACAGGGCAGTGGTTATCTACGAACGGTTACAATAAGGTGTATTGGAGTACCGCACGCAGCATGGCCCGGTTTGGGTTACTAAACTTAAACAATGGCAGTTGGGAAAACACGGTCATTTTGGGTAGTACAGATTTTTTAGAAGCCATGAAAAACACATCTCAAAATTTCAATAAATCCTACGGTTATCTTTGGTGGTTAAATGGAAAAGAAAGCGCTATGATACCCCAATCTCAAATCGTATTTGAAACGGAATTGATGTCCAATGCACCAGATGACCTGTATGCTGGTCTTGGAAAAAATGACCAAAAATTATATATTGTCCCTAGTCAAAATTTGGTTATCGTTCGTATGGGAAATAATACAGGAGCGGTAACACTGGGTCCATCCAGTTTTGATAATGAACTTTGGGAATTACTTAATAAGCTTATTAAGTAATAGATTTTTTAATAAAAAAAAACGGTTGATACTAGATTTGAAATGGAGACTTTTAGTTACAAAAAAATTAGTTGGTAGATGTTTTTACATATCTCTGAGCGCAACCTTCAAAACATTGGTAAGATAGTATTAAGTTGCCATTTTCAAAATGAAGAAACACCTTAGAGCCTTCAAAATCGCAATTTTCGGGAGCTAAATAATTTTCTGAAGAAAACTCAATCAACTCATCTGTAACGGTATATGTTCCATTAGATTCCGTTTTGGAATCAAAAGTCATAGTACAGAATGAACCATTGCCAAGGAAGCTTCCGTCTGCAAAAAATTGAATGGTTTTATCACTGTCTACTTTTATAAAATCACCACTGCCATCCCCTGGGTCCGCATATTGCTCAATAAGCAACCAAGTGCCTTGCAAATCATCCTCTTCAGTAAAAGAAATAGGGTCTTTCTCGGAACAGGAGATTAAAAAGCAAAGAAAAAATAAGAACACAGAATGTTTCATCGTCTTTTTATTTTAAGATGAAAAAAGTATTAAAAGGTTGCTTATAAAAACCAGTTATGTGATTTACCTGCTATAATTAGGACTCTCTTTGGTAATAGTCACATCATGTGGATGACTCTCATTGATACCGCTAGCAGTGATTTTTACAAACCTACCGGTTTCTTTTAATGTAGCAATATCCTTGGCGCCACAGTAACCCATACCAGCGCGGATACCACCAACAAATTGATGAATACTTTCAAAAAGATCTCCCTTGTAAGGAACACGACCTACGATACCTTCGGGTACTAGTTTTTTAATATCATCTTCCACATCTTGAAAATAGCGATCTTTTGAACCTTGTTTCATAGCCTCTACAGAGCCCATTCCACGATAAGATTTAAACTTTCTGCCTTCGTAGATAATCGTCTCACCTGGAGATTCCTTGGTTCCCGCTAAAAGCGAACCTAACATTACTGTATCTGCCCCAGCAGCAATAGCCTTAGGGATATCTCCAGTATACCGTATGCCACCATCAGCAATAACAGGTACCCCAGAACCTTTTATAGCAGCGGCTACCTCCAATACTGCGGAAAACTGAGGAAAACCTACGCCAGCAACGACACGTGTGGTACAAATAGATCCAGGACCTATGCCCACCTTAACAGCATCAGCACCTGCGGCTACTAAATATTTTGCTGCTTCGGCTGTAGCTATATTTCCGACAATAACATCCAATTTCGGAAATCGTTTTTTAACTTCTTTAAGCACCGTAACAACACCTTTGGTGTGCCCATGTGCCGTATCAATAACCACCGCATCTACTCCGGCATTAACCAATGCGGCTGCTCTATCCACCGCATCGGGTGTAACACCTAGTGCCGCAGCAACACGTAGGCGACCGTATTTATCTTTGTTTGCGCTTGGTTTTTGGGTAAGCTTGGTAATATCCCTAAAAGTGATTAGGCCAACTAACTTATTGTTACCATCAACAACGGGGAGTTTTTCAATCTTATGTTCCTGTAGAATATCCTCTGCTTCTGAAAGTGAAGTTCCAACCGCTGCAGTGACCAAATTTTCTGAGGTCATAACTTCAGAAATAGGTCTATCATTATTTTTTTCAAAACGTAAATCCCTATTTGTAACGATACCAATGAGTTTTCCAGCATCATCTACTATTGGAATTCCACCAATACTATGCTCTTTCATATGAGCCTTGGCATCACTAACTTTAGAATCTAAAGGCATAGTCACGGGATCTAAAATCATCCCACTTTCTGCACGTTTTACTTTTCTAACTTTAATAGCCTGTTGCTCAATAGTCATGTTTTTGTGCAGTACTCCTATTCCACCTTCCTGAGCAATGGCTATTGCCATTCTACTTTCTGTAACCGTATCCATAGCCGCCGAAACGATAGGAACATTGATTGTAATATTACGTGTGAATTTGGATTTTATACTTACTTCTCTAGGCAGTATTTCAGAATAAGCAGGCACCAAAAGTACGTCATCGTACGTAAGGCCTTCTCCGAGAATTTTGTTTAGGTGGGCTTCCATGCAATTAAGGATTTAATTGCGTGCAAATATAGTGATTTTTATTGGTTTATATTATAATGCAGCGCTCTACAAACTTTGACCTAATAATTCTTATAATTTAAACTGTAGCGTCGTATAAAATGTTCTTGGTTCCGATGGAATAATTCCAGGTCCTGGATAGCCTGTTGCTCTTCGCGTAAAATAACTATTATCCAAAAGGTTATTGATACCTGCTTCCAACTTCCATTTTTTATAGGAATAGGCCAGGGAAAAATCTAGAATATCATACGCTGGAATTTCGCCTTCAATACCTCTTTGATTATCGTTTATGTCCTGTGGAGCATTGGTGGCATCCGTAAATTGTTTAGAAAGGTAGGTGTATTGGAGACTTCCCAAAAGATTTCCATAACCGAAGTTCAAACCGGTTTTTAAGTTTACATCAGGGATAAACTCGACCTGATTTCCTTCTACATTTGTTTCTTCAGAGGATAGGTATTCAGAATTCGTCAATGCTAAATTCATGAAATAGTTAATTTTAAGTTTTTCAACTGCTGGAAAAAATGTCTCTTTAATACTCCAATTACCAAAACTTTCCAAGCCATATATAAAGGCGGTTCCTATGTTACCGCGAAAGCGAACGATGCGACCAGTTTCTACAAGTTCTCCTGCTGCGTTGGTCCGGGTTTCACTTTTTAAAACTTCCCCTAAACGGTTATCGTACAAAAGTCCAAACGCACTTACATCATAGGACAAGATATTTTTAAGTCTACCCCTTGCACCAACATCCGCAGTAAATCCATCTTCATCGGAAATATTTTCGTCTACCTGAAAAGAAGGATTTACCACCCTGATATCACTAAAAGTGACCGACCTATAGTTTTGCGAAAAGTTGCCGTAAAGCTCTATACTTGGTGCTAATTTATACGTGGCGCCTATACCTAAGAGTAAAAATGTACGATCAAAAATTCTATTGTCTGTAATATCTTCGTTCAATAAGGGATTTCCTGCCAAATCCAAAACCACATTCTTATAACTCCCAATACTTTCAGTTTTTATATGTTCCAACCGAAAACCAGGGGTAAGGGTAAACTTTGGCGTAATATTAAAAATATTTTCCCCAAAGAATGCAAGGTTAAAATTGGGGAAATCAAATTGTGATTGGCGCTCGTAATTAGGAAATGTAGCATCAGCAAAATTAAAATCCGCATTGGCGGCTGCTGAACCTGGGCCTTGGCGCTGATCATTACTCGTCTTATAAATTTTTGAACCTAACAACAAAGCAGATTCAGTTTCGCCTAAGGTATAGCGCGTTAAAACACGTGCTTCCGCTCCCCAGTTGTGAAAATTATCCACAAGTAATTCCCGTGGCTCACTAGTATCATCTGGTTGTGACACCCTATTAGTTCTAAATCCTAAAGCACTTCTGGAAGCATCTAACCCAAAAACAGAAAGACTAAAATCGGTTTTGGTTGAAAATTTGTGATCCAAGCGCAAGGAATAAAGTTTCCAATCTACATCAAACCAGTTTCTTTCACGATTACTAAACGTAGGGTCGGCAATGAACTGAGCATCAGTGAGACCACCAGGCTGCTTGGCCAAATAGTTCAAAAAAGTAGTTTCCAAGGTGAGTTTGGTTTTGTCCGTTACTTGATATCCTACATGGGCAAAGTAGTTCCTACTATTAAAACTGGAATTAGGCCTAAATCCATTTCCTTCCTTATAATTAAAATAAGTATAATAGCTGACCTTACCCACAGTACCGCTGAGACTATTAAAACTGGTTCGCAAATCAAAAGAACCCAGTGTTTGCCTACTAGTCCATTCAATCTTTTTATTTGCTTTAGGTTTTTTAAACTTAAAATTTACCAAGCCACCAAACTGTGTTCCGTATTGTAAAGATGCCGCCCCACGGATCACTTGAATTTCCTCTAGTGCCTCCGCAGGAGGTGTATAGTAGCTCTCCGGATAACCCAACACGTCTGCACTAATATCATATCCGTTTTGGCGGGTATTGAAATTAGCAGTCCGGTTAGGGTCCAATCCCCTACCCCCAATATTCAATTGTAATCCTGCATCCCCACTATCATAAATATTAAGACCAACGACCTGACTATAGATTTGTCTGGGATTGTTTGCGGCCAGATTGCCGGTAATACCCGCCAAAAGGACCACTTCGGTCTTTTTACCAGCATAGATAGCAGTGCCTTCTACCTTTTTTAATTGTTTCAAGGCGAAAACTTCTTCCCGTTTTTGTATTAATACGACCTCAGAAAGATTTTCTGCTTGAAGTTTTTCTAACTGAATTTCAAAAGTAAATGCATTATCAAACAAGAGATCTTTCTCCAGAACCTCATATTCATAAGCAAAGGCAACAACTGTATACTTGCCTCCGGGAACATTTTCAAACTCAAAACGCCCCTTATCATCGGTCGTTTCCAAACGCTGTAATTGCCTAAGATATACCTCCGCGTCCAGTATTGGTTTTCCTTGAGTATCCATAACTGTACCCGAAATGGTAATTTGACTCCATAATGGAAATGTGAAAAGCATTAAGACAACACAACTAAATTCCTTTAATTTCATCTTTAAATGGAGTTATCCAATTTTTATGTTCAAATGATTCTTTTTCTTTGGTCAAATCTACTTTTGGATCAATGTAAGTAGTACTTAACCTCCCGTTAAGGCTAACTTGACAATCCACAAATACGGCTACTTGTTTATCTCCTTCCCCTTCAAAATGTTCTTTTAGGAAATGGGCATATTCCAAAATAAAATCGGGCTGAAACGCCATTTGTTTTTCTTGGAACGGCGTTAGAAAATCGGAATTATCTACATAGAACCACCTTCCTGTTTCCCCATTTACGACCTTAAACTGAGCGTAACCCGTCTTTTCCATCAACATAACCCTCCAAGAAAATCGATACCCTTCCTCTGTCCAAAACAATTCTCCAGGATACAAGAGGTATCTAAATGGAAATGCAAACTGTACTACAAAAAACAAAATTAAGAGCGTATATTTCATTTTAGGGACAAGACCAGTACCATAGCTAAACTGCTTTTGGTTATCGAATTGTTTTTTATTCGTTTGGAATAACTTCGCAATACCGCTAGTTATTTTATGATGTAATGGGGCACTGAAAAATATAAGAGTAGAAATGATCATGATATACGGGAACATTCCTATAGGAAAAAGCACGCGTGTTAGTACATGGAAAACCACGACCAAAATAAAGGCATATAATCTCGTCTTTCTAAATAGTAATAAAAAGGGAATTGCCAAATCGTAGATAGCGCCAGACCAACTAAAGGCATACTGTACCCATTCCTGACTTACCAAGTCTCCTAATAAGGGAATATCAAATTTAGAAGGCAACCATATTTTTAAAGGCATGGCCTTAACCAACCAATCAGAATTCAGCTTTGCCAAACCAGCATAAAAATAAACGATACCCAATACTAATTTAATACTGTTGATGGTCCAAGCTGGTATGTATTGATATGCTTTTCTAGGACTCCTTGCGGCATCTACGGAAAAGTATGCGTTGGCAGGTAGCAAAATCATTAAAAAACTCAGCACAGTTATAAAATAATAGTGATTTAAGTAGGTTGTTTTGTCCATGAGTTCGATATAGGTAAAACTCAAAAAGAAAACAACAATAGCTATCTTATAGCGATAACCAATGGCCACAAAAACAGCTGAAATCGCACATAAAAGAAAAATGAGATAAGTATATGGACCAATAGGCTTTATCCATTCAAACCCGTAATAGGAAAAAAAGTAGGTGGGCTGTATGTATAATTTATCGATCCAACCATAGCTCCAAAAACGGATGATACTGCCTAACATCATCACACCAAATAAAATACGAAAGACCGCCAAAGGGGCGGCCTCCACTGGAGCGTTTATATACTTTTTTAGAAATTTATTCATGAATTAATCGCCATCGGCATCTACAAAATCTATACTAATACTCATAGTAGAAACCATATCTACTTTCAACAAAGGCACCGCTTTCTGAACCTCGTCATAGGCCAAAAGCATATCTGTTGGCGTTGTATTATTTTCTATTTCCGACCTAAAAGCAGTCAAAGCACTGACTTCCGCTCTAGCCGTATTAAATTGATCGTTTATTATCTTATTAAGGTTTTCACCATTCTTTACGGTATTTAAAACATCTAGATAGGATGCCAAACTTTCGCCAGTGGCACTAGAGTTAAAGTGTTTTCCGTTGAAAAAATCCTGTACAGCGTTCAAACCTTCTAAAAATAGTTCATTAGAGATTTCCGTTTCGTAATACGCCTCAATATTTTGGGGAAGTGTACTTCCTGAAAAAACACCTAACGGAATCCCCATTTTACCAGCTCTAAGAAATTTCTCATAATAAAAAATATAGTCGTTTACAAAACGATCTACAGAGGCTGTAGCGGAAGCGCCGTTATTGGCAACAAATATATCACGGTAAGACGCTTTCCATTCCGCAATAACATCAGTAGTTAGTGAGGTCATATCAGCAAGCACAACTTCGATATAGGCAAAAGTAGCTTCATTATTAGCATCGTTATATTTGGCAACAATAGCAGTATCGTCCGCTCCTAAACCGTTAAT
>RCND010000288.1_pt1 | contig 28469 bp, 32 predicted proteins | sample 2041351 | NCBI WGS metagenome assembly RCND01 (sample SAMN09708230, study PRJNA481090) | Marine sediment metagenome, whole genome shotgun sequencing project. | biome: marine sediment; feature: ocean; material: sediment; isolation source: Sewage treatment plant 12B marine sediment (STP12B) ... | reverse complement strand
GTGGGCCTGATCGCGGCGGCTTGCAGCTCCACACAACCCGACGCAGCCACCACGACATCGGCGCAATCGGACATGGCGGCCGCGCCGGCAACGACGCTTCCCGAGACCTCGTCCTCCCCAACGACGGCGGCTACAACAACGACTACTGCAGGGGAATCCAGCGCTTCGACGACGACCACGGCCACAATCTCGACAACGGTGCCGGCGGCAACGACCACTTCAACGACAACCTCCACAACGGTCCCCGCCCCAACGTCGACGACGCTGGCACCACCCTCGGACAATCGACCGCCCGAAGTTGCGATCACCGCTCCGGGGAACCTGTCGTCACACCTCGCCGCTTACGACACGGATTCGCTGGCCTTCCTAGCGGTCGTCTCCATGTCGGCGAGCGCTGTCGACCCGGACGGCGACCCGGTGACCATCGATTGGTTCTCGTCGGTGAGCGGCTATCTCGGGACTGGCGAGTCCATCACCGCTTCGTTGATCACGATCTATGACTCGTCGCAGCCGTTCATCACGGCGAGAGCCACCGATCCGTACGGTGCGACATCAGAAGCCACAATCCAAATCATCGTCTGGGTCCCCTCCGACACCTGACCAATCAATCTTCGAGCAACGTCCTGAACGGAACCGTTGCTCGAAGCGCAAACGACCCATCTGTTGTGACGGCAGGCTCGGTCGGCACGACAATCCGCCCGATCCTCGACGACGGCACGCTGCGCAGATCCCACACCATCGCGACGGCGTCACCCATCGACAAGGACTCATCCAGGGCAATTGTGTCACCCAAACTCTCGGCGATTCCGGCGACAGCAGTTGGAGAACGCATCGCTTTGAGCCTGGAGAGCATCCCGAACATGAGTTCCTGTTGGCGCTGCGCCCGGTGGGCATCCGACACGCCTTCGACGAATCTCCACTCGCCATCAACGAACTCCTGGGTGGTGCGGGACTTAACCCATCGCAGGGCCGTTGCACCATCCGTAATCGAACATCCGGCGGGCACGATATCTGAGCCACCCCCCCGCAAGGCATGCTCGACGCAGATCTCGACACCGCCGATCGAATCGATGATCTCGACGAACCCCTCGAACCCGAATATCGCGAAATGGTCGACGGCGATCCCTGTGTAGTCCTCAACGGCGAGCGCGACATGTTCCGGTCCGGAGATGTTGTCGCCACACCCGGCCAGCGTCCGGTCGAGTTTCGTCTCTTCGCCGGTGCACGGGTCGATCACCAGAAGGTCACGTGGCAGCGATACCAACACCGGACCTCCCCCGTTGGTCGGTGCCAGCCAAAACAGCACAGCATCGGCGTAAACGCCTTCCTGTCGATCGGGAGCGCCAGGATGGAGGTCGTTACCGATCACCAACACGGTGTCGTACTCGACGATCTCGAGCGGCGGCGGCGTGGTCTCAACTTCGACATCCGGTAGTGGGGTCAGACGGCTCCGTGCTTCGTCGATATCGAACTCGATCCGTTCGATCCCTCGCCATGCCCACCATGCCCGTGCGCCCTGCCATCCGAAGAACACAACAATGAGGAACACGCCGGCGCTCAGTGCGAGCAGGATGATGCGTTTTCGTTTCACGGATTTCCCCAGTCCATCGAAACGGAACGCTACTACTCAAGCGGCAGATAGGCGGACAGACAACCTGCCATGTAAGTGGCCGGTCATTCACCGACAAACCAAGGGGTGGACAATATCGAAACGGAACCAAGTCTCTTCGCAACGTTGTCGCGATTCGCCACTGCTGCTGCGGTGGTTGCTGCTGTCGTGGTTGCCATGGTGGCGTCAGCTGACTGATCGCTTGATTGCACCAGGCGATCGCCGCACAGTGGCGTTAGGCCAGGGACTGCGCCAGAACCATTGCCTCGGTACGGGTTGTTTCGAGAAGCGCTGCAGCCAGGTCTTCAGGCATGCCAAACACCACGTTGATTCTTTTTGCTGTTGCCTCAATGACTTCGTCAGGTTCGCCAATGGCCCCAAGCGAGTGGACAACTCGCACGATCGGGTACTTGGCGGTTCCTTGCTCGGGGTCGCCGAACTCGGTGACTGCGTCACGGAGCGCGAGTGGGAATCCCCATTCCTCAAATAGCCACCCGGCGACCGTCTTGTGGGTCCAGCCGAACGTGTTCTGTTCGAGATCAAGCAGTTCCCCACGCCCCGCCTGCCAGTCAGCTAGGACGGCTCGGGCGAAGTAGGCATCGAGCATGTCGACGCCGATCCAGTCGGCGGTCGAGTAGCCGGTGACTGTCTTCACTCGGGAACGAGACAAGTCGGTGTCGCGGAAGATGGCACCGTCGACGTCTGCCCCGGTGAGGTCTGGAGAAGTCGGCGCCGTTGAGAGTTGCGTCGCGAAGCCGGGTTCCCTTTAGGTTTGCGGCCCTCAGGTCCGCTCCGGTGAGATTTGCGTGCGACAGGGTGGCGTCGTCCAAGGTGGCATCGAAAGGTACAGCGTTGGTCAGATCCGATCGCCCAAACATGGCGCCGTATGCAGTGGCGCTGGTGAGGTCGGCACCCAGTAGCTGAGTCTCCTCGAGGGTCGCTTCAACCAAGCTTGCGTCTCGGAGAATGGCGCCGCTGAGCTTGCAGTCGCTGAGATCGGCCCCCGCCAGGTCGGCACCGGTGAGGTCACGTCCCGACAGATCGACCCCGGTCAGGCTGGCATTGCCGAGATACGCACCGACGAGGTCGCCATCTAGGTCGATGCCCTCCAGCTCGGGAGGAAACGAAGGCGCGATAGAGGGGGAGTCTCCGCTTGGTCGTTAGGTTCTATCTCAGTCAGGCTTATTGCACGTTGCTGTTTCTGGTGGTGCCCAGTTTCAGGCTCGGTTCGAGATCCCTGTCGGCCAAAGCCCGCGCAGTCGCCTGGCTAGCCCAATCCCGGCAAACCCTTGAACTAAGCCCCGACACCGTTTACATTGGGATGACCGCAGCTCTCCGAGAGCCGGCATGCGGCCCGCCGCGTGCGATTTGCTCATGCCTGTAGGAGTTCCTATAGTTGCCGTCCGGCCCATGTCCGGGCTGGGATTTTCTTGTGGCAAAAAAAGATGACGTAATTGAGGTAATAGGCACCGTCGTCGAGCCCCTCCCGAACGCAATGTTCAGGGTTAAGCTCGACAACGGACACGAGGTGTTGTGCCACATCTCAGGGAAGATGCGGATGCATTACATCCGGATCCTTCCCGGAGACAAGGTGCGCATTGAGATGTCCCCCTATGACCTTGACCGCGGAAGAATTATTTACAGGTACCGATGAAAGTATCAGCCTCCGTAAAAAAGATGTGTGAGAAGTGCCGGATTATTCGTCGGCACGGACGTGTGTGGGTGGTTTGTTCCAACCCGCGCCATAAGCAGCGTCAGGGGTAATTGATTTATGGCTCGTATTGCGGGAACTGACCTTCCTAGAGATAAGCGTGTAGAGATTGGTCTCACCTACATATTTGGTGTGGGCAATCGGACCGCGCACATAATCCTCGACGACCTCGAGATCGATCGAGGAACTCAGGTAAGGGATCTCACCGACAGTGAGGTCGTCAATATCCGTCAGTACATCGATGCCAACCTGACCGTCGAAGGTGATCTGCGGCGTGAAGTCGCCCAGAACATCAAACGCAAGATTGAGATTGGGTCGTACCAGGGCTTCCGGCATCGTCGGGGTCTTCCGGTACGCGGGCAGCGCACCCACACAAATGCGCGTACTCGCAAGGGCAGAGCAGTTGCCGTTGCGGGTAAGAAAAAAGTCACCAAGTAGCGGTCGCGGAGAGGTATTAAGTGGCGAAGCCCCAGCAGCGCAGCCGGCGCAAGGTCAAGCGGAATGTTTCGCATGGTCAAGCGCACATCAAGGCAAGCTTCAACAACACAATCATCACACTCACCGATCAGGAAGGCCGGGTCCTGGGTTGGACTTCCGGCGGTTCTGTCGGCTTCAAGGGTTCACGCAAGTCAACTCCGTATGCGGCTCAGGTCGCAGCCGAGCAGGCAGCTCGCAAAGCGGGTGAGATGGGAATGCGCAAGCTCGACGTCATAGTCGCTGGCTCCGGATCCGGTCGTGAGACCGCCATTCGCACCATACAGAACATGGGCATCGAAGTGACCGGCATCAAAGACACAACCCCGGTCCCGCATAACGGGTGTCGCCAAAAGAAGCGGAAGGGTCGTTAGAGATGGCTCGTTACACAGGTCCCCGTACCAAGGTCAGCCGTCGTTCCCGTCAGCTTCTTGACGAGAACAAGGCAAAGTACTTCGATCGTCGTCCTTACCCACCGGGTGAGCATGGCCGTGGACGTATTCGTGAGTCCCAGTATCTCGTCCAGCTTCGCGAGAAGCAGAAACTGCGTCACATCTACGGTGTGCTCGAAAAGCAGTTCCGTCGCTACTACAAAGAGGCGAATCGTCGTAGCGAGATTACCGGCACGGCCCTTCTTCAGATTCTCGAGTCTCGGCTCGACAATGTTGTTTACCGCTCCGGCTTGGCACGGACTCGTCCGCAAGCACGGCAGTTGGTCAATCACGGCCATTTCCGCGTAAATGACAAGAAGGTCGACATCCCCTCGTACCAGGTACGGGTTGGCGATATCGTCTCCATCAAGGAACGCAGCAAAGACACCTTCTCGGTGCAGCATGCGATCGACACCATCGACCGGTCAGCCCCCGAGTGGCTTGACGTTGATGTCGAGAATCGTGCGGCAACCGTCACGCTGATTCCCAGCCGCGAACAGATCGACACAGAGATCAAAGAACAGCTAATCGTCGAGCTTTACTCGAAGTAGCCCTAGCCCGAGTCGGAGGAGCAGAGCGTGCTCATCGTCCAGCGTCCCCATATTGAAGAAGAGCAGGTAAGCGATAACCGGTCACGGTTTATCGTCGAGCCACTCGAACCCGGTTTCGGTCATACGCTGGGTAATACCCTGCGTCGTGCCTTGCTGGCCCGAATCCCGGGTGCAGCGATTACGTCTGTACGGATTGAGGGTGTCCACCACGAGTTCTCCACCATCGAAGGTGTTGTAGAAGACGTGGTCGATTTCATCCTGAATCTGAAGCGCGTCGTCTTGCGCATCGAGGCCGAAGGTCCCCAGACCGTGTATCTGTCCGCCAAAGGTGCGGGCAAGGTCAAGGCTGGAGATCTGAAGGTCCCCGCCGGTGTCGAGATTGTCAACACCGACCTACATCTGGCGACACTGTCAGCCTCCGGTCATCTCGAGGTCGAAATGACCGCAGAGCGTGGTGTCGGCTATCGCAGCGCCGAGCGCAACAGCAAGAGCGACACCATCGGCGTGATTCCGATCGACTCGATCTTCTCACCGGTGCGCAAGGTTGCGTTCCGGGTCGATGACACCCAGGTCGGCATGGTCACCAACTTTGACAAGCTGGTTGTCGATGTCGAGACCGACTCCTCTCTCACCCCAAGCGAGGCTGTTTCTTCCGCAGGCAAGACGCTGCGTGAGCTACTTGGCTTGTTCGCCGACATGGACGAGGGTGAAGGCCTAGAGCTCGGCGACATTGTCACGGCAGAGTCAACCTCTCCCGATCTTGATCTTCCGATCGAAGCCTTGGATCTCTCTGAGCGCCCTCGCAACTGCTTGCGCCGTGCCCAGATCCAGACCGTTGGTGAATTGGTTGAAAAGAACGAGGAAGAGCTGCTCAACATCACCAACTTTGGTCAGAAGAGCCTCGAAGAGGTTTCCGCCAAGCTCGACGAGCTTGGTCTATCGCTGGCTCACTCCGGTGAATCTTCGGAGGCTATGTAATGCCAAAGCCGAAGAAAGGGCCCCGTCTCGGCGGAAGCCCTTCGCACCAGCGCAAGATTCTGTCCAACATGGCAGCGTCGCTGATCCAGGAAGAGCGGGTTACAACAACCGCAGCCCGCGCCAAGCTGCTCCGCCCCTACGTGGAGAAGATGATCACGAAGGCTCGTCGTGGCGACCTGCACGCCCGGCGCACCGTGCTCCGTAAGATCCAGAACAACGATGTCGTGACCAAGCTGTTTGACGATGTTGGTCCTCGTTATGCGGACCGTGATGGTGGTTACACCCGCATCGTGAAGCTTGGGCCACGGAAAGGTGATGGCGCTGAGATGGCCATCATCGAATTCGTCTAACAAACTAATTGCTTTCCTCACCGCTCGACTTGCTTGAGCGGTGAGTCGCGTCTCAGACCTCCGCACGCTTCTCGAAGCGTATGACCCCGAATCGGGCGAAGTTGAGTCGGTGGCGGCCATCCTCGCTCTGCTTGCCGACGACGTCGATGCGTTGTCCGATGATCACTACGTTCCCGGGCACGTCACCGCCAGTGCGTTCGTCGTCGACAGAGGCCATAGCCGGGTCCTGTTGATCCATCACGGGAAGCTTCATCTTTGGCTACAGCCGGGCGGTCACGTTGATCCGGGGGAGGACGTCCTCACCGCGGCCATCCGCGAGGTCAAGGAGGAAACCGGAATCAACGCCACTCCGCTTGGAGACGGTCTCTTCGACGTCGATGTCCATGCCATTCCGGCCAACGGAGGCCGACCTCCTCACAACCACTACGACATCCGGTTTCTGCTGGAAGCTGACAACGAGGACTTCTCAGACTCAGATGAAGTGCTTGGGGTGCGCTGGGTGGCGTTTGACGACGTAGCGAAGCTGGCGGATGAGATCTCGGTCCTCCGCCCCACCGCCAAGCTCAAGCGTCTGTTCAGTTAACAGCCAGGTAAAGGTTCATCTCCCATTGGTCGGGGGAGTACTCGATCGGAGTCAACAGCTCTTCGAGACACACTTCACGGTTGGTGTCGATGCTGAGTCCGTGCTCCTCACACCAAGTCGCTAGGTGCTGCCAGGACCGGCCGATCGTGTCTAGCCCGTGGATGCGAACCATCGCATACCTGCCGCCATCAACATCTCGGATATGCAACGGTGGAATGGCCTCAACACCGTCGGGTACGGTCATCCATTGCTCATATCCGTAGTCGGTGCTGGTCGGCTCTGGGCCCGGGTTGTTGAATCCAAAGAAGCGGTGTGTCTGGTCCCACGGGTCAAGCTCGCGGTGCCTGGCGAAGTCGAGGATCTCGCCCCAGGCTTCCATCTCCGGTTCGGTTCCATGGCCGGTGGCTACGACGACGTGCATTGAGTTCAAGTCAATCATCTTGACTACGAGGTCGGTCATCGTTCCTCCTCTCTATCTACGAAGTTACGCCCTCGCTGGTTTGATTGCACCCATTTTGATCACTAGATAGACAAGCTATCTACCGATAGGTAGAATTGATACATAGTGAAAAAGCCCCAGCCGACATATCTCGACCAGCGCAGCGGCCAGTGGCTCAAAGGTGTGCTGGACCTGTGCGTTCTTGGTGCGCTCCGCGACAACGAGGCGTACGGGTACCAACTCTCTCGGATTCTTGAGGAAGCCGGCATGGGCGTCATCAAAGGGGGCACCTTGTATCCGGTGCTGAACCGCCTCGAGACGGAGGGCCTCTTCGATGTGACTTGGCGGGCGAGCGAGAAGGGCCCGGACCGTAAGTACTACAGGCTTACTGATGCGGGGTCAACGGTGCTCGAAGAAGCAGCAAAAGAGTGGCGTGCATTTGTGGAAGCAACAACGGTTCTGATGTCAAACGGTGGGGGGAGTCGATGAAACAGGAGAACAAGGTATACCTTGCGCAGCTGCTGCGTTTGCTCTACCAGGAGGCTGTCGATGGCAGACGGATCGGGGAGATGGTTGCAGAGATCGACCAACATCTTGCCGAGTCAGGAGCGGACCCTGTTGACGAATTCGGGCCACCGGCAGTACTTGCTGCCGAACTAGCCGGAAGCCCCGGGTCGAAGCGACCAGGCTGGATTCCACCACGCTGGCTACTCGAACTCGGAGCGTTTGCGTTGCTTGTGCTTGTGATGCCGCTATTGACTCCGTACCTGTGGGAGGAGTCCAGCATCCCTGTCACCCGTTATGCGGTCACGTACACGATCGTGTTCTATTTGGGCGTCTATTGGATTGGCTATGCCGCCAACAAACGTCTCGACGGACGGACGCGGAAAGCACTCGGCTGGCCTTTCGGCCTTGCGCTGCTGGCACTGTCGGTTGGGGTCGGTCTTGTTGTCGGCATAGGAGGGCAGGCAGATCTGCTGTCGGTGCCCAAGATTCCATATCTGGTCGTGAGCGCGGTCGCTGGATCGGCTTTGCTTGCAGTACTGATCCGGTTCAACAATCCGGTTCGGTTTCCCTGAGCATGCTCGGCACCTCAATGCCCTGAAACGTGGTCCGTTCTTGGGAAAAGCACCATCCACGGCAGCGGGTCGGGGCGGCGGAGAGCTGGATTAGGAAACTCGACAGGGGGCGAAGGTACGCTGCCTCTATGGAAATCCGATACGTGTGGCGCGGCTACCTCACCAACAAGGCCGTCAACCAACTCCACGCCGAGGGCTTTGGCCATGAGCCATTCGACGACGACTGGGAGAGCCTGCTCGATAGGCACAGCCTCGGTTGGGTGTGCGCCTATGAGGACGAAGAGCTGGTTGGCTTTGTGAACGTAGCCTGGGACGGTGCCTTCCATGCGTTCGTCCTCGATACCCTCGTCAGTCCCCGTCTACAGCGCCGCGGCATTGCCACCCAGCTCGTATCCACTGCAGCCGACGGAGCCCGTAAGGCAGGCTGTGAGTGGCTCCACGTCGACTTCGATCCCGAACTCCGTGGCTTCTACCTGGAGGCGTGTGGATTCCAAGCGACGGAGGCGGGTCTGATCCGCCTCTGACATTTCGCTGTGAGTTCTCATTCACAAGTTCAGCTTGGCTGAACTCGCAAAATACTCAGCTCCGCTTAGTAGCAGTTCGCCTTGGGAACTGCCAAAGAACTCAGCCTTGCTGAGTTCTCGTTCACCAACGGTGGTGGACGCCAGGGCGGGCGTAGCGGTCGTAGATATCGACGATCGCGGCCATGGTTTCGGGGGATAACTCGGGCAGGTCGGCGGATCGTGCATTGTCGGCGACCTGGGCGGGGTTTTTGCCACCGGGAATGACGCTGGAAACCGCATCGAACATCAGAATCCAGCGCAGCGCCAGCTGAGCCATTGTCGCACCCTCGGGTACCAGCGCCCGCAGTTCCTCGACGGCTTGGAGACCGGTCTCGTAGTCAATACCGGCGAAGGTTTCGCCTACATCGAAGGCTTCGCCGTGACGGTTGTACTTGCGGTGATCGTCGTCTGTGAACGTGGTCGCTTTGGTCATCTTGCCTGTCAGCAAACCGCTGGCGAGTGGCACCCTGACAATGACGCCCACGTTGCGTTCCTGGGCTTGACGGAAAAAGAGCTCCGCAGGGCGAAGACGCAGCATGTTGAAGATGATCTGTACGGTTTCAACACCGGGAAACTCGATCGCCTTTAGCGCCTCTTCGACGCGCTCGACGCTTACGCCGTAGTGCTGGATCTTGCCACGGCGAACCATGTCGTCGAGGCCCGCGAAGAGATCAGGGTTGTAGTAGACATCTGTGGGCGGGCAGTGCAGCTGCACCAGTGCGAGGCTTTCCACATTGAGGTTGGTCAGGCTGCGATCGACGAAACCTTCGATGGCTTCTGCGGTATAGGCGGTGGCGACATGAGGGTTCAGTCTGCGGCCAGCCTTGGTGGCAATGGTGAAGGGAACCGAGGGTCGCTCCTGGCGAAGACGAGCGATGAGACTTTCGCTGCGGCCGTCGCCGTAGACGTCGGCAGTGTCAAAGAAGGTGATGCCTTCGTCAAGGGCTGCGTTGAGCGCGGCCATGGCGTCGGCCTCGGTGACGTCGCCCCAGTCGGCGCCAATTGCCCACGCACCAAAACCGATTCGCGAGACGGGGAAGCCGGTCTTCCCCAGGGTTGAATACTCCATCAGTCCCTTCCTGTACTTCGAGGTCCCACAGTAACCCCGGGTCTCGTGCCTCTCGGTAGCGTTATGCTCCGCCGAACTGCGTTCGTCGAGAGGTGCCCCATGGGCGAGGTTCTGAAACGGTTTCTCCAGACCATCCGGCTGGAGCGCGAGGCATTTGTGTGGATGAGCTTCAACGATCGTTCCACCGGTGATGCACTCGTGCTGGTTGGTATCACCCAGTTGCTTATGTTTGCCGGGATTACCGGTGGTCTCCGATCCGTTTTCAACTTCGGTGCCTGGGACTTGCTGATACAGCTCGTCCTCGCTGGCCTCGTGCAATGGCTGCTCTACTCAGCAATCGCATGGGCGCTGGTCCGGTACATCGCCCAGGGCAGCGGCGAGTACGCCACCTACCTTCGATTTACCGGGTTTGCGTACCCGACGACGCTGGCGACCCTTGCGGTCGCCCTTGTCCTCAACCAGGGTGGGCTGATCCCGTTTGTGCTCGGTTTTGCCTGGTTCATGGCAATCATCGCTCGCGGCATTGAGTACGAGAGCGACCTGCCCCGCGAGCGCGCCTGGCTGGTTGCGGTTAGTGCTTTCGCTGGCCTGCTTTTGGTCGATGCGATCTTTGGCTTCTCGCCAATGCTTCGTCCCTAGTTATGCCGACCTATCGCATTGACCTCGCCTATGACGGCACCGACTTTCATGGTTACGCCAAGCAGCCGAATGTCCGCACGGTCCAAGGTGAGTTCGAGAGAGCTCTCTTCCGAATGACCGGTGAAGTAGAGACCGTGGTCGCCGGCCGTACCGACCGCGGAGTCCACGCCACCGGTCAAGTGCTGTCATTCAAGACGACCCAGGACTATGACACCGGGATGGTTCTGAGGTCGCTGAACCGCCAGCTTGGCCCCGAGATCAGCGTGTCCAGCGTGGCCGTTGTCGAGGACAGCTTTGACGCACGCTTCTCGGCAATCGGGAGGGCCTACACCTATCTGGTTCTCAATCGAGATGTTCCCGACCCGTTCTTGGCCCGAACCTCTCTGCACTATCGAACGCCGCTCGATGTGGAGCTAATGAACAAGGGCATAGCTTGCTTGGTCGGTCTGCATGACTTTGCGGCCTTCTGTCGCAAAGCACCCAATCGCAGTACAGAACGCAGGTTGGACCTGGTGGAGTGGACCAACCGGGGGAGCGGTCTGTTGGCACTTGACGTAGCGGCCAGCTCTTTCTGTCATCAGATGGTGCGTTCGCTTGCACAGGTGTCGATCGAGGTAGGAAGAGGCAAGATCCAGCCTGAGGCTGTTCAGGAGATCCTTGAATCGAGGAACCGACGTCAGGGAAAAGGTGCCGCCCGCGCCCACGGTTTGACCCTTGTTTCGGTAAAATACGGGTAGGTGACGGTGTCGGGTTGGCGCGCGGCGCCCGTATGCCTTATTATGCGCAAACTCCCGTGTTCCGGGGGTTCCTCTATGTGTGCTTTTTCTTGTTCGAGGACTGTTTCATGAAGCCCAAATTGCAAAAGACTTTTACGCCAAAGCCCGGCGATCTGAACCATGAGTGGTTTGTGGTCGATGCGGCAGATGTGCCACTCGGCCGTCTTGCCTCTCCCGTTGCTCAGATCCTACGAGGGAAGCACAAGCCGACTTTTGCTCCCCATGTAGATGGCGGTGACTATGTGATAGTCATCAACGCCGACAAGATCGCGGTCACCGGCAAAAAAGAGGACCAGAAGGTCTACTACCGGCACTCAGGATTCCCCGGCGGTATTCGGTCGTCAACACTGCGCGAGCTACGGGAGACCTATCCCGATCGTGTCATCCGCAATGCGGTCCGTGGCATGCTTCCGAAGAACCGGCTTGGCAGGCAAACCCTGAGCAAGCTCAAGGTATACGCAGGCCCGGATCATCCGCATGGTGCACAGAATCCGCAGCCGTTCGATATCAGAAAGGTCGGAGCCTGATGGCAAAGCCGCTCGTTCAAGCCACAGGCCGTCGTAAGAGTTCAGTTGCTCGGGTCCGTCTCTACCCAGGGACCGGTCAGGTAACACTCAACGGAGGCCGTTCCCTGGATGTCTACTTCCCCCATGCCGCCTTGCGGCAGCGGGTACTCGAGCCGCTCCGTGCGGTCGAGGTCGAAGGCCAATACGACGTTGTTGCCAAGCTCGAGGGTGGCGGCACCACCGGCCAGAGCGATGCCTTGCGTCTTGGTATCGCCCGTGCGCTTGTCGAGATCGACATTGAGCATCGGCCGATCCTCAAAAAGGGCGGGATGCTCTCTCGTGATGCCCGTCGTGTTGAGCGCAAGAAGTACGGTCTCCGCAAGGCCCGTCGCGCTCCTCAGTTCACCAAGCGCTAGAACCACCTCAGATGCATCCGCAACCGGGATTGGGGGCAAGCGGTGGCTGGAGTTGATCGACTGTTCGGAACCGATGGCATTCGGGGCCGAGCCAATACTGATCTAACCGTTGACATGGCGCTTGACCTTGCCCGCGCCGCCGGCGAGAGCACCGAAGGTCCTGTTCTCATCGGTCGCGACACCAGGCGTTCGGGTCCGATGTTCACGACTGCCCTCCACGCTGGATTCAGTTCGGTTGGTGTTGACACTGTCGACGTTGGTGTCCTACCTGTCGGTGGAGTGTCCCGTCTGCTGCGGCAGCTGGAGGCTCCGCTTGCCGTCATGGTGAGTGCCTCACACAATCCTGCCCACGACAATGGCATCAAGTTCATTGGGCCAACCGGGGGCAAGCTCAACGACGAGCAAGAGGCGGTCATCGAGACTCGGTACCGGCGCGGTGCTCCGTGGAAGCACCCTGACGGGGCGCTGATCGGGATCCGGAGCAAGATGCCGGACGCTGTAGACCGCTATGTCGAGAACCTTGCCGAGAACTCCAACTACAGCTTGCGTGGCCTCGAGTTTGTTCTCGACTGCGCCAACGGCGCTGCCTACCAAGCTGCCCCCCAACTGTTTGAAAGGCTCGGTGCCTCCGTCGAGGTCCATGCCGCAGAGCCCGATGGCAACAATATCAATGCCGGCTGCGGCGCAACGGTGCCGGAGTACGTATCGACGTTCGTCGACGGACGTGTCGGTCTTGCATTTGACGGAGATGCTGATCGGCTGATTGCTGTCGACGAGAACGGGGTCACTGCCAACGGTGATGTTCTCATGGCTATCTTCGCCAAGCAGCTGAAGGACAGCGGCGACTTGCGCAACAACATCGTTGTCAGCACGGTCATGGCCAACTTGGGTTTCCGCCGCGCCATGGAGAGCCTCGGCATCGACGTTGAGGAGACTGCTGTCGGCGACCGTTATGTCTACGAAGGTATGCGTCGGGTGAAAGCTGCACTTGGCGGCGAGCAGTCTGGTCACATCATTTTCTATCGCGGGACAACCGGCGACGGTCTCCGCACCGCGGTGCATCTCGCCGAAGTGATTGCAGCAACAGGTCAGCCGTTGACCGAGTTACGCAAGGTGATCACGGAGTATCCGCAGGTTCTGCACAACATTCAGGTTGTCGACAAGAGCAAGCTGGCTGGGTCCTCCGAGATCTGGGGTGCTGTCGAAGACGCGGAGCGTACGCTTGGTGACGATGGGCGAATCCTGGTGCGTGCCTCGGGCACAGAGCCACTGGTCCGGGTCATGGTCGAGGCAACCACCGAGGCCATCGCCGAAGACATCGCTTCGTCCGTAGGCAAGGTCGTCGTCAACTCCCTGAGTTGATAGGTCAACTCCTTGAGTTGATTCGTTAACTCTTTGAGTTGATACGTCAACTCGCCGCGCTAGCAACCACTTCCACGCAAAACCGGTCAAGGGACGTTTCCTTTTCCCTCAGATGGATTAGCCTTGCGGCAACAACTGAACACCGACCGGAGAAACCCAGCAGCGCCAGCCCTCACGACGAATCTCGTGAGGTGACGAGGTAGAGGGATTATCGATTAGTCGGCGGGTGCCCTCTCGGCCTTCCACGGCCGAACGAGACGGAAAAGCCCGAGAGCGATCTCGGGGACAAAGCCATCTCGAAGCGGAGCAAGATCTGCGATCTTGCAGCACACCTCCGGTCCCAAATACGGAGGTTCTCGCATGTGCGGAATCATGGGCTACGTCGGCCCACAACAGGCTGCCCCAATCCTGCTCGACGGTTTGCGCCGTCTTGAGTATCGGGGTTACGACTCTGCTGGAGTCGCCGTCACAAACGGCAAGATCAATGTCCGCAAGGCCGAAGGCAAGATCGACCGACTTGCAGACCTACTTGATCGGCAACCGCTAGAGGGGTCGATCGGGATTGGACACACTCGATGGGCTACCCATGGTGAGCCAAGCGATGTCAACGCTCACCCCCACACCGATCCATCTGGCGAGTTCGTCGTTGTCCACAACGGGATTATTGAGAACTTCCAGAGTCTGCGAGAAGAACTCGAGGGCGAAGGTCGCGTGTTCACCTCCGATACTGATAGCGAGATTCTGGCGCACCTGGTCGCCAGGGAGTATCAGGGCGATCTGGAGGCTGCGATCCGGAGTGCTGTTGCCAAGGCCGAGGGCGCCTACGCCTTGGTTGTCATGACCAAGAAGGAACCGGGCAAGATTGTTGCGGTGCGCCGGATCAGTCCACTCATCGTTGGGTTGGGCGAGGGTGAGACGTTCCTCGCGTCGGATATCCCTGCGGTCCTACATCGGACGCGCGATTTCATGATCGTTGAAGACGGCGAGATGGTCATCGTCACCGAGGATGGAGCTCGCATCGAGACCATCGCCGGTGACCCCGTCAGCCGCGATGTCATGCACATCGACTGGGATGCAGCGCAGGCAGAAAAAGGTGGGTTCGACCACTTCATGCTCAAAGAGATCCATGAGCAGCCATCCGTCGTGACTGAGACTCTCGCCGGAAGGCTCGACGAGAGTGGTCAGGTGTGGCTCGAGGACGTGAAATTCGACGATGACTTTGCCCGTGGCTTTGACGAGGTGTGGATCACCGCATGCGGCACGGCGTACCACGCCGGTCTTGTCGGCAAGGAAATCTTCCGCCGACTGCTGCGAGTCCCGACGACGGTCGAGTACGCCCATGAGATGCGATACAACGATCCACTGATCTCGTCGCGCAGCCTCACCGTTGCTATCAGTCAGTCGGGAGAGACCGCCGACACTCTGGCGGCGGCCCGGCTGGCAAAGGAACGCGGTTCCCGACTGCTTTCGCTGACCAACGTTGTTGGCAGCACGTTGTCTCGCGAAGCCGATGACATTCTCTACACCAGGGCAGGACCGGAGATCTCGGTGGCTTCCACCAAGGCATATCTGGCCATGCTGATTGCGCAGTACCTATTGGCGCTCCGTATCGGGCGGGCTCGGGGCGTGGTCGATGAAGATCTAGCGGCTCGGGTTGCACATGGTCTCAGCCTGCTCCCGGGACAGATAGAACAGATACTCCGTCGTGAGGACGAGGTTGTTGCTGCCGCGGAAGAGATCCTCGACGCCGAAGACGTGTACTTCATCGGACGTGGTCTTGACTATGCCGTAGCGATGGAAGGCTCATTGAAGCTCAAGGAAATTAGTTATCTCCACTCAGAGGCAATGCCCGCAGGCGAGTTGAAGCACGGAACTTTGGCGCTGATCACCAAGGGCACTCCGGTGATCGTTGTGTTGACCCAGCAGGCTCTCTATGAGAAGACCATTTCCGCGGTGCAGGAGGTCAAGGCGAGAGGTGGCAAGGTCCTTGCTGTCGCGTATGACGACGATGAGCAGATACACAAGTTTGCGCATAGCGTGCTGCGGATCCCGCGCGCTGATGACCTGCTCGGTCCGGTAGCGGCGGTGGTGCCGCTGCAGTTGCTGGCATATCACGTCGCCCTCCTCCGCGGTCACGACATTGACCAGCCCCGCAACCTGGCGAAGTCCGTGACTGTCGAATAAATCGGAACCTGGCAGGGCTCCATGAGCGTTTAACTTGATGATGCGGCCGCACGCCGCCGAACCTGCATGACGAAGGGGAGAGCATGACACAGGTCGTTGGACAATCACCGGACACAACGAGAGTCGGGCCGCGCTGGTTTCCACTGAATGTGTGGACCGCTCTGGTGCTGGCGACGGTTTTTGCGCTATTGACGTTCCTGCTCACCAGTACCGGCGAGTCGGTCACCCAGGCCGCCGAGCCCGCAGATGACGCTGTTGTCCAGTTGGCCGCAAGCAATGATGCGGCTTCCGCCGCGGCTACCAGCGATGGTGCTCCCGCTACCACCAGCAGTGGCAGCTCTACTCAAGCCGAGCCGCAGGTTGTAGAGGCTGGGGCCTCGTCAGCTCCCTTCCGGGGAGTAGCTGAAGACTCGGCTGCTGCGAGTTCATTCCCGCTAGTGGCGCATGCCAATGCCATAACGAACATGGGACCGACAGAGGTCGGCTATGTCACCAACTTCCCGTCAGCCAGCTACACGTGGCAACGCATCGAGTTGTCGGGGGCAGGTACGTACGACCAGGGGTGGCTTGGAGAGCTGAACGGGCAGATCATTTCGGTGAATCCGGCTTGGGATCAAGACACCGCGGAAACACAATCGCTCATAACAAGGACCTCACCAGACGCCATCGAGTGGGAGGAGCTGTCGTCGTATCAACTCCCTCCCGAGACGTGGGTTAGTCGGGTCGCCGGATCCAATGGGCTCGTGGTCGCAATTGGGGAACGCTGGACCGAGGACAGCCGTAATGCGGAGCATTTGGTGTTCAAGACGACCGACGGTGTTATGTGGACGGAGTCTCCGCTTGGTCTTGAGATCGGGGATGACGAGAACGTCTATATCCAGAACATGGCCATGGGGGCGGCAGGCATCGCCTTGGCCGTGCAGTTCGAGTCATACCCGGAGGAGCAGCCGCTCACCCTGGTCTTTGAATCTCATGAGGTGCTGCTAGACCATATGCGGGGGTCGTTCTCTCTCACCGACGTCGAATCGGGTGAGGTCGTGCTCACCGGCAAGACGGACGAGATCTTCAACTGGGGTGGCGAAGGACAGAACATCTACAACCCAGAGACCGGCGAGTTGCTGACGGTGATCCCGTATGAGATCTGGGAACGTGCCTACAACGAGTTCTACATGGGCGGGGGCGGCGGATCACCGCTGCCAATCCCAGTCCCGGGTGGGGAACCAACAGAACCACCGATCATCTCCATCGAATATGACGGCCTTGTCGTCACGGTAGATGAACAGGCCGGGACCTATTCGGTCGCGGATGCAAGCAGCGGGGACGAGATCGCCACTGGCCCGGTTGACTACCTCTATCAGGGCCCGCCGCCGACATTCAAGGACCAGGAAACCGGTGACGTGCTGCTGGCGGTCACTTGGGACGAGTGGCACCAGGCCGAAGAGCAGTCGTGGATGAACGTGGAGTACGGCGGCGAGTATTACGAATACAACAGCAAGACCGCCTTGGTGACCTCAACTGATGGTGACACCTGGACAATGGAGATCGTCAATAACTCGCAGGGCGGTTCTTCCGCATTCCTCGCCGCGACAGACGATGGGTTTGTAGCGATGGTCAATGCCTACAACGAGGGTGGCGAGCAAAGCAAGGTATGGACGATGTCCGGCGGTGGATGGACGGTCCGCGATGCCGAGCGATCGGATCTGTGGCTGCACAAGGTCACCACGACGGCTGATGGCCTGATCGGCGTCGGTGACGGCGCTGGCGGTCCGGCTTTGTGGTCATCTCCCGACGGTGTGAGCTGGACCTCCGAGTTTGCGATCCTTCCCCAAAACGATGGGTCGCATGCGTGGCTGAGTGATGTCACCAATGACGGAGCGGGAACACTCGGGACCCTGGCCATTCGCGAGAAGTACAGCGAGTACAGCCCACTGGTCATCGAGCAAGACACCTACACGGCGATCTTCGAAGAAGGTGAGTACGTCCTACGGGTTACAGAGACAGCATCAGGGGAGACTGTGCTGGGTCTGGGCTGGGAGGAGTTCGAAGAAGGTTCCTCACCTGTCACCTATGCCGACGGGGCGACTTCGATTGATCTCGGCAATGGCGATGTCATGGTCATCAGCGATGATGAGTCCTATGCCGCGATGGAGACCCAGTACGCCGGCAACGGCCAGCTGGGTCTGAGCGTCTTCCTCAACGACGGCACCGGTTGGTCAGAGGCGGTCGTCGAGGTCGAGGGCGGGATGAATGGCGCTTCCGAGCTATTCCTCGCAGATGGCAAGATCGTTATCGTCGGTAGCTACTGGGGCATGGAACACTCGTATCGCTATGAGGAACCGACTGCAAACAGTTTTGTGATCATTGTGGGCACACCCGTCGGCGGGTAGGAGCAAGCTCGAGTCCGGTCGAACTCCTTCGGAGTTCGTTGGCCGAAGTCGCAAGATGCGGTCAACTCGCCTTTGGTAGGTGGGGATGAGCCCGAGTTCGGCGCAGCCGAAGTCGCAAGCTTGGGGGAACTCACCAAAGGTGCGTTCCCCAAGCCGCACTCTGTACTCTTGGCTGATGGAAATTGTGGGCATGGGGGTTGACCTCGCCGAGATCAGCAGAGTGCGCCGCCTCCTCAACAAGGATGCGGTGCGGTTCCGGGCACGGTGTTTCACCGATCACGAGTGGGCGTATGCGAGCCGATTCAAGGACCCTTCGCAGCGGTTGGCTGCCCGTTTTGCTGGCAAAGAAGCGGTAATGAAGAGCCTCGGCGTCGGGTGGCGCCACGTTCCCTGGAAGGATATCGAGATCACGGGCGGGGGAGCGCCGCGGGTCAACTTGTCAGGCAAAGCCGCTCGTCGCGCCGAAATGATCGGTGTCGAGAAGGTGCTGGTGACCATCACCCACACTGATAACCAGGCCCTGGTGATGGCCCTGTCGCTTGGCAATCCTGAGTCTGGCGTCCCTGGCCGCTGAATGCGGCGCAGGGGGACGCCAGACAGTCTGAGATATAATCTCCTGATGCGTCTTGTGATCAGCCCAGCAGAGTCGAATCGTCTCGATGCTGCCGCCGCGGAACCCTTTGAAGTCCTTATGGAGCGGGCCGGTCTTGGCGTGGCGCTGGCTGCGGTCGACATGGGGATTGGATACGGGTCCCGAGTCATCGTCCTGGCTGGCGCAGGCAACAACGGCGGTGATGGATATGTCGCAGCACGCTATCTGCGCAGGCGGGGCGCCCTCGTAAAGGTCCATGCACTCGGCTATCCCGGCGGGGATTACTCCCCGGCGCGGTTGGCGTCGATCCGTGCTGTCGCCTCCGATGTGGATGTCGTAGATTTCGCTGCACCCGAACCGGCCGACCTGATCATCGATGCGCTGTTTGGCGTTGGCTTCCGTGGCGAGCTCCCGGCCGAAGTTTTGCCGTGGCTCGACCATGACGCACCGGTGCTTGCCGTCGACGTTCCCAGTGGCCTCCAGGCGGGATCAGGGATGGTTGAGGGGCCAGCATTTGTCGCCGACGCCACCGTCACCTTTCACGCCCTGAAGCCTGGGCATCTTCTTGGGGAAGGGCCAGAACGCTGCGGAGTTGTCGATGTCGTCGATATAGGGCTCCATGGCGGAGACCCCGAACTGAGGATTTGTGAGATTGAAGATGCGCCGGTGCCGCTTCGACCCCGCACCGCCCACAAGTGGTCGGTGGGGTCGGTTGCCGTCGTGGGCAGTAGCCGAGGCATGGCTGGAGCTGGTGTGCTTGCTGCCCACGCGGCCCTCAATGCCGGGGCGGGCAGCGCCGCTGTCGTGTCCCCAGGCCTGATGCAGGCCCAGGTAGCTGCCATGACACCCGGTCTCCTCACCATGGGTATCGGCACAGACGATCGATTCACCGCTGCGGATGTTGCAGCGGTCATCGACTACACCGAAAGGTTCGATGTTGTTGTGCTGGGCCCAGGACTCGGTCCCGACGATGGGTTTGCCCGCGAGATTGTTGCCCAACGGAAGGGCAAATTGCTGATAGACGCAGATGGCCTCAACAATCTTGGCGGTGTCGATGCGCTGACCGCGAGAAGCGGTCCCACCATCATTACACCGCATGCGGGCGAGTTCGAGCGCCTTACCGGACAAGCAGCTACCTACGAAAACGCAATGAACGTTCCCGACGAAACCGGTTCGATCGTCTTACTCAAGGGCAATCCGACCTTTGTGCTTGGATCTGAGCAATGGGTGGTGACAACCGGCGGCCCTGAATTGGCCAGCATCGGAACCGGAGATGTCCTTGCCGGCGTTATCTCAGCGTTGTGGGCGTGTGGGCTCGACGGCGAGATCGCAGCCCGGTCGGGTGCTTTCTGGCACGGTGTCGCCGGTGCTGATCTAGCCTCACGACGCACGGTGACTGCGCCAGGACTTGTCGATACTGTTGGAGAGTTCCTTTGAGGCCATCACACGTTGAGGTCGATCTCAACGCCATCCGTGACAATGCCGCCGCCATCGCCGCTGCGGTGGCCCCAGCGATGCTGTGTGCGGTTGTAAAGGCGGACGGCTACGGGCACGGAGATGTCCCGTCAGCCGAGATGGCACTCGCCGGCGGTGCGCAATGGCTTGCCGTGGCGTTGGTGGAAGAGGGCATCCGGCTCCGTGACGCCGGTATTGAGGTCCCCATTCTGCTGCTGTCGGAACCGACGGCGGAAGAGGCTCCGCTTGCGGTGAAATGGAACCTGGTCCCAACCGTGTACCGCCGGAGCTTCACCGACGTGTTGGTGGAGTCGGTTGACGAGGGCACGGTATTGCCTGTCCACCTCAAGGTCGACACTGGGATGCATCGTGTTGGCGCCTCCCCAGCACAAGCCATGGACCTCGCCATCGCCATCTCCGATCACCCCCGCCTCGAGCTGCAGGGGGTCTGGACACACTTTGCCGTTGCAGACGAAGACCCGGACTTCACACGAGAGCAGATAGCGCGATTCGACGCCTTTGTTGCCGATCTAGCCAGCAACGGAATTGAACCGCCGATGCTGCATGCTGCTAACACCGCGGGCGGGCTGGAATTCTCAGAGGCCCGTTTCTCGATGGTGCGGGCCGGTCTCGGAATCTACGGCCTCCGTCCTGCCCCCGATGTTGCCCCCAACCTGCAGCTGCAGCCGGCGATGCGGGTCATTTCAGCGGTGTCATACCTGCGCTCCCTCCCCGCCGGGGCGCGGCCTTCATATGGAAGACGACTGCCTTTACCTGCCGCCGCCAAGGTGGCGACGGTTCCCATCGGGTATGCCGACGGCGTGTATCGCAGGTTGTCGAGCGTCGGTGGCGAGGTGCTGATACGGGGTAAGCGCTATCCGTACGCCGGCTCGGTCACCATGGACCAGATACTTATCAACGTGGGTGACGACGACATCACCGTTGGCGACGAGGTCGTGGTGATGGGAACCCAAGGACTGGGAAAGGTGACAGCTGAGGACTGGGCCGAGTGGATGGACACCATCAACTACGAAGTTGTCTGCAACTTTGGGCCACGTCTGCCAAGACACTATCGGAGGGGTTGTGAAATCTAACGAGACCATCACCGCGGTCCCCGGGATCGAGGTTGGCCACTGGACGGATCGCGAGGCAGCGACCGGCGTGACCGTTATCAGCCTCCCCGAGCCGAACCTGGCTGTCTTTGAAGCAAGGGGAGGAGCTCCCGGAACCAGGGAGACGGCGTTGCTGGCGCCGAGTATGAAGATTGAAACCATCCAAGCAATAGTCTTCGCCGGCGGTTCGGCTTTTGGCCTTGCTGCCGCCGACGGTGTGATGAAGGAGTTGGCAGCCGAAGGTCGGGGCCACCCCACTCCGGCCGGACCGGTGCCCATCGTCCCCGCAGCCATCTTGTACGACCTGGTTGTTGGGGAGAATGCCCCACCGGACGCCACTGGCGGTGCCGCCGCTTACCGAGCCCGATCCGCTGCACCAGTCCCGCTCGGCAGCGTTGGGGCGGGAACAGGTGCCACCGTCTCGAAGTGGAACGGGTTTGATCACATGAAGAAGGCGGGCATCGGGTCTTCGGCCACCCGTGTTGGAGCAGCAACACTTGGCGTCCTGGCGGCGGTCAACGCGGTCGGCGATGTGGTCGGTCTGGACGGGACGTGGATAACCGGGGGCCCCACCCTGCAACCACCTGAGATCGAAGGGTTCCGCGAGAACACGACCCTGGTCACCGTCGCCACAGACGCCAAGCTGAGCAAGTCCGATCTGCTCCGGCTGGCGGTACGAAGCCACGATGCTCTGGCAGTAACTTTGCGGCCTGCCCACACTCGCTACGACGGCGACATCGTCTTTGCAGTGAGCTGTGGCGAGCAAGATGCTGACCTTGATGTGCTGGGCGAAGCTGCCTTCGGTGCAGTTGCTGCAGCGATCGTCAATTCAGTTCGCAGCGCCACCACTCTTGCTGGGATACCGGCTGTTGGGCCAAGGGAATGACCGACCTCGTTTCCACCGCAGATAGGGCCCAGCAGCTGACGGTGTTGGGGGTACAGGTCCGTGACTGCACGGTCTGCCGTCTCGCTGAGACAAGGACCAATGTGGTGTTTGGTGCAGGCAACCCCAATGCCGACGTCATATTTGTCGGCGAGGGTCCAGGCCAGCAGGAAGATGAACAGGGGCTACCTTTTGTTGGCCGCTCTGGCCAACTGCTTGAGAAGCTCCTTGGCGAGATCGGCCTCAGCCGGGACGATGTGTTCATAACCAACGTGGTCAAGTGCCGGCCCCCCAAGAACCGTGACCCCCGTCCCGATGAGATCGATGCTTGCAAGGGCTACCTTCGGGAACAGCTCGAGCTGATCCAGCCCAAGGTGGCCGTGACCCTCGGCAATTTCTCGTCAAAGCTCTTGCTGCGGACCGACACCGGAATCACCAAGCTGCGTGGTCAAGCATACGAATGGTGGGGTCGTCTTCTGGTCCCGACATTCCATCCGGCAGCGGCGTTGCGGGGGAACCCCAGGGTTCTTGCGGACATGCGGGACGATTTTCAGACAATTCAGTCGATCATCGAAGGTAAGCTCCAGAGGCGCCCACCGGAGCCATCCGCTGAAGCGGAAGAGCCAGATGAGGCTCCCGACCCCGAGCAACTGGATTTGTTTCCCAACTGATGATCGAGATCGCAACCAGCTCACCTGCCGCAACGCTTGCTTTGGGGCGCCACCTTGCCTCCATGCTGCGGGCTGGGGATGTAGTGCTGCTCGCCGGACAGCTCGGTGCAGGAAAGACGCTATTTGCCGGTGGTGTCGGCGAGGGCCTTGGGGTTGAAGAACAACTCACCAGCCCTTCGTTCATTCTGGCTCGTACTCACGAGGGGTTTCTGCCTGTGGTGCATGCTGATGTCTATCGCCTTGGAACCAGCGCTGAGTTCGAGGATCTTGATCTGCCAGAGCAGGCACGCGACGGAGTACTTCTCGTGGAGTGGGGCGACGTGGTTGCCCACGGCGTCCCTGCTGATCACTTGATGGTCGAGATCGAGATTTCTGGTGAGTCGGAACGACTGTTCCGGTTCCTGCCATCGGGTACCTGGGCTGAGAGACCGCTTGGAGAGTTGACACTGTGAAGATTCTGGCCATTGATACCGCAACCAGTGCCTCCTCAATTGCGCTCGGTGATGAAGACCAGTTGGCAGCTATGTCGGTACGGGTCGACCGGCGCGGCCATGGTGGCTTTCTGGTCCCCGCGATCGACTTTGCGTTCGAAACGGCTGGGTGGAAGCCGAGCGATATCGAGGTCATCGCTGTTGACATCGGCCCGGGACTATTCACCGGGATCCGGGCCGGCATCTCGACCGCCCAGGCCATTGCGGCCGCTATCGGTGCCCCGATTGTGACTGTCAGCTCGTTGACGGCCTTGGCGGTCCGGGCCGCAACCGGCCGGCGCCGCATCTGGCCCGTTGTGGACCTTCGCCGCGACCAGTACGCCACGCAACCGTTTCAGCCTGTCCCCGGCGGGGTGGCGCCTGACGGTGCCGCCGAGATCGTGACCGCCGAAGGTCTGCACAATCTCCTCGATAGTGATGCTGAGGAGACCCTGATGGTCGGAGACGTCGACGGACTGCCCCCCAGCACTTTGCGCGGGCTGCACCGGGTCAAGAGGGGGCGTCCTCGCTATCCGTCGGCAGATGTGCTGCTCGAGATCGCCGCCATGCACGCTCGCAATGGCAACTTCGTCATGCCCGAGGATGTCCGCCCTCTCTACATGCGGGAACCGGATGCCCAGATCAATTGGAGCGACTTCCGCGACGACGGCGTGTGGCCGGGGGCGGACGCATGATGACGCTGCCTGCCGCTGTCGAATTCCGCACCGTGGCTCTTGCCGACATCCCAACGGTGGTCGCTCTGGAGCGAGAAACCTACCCGCAACCGTGGTCGGAGGGGATCTTCACCGATGAGCTGAGTCGTGATGACCGTGCCTACATCTTGGCCGAAGTCGACGGTGCGATGGTCGGCTTTGGTGGCTTGATGTTCGTTGAGCAGGATGCCCACGTAACGACGCTGGCGGTGAAAGCCGATGTGCGCAAGGCCGGGCTCGGGACCCGTCTGATGCTGCGGCTAATCGCCGCTGGCCTGGAGCGGGGAGCGCAGAATCTCACATTGGAGGTCCGGGCAACCAACGAGGGCGCACAGCGGCTCTATAACCGGTTTGGGATGGTCGCCGTTGGGGTGCGCAAGCACTATTACCGCGATGACGACGCCGTCATCATGTGGGCAACCGATATCAATCAGCCTGAGTACGCGGTCCGTCTCGACGAGATCCGCCGCGCTCTCGAGGAGCGACGATGAGTAGACCGCTGATCCTCGGGATCGAAACCAGCTGCGATGAGACAGGTGTGGCTGTCGTATCTGGCCACGACATTTTGGCGACGGTGCTGTCGTCGCAGATTGACGACCATGCCCGGTTTGGCGGCGTTGTGCCCGAGGTCGCCGCCCGTGCTCACATTGAGGCAATCCGTCCGATGGTGCACATGGCGCTGCGGCAGGCTGGGGTTCATTCGGACCAGCTGGACGCAGTTGCTGCCACTCGAGGCCCGGGTCTGGTTGGTGCCCTGATGGTCGGGTACTCGTTTGCCAAGGCAATGGCATGGACTCTCGATACTCCGTTTATTGGCGTTGACCATATGGAAGGGCATCTGTTTGCTCCCCGCCTTGAGCATGGCGACTTCGAACCGCCCGCCATTGTGTTGTTGGCCTCCGGCGGACACAGCCAGATTGTTCACGTGCGAGGCTGGGGTGACTATGAGATTATGGGGGCGACCATCGACGATGCCGCCGGCGAGGCTTTCGACAAGATCGCCCGGTTCATGGGCCTAGGGTTCCCTGGTGGGCCCGCCATCGACAAGGCGGCTGATGGTGGTGACCCCAGCATTGTGAAGTTCCCGAGGGCACTCCGGGATCAGCCATACAACTTCTCGTTCTCCGGACTCAAGACCTCCGTCATCACCTATCTGGAGAAAGCGAAGGCATCGAACACGGTGCCACCTCTCCCGGATGTGGCCGCCGCGGTACAGGAAGCCATCGTTGATGTGCTGGTTGCCAAGACCTTCAACGCGGTCGATGCGACTGGGGTCGACCGCGTGGCTGGGGGCGGGGGAGTGCTGGCCAATCGGCGGCTCCGGGCCAAGCTCCAAGCAGAAGCGGACAAGCATGGTGTTGCTTTGCATCTGCCGTCGCCGGCGTTGTGTACCGACAACGGTGCGATGATCGCGGCTGCCGGCGAGTTCCGACTCGAACGTGGCGAGATCACTCCCTGGGCTACAGACGTCAGTTCTTCTCTCCGATTGGGTAGCTGATGCAGATCCGGGATGAGTTGTGAGTCGCGGGTTCCGGCTGGGGTCGATACGTGGCGTTGATGTAGTTGCCGATCTCTCGCTGTTCTTTATTGCTGGCCTGCTCACCTGGTCGCTGTACACGGATTTGGATCGTGCTTTCCCTGGAACCGGATCGGATGCGGTGCTATTTGCTTCAGTGGCAGGTGGTGCACTGTTCTTCGGCAGCGTGTTCCTTCATGAACTCAGCCACTCGCTCGTCGCCCTTCGGCGCGGTCTCAGTGTGCGACGGATTCGGCTCTTCATCTTCGGAGGGGTTTCGGAGATCGAGGAGGAGGCAGCGACACCATCGGATGAACTGGCGGTGACCCTGGCCGGCCCGGCCACATCGTTGGCCCTTGGCGTTCTGTTCATGGCTATCGGCTGGCTGTTGTCCTCAGCCCTACCCCTTCCGGCACGAATCTCGTTGATTCTGGGTGTCGCCAACTTGTCGATAGGCCTGTTCAACCTGCTGCCGGGGTTGCCCTTGGATGGCGGGCGAATGCTGCGCGCTCTCGTGTGGCGGCGCAGTGGCGACCGAACCCGGGCAACGCAACTGGCGGTGACTACCGGTCGGATAATGGGAGCCAGTCTGATGGCCGGGGGAGTAGGCCTCACCGTGGTGAGCGGAGACATATCTGCGCTGTGGTTTGTAGCAGTTGGATGGTTCCTGTTTGAGGCGGCATCTACTTCGGCCGTGCAGGAGGAGTTCCAGTCGCGTATCGAGGGCGTCAGTGTCGGCGACGTGATGCGGCGTACCGAGCTTGCAATAGACGGCGCATTGACAGTGACGGCGGCTCTGGACCTCCACGGCTGGGGCGACAGACTGCGCGCCATGCCGGTAGCCGCCGATGGTCGCGTCGTCGGCATATTCGGTACCAAAGAGGTTTCCGGGGTGGATCTAGTAGCACGGGGGCGGACCACCGTTGCAGACGCAATGACTGTCATCGGACCGGGAGATGTTGTGTCGTCAGATGTCGCTTTGCGACGTGCGCTCATGCCGGAAACGGGAGCCGCCGGGGTGCTTGTTGTTGTTGAAGCGGGCGAGGTGGTGGGGCTGCTGACGGCAGAGGAACTGAGCCCCCTTCTTGGTGACTTATCCGCCAAACGCCGTCGCTGAGCAGCCGCCTGGACCACCTCTTAGGTCTCTAGCACTCGTCTTGTTCGTCTGCTAGCACTTGCACTGAGAGAGTGCTAACATCTGGCACTCGACTAACAAGACTGCTAATCCTCGGAAGGAGGAAGTCGGATGAATCTCAAACCCCTGGGTGACCGCATCGTGGTCAAGCCTGAGGAAGAGGCAGAGTCACGCACCGCAAGCGGACTCGTCATTCCCGATACCGCAAAAGAAAAGCCCCAATTGGGCTCGGTACTTGCGGTAGGTCCCGGCGAGTACAAAGACGGTGAGCGGATTCCGCTCGACGTCGCCGTCGGTGATGTTGTTTTCTACTCGAAGTACGGCGGCACTGAGGTCAAGGTTGAAGGTACCGATTACCTCATCCTCTCGGCCCGTGACGTACTCGCAGTACTCGCATAGGAAGGCTGCTACTAAATGGCTGCAAAAGAACTGAAGTTTAATGAAGAGGCCCGTCGTGCTCTCCAGGCGGGCGTAGACAAGCTCGCCAACACCGTCAAAGTGACACTTGGCCCCAAGGGCCGCAACGTCGTTCTGGAGAAGAAGTGGGGCGCACCCACGATCACCAATGACGGTGTCACCATCGCAAAGGAAATCGAGCTCGACGACCCTTTTGAGAATATGGGTGCCCAGCTCGCCAAAGAGGTTGCGAACAAGACCAACGATGTTGCCGGTGACGGCACCACCACGGCCACTGTGCTTGCGCAGGCCATGGTCCAGGACGGGCTTCGGCTCGTTGCTGCCGGCTCCAACCCCATGGAGCTCAAGGTCGGTATCGAAGAGGCCGTCGCCAATGTCGTCGAGGCAATCGCCGAAGCGGCTACCCCCGTCGATTCCAATTCGAAGGATCAGATTGCCTACGTCGCGGCCAACTCCGCTGCGGACCGCAATATCGGTGAGCGTATCGCCGAAGCCATGAAGAAGGTCGGCAACGAGGGTGTCATCACCGTCGAGGACAGCCAGACATTCGGTGTCGATCTCGACTTCACCGAGGGTATGCAGTTCGACAAGGGCTACATTTCCCCGTACTTCATCACGGATCCGGATCGCCAAGAGGCCGTCATTGAGGACCCATATATCCTCATCGTCAACCAGAAGGTCACCTCGGTCCAGGATCTCCTTCCTGTACTCGAGAAGGTCATGCAAACCGGCAAGACCATCCTCATCCTCGCTGAGGATGTAGAGGGTGAGGCTCTAGCCACACTCGTCGTGAACCGCCTCCGTGGCACGTTCAGCTCCGTCGCCGTCAAGGCTCCTGGGTTCGGCGAGCGTCGCAAGGCCATGTTGCAGGACATCGCCATCCTCACTGGTGCCACTGTCATCAGTGAAGAGATCGGTCTGAAGCTTGATGGTGTGACCATCGACATGCTGGGCCGGGCCCGCAAGGTCGTTGTCACCAAGGACGACACAACCATCGTCGAGGGTGCTGGCACCCACGCCGAGGTTGACGCTCGGGTCAAGCAGATTCGCCAAGAGATCGACAACTCTGATTCCGACTGGGATCGTGAGAAGCTCCAGGAGCGTCTCGCCAAGCTGTCCGGCGGCGTTGCCGTCATCAAGGTTGGCGCGGCGACTGAGGTCGAGCTCAAGGAAAAGAAGCACCGTATCGAAGACGCCATCCAGGCGACTCGTGCGGCCGTCGAAGAGGGAATCGTCTCCGGTGGAGGCGTTACCTTGATTCGTGCGGGTGCTGCCATCAAGAACCGTGGCGGGACAGATGACGTCAAGGCGGGCCGAGCGCTCGTCGGCCGGGCGCTCGAGGCCCCGCTGCGTCAGATCTCAGTCAACGCTGGCCACGAGGGTGGCGTCGTTGTCGAG
>RCND010000286.1_pt1 | contig 28550 bp, 20 predicted proteins | sample 2041351 | NCBI WGS metagenome assembly RCND01 (sample SAMN09708230, study PRJNA481090) | Marine sediment metagenome, whole genome shotgun sequencing project. | biome: marine sediment; feature: ocean; material: sediment; isolation source: Sewage treatment plant 12B marine sediment (STP12B) ... | reverse complement strand
GGGCGGCTGCAGCCGCCCTCCGAGTAGCCGTGTAGCCTGGTCCGTCTGTGAGCGCTCCTCTTGAATCCCTCGTTTCCGCATGGCCAAAGACGCTGGTACCTGCACAGTCGGGTCGTCTTGTGGTGCCTCCGGGGATACGGGCGCTGAGTCTCGCTGGAGTGGCCAGCCACTCTGATCTGCCGGTGCTTGCTGTTGTCCCCGGCGAGCGAGTGGCCGAGGAATTGTTCGATGACGTGTGTCTGTTCACAGACCAGGCATGGCATCTTCCCGCATGGGGGACCCTGCCCTTCGAGCATGTGTCACCGAACGTGGCCACGATGGCGCACCGCGCCCAAGCCCTGCACGAACTCGAGACCGGAGCGGCGGGCACCATCATTGTTGCCTCGGTACGTGCTGTTACTCAGCGACTCAGCCCCTCGACCTTTGCGCCGGTGGTTGTCAGAGCTGGCGAGGACCATGGTTTCGACAGGCTGATTGCCGAATTGACAGTCCACGGCTACCACCGAACCGATCGTGTCGAGAGTCGCGGCGAATACGCCGTACGTGGCGGCATCGTCGATCTGTTCCCCGCCCAGGGAACAGAGGCCTACCGCATCGAATTCTGGGGCGACGAGGTCGACGAAATCCGCAACTTTGGGATTGGGTCGCAGCGGTCCGTTGATTCGGTGGACTGTGTGGAAGCGTTCCCCGCCCGGGAGCTCCGCCCCGATGCAGGGGTACGCACCAAAGCCGAGGCCTTGCTCAAAGAACAACCGTGGGCCGCGGAAACCTGGGATCGGGTCGCTGCCGGATTGACGTTCCAAGGCCTTGAGTCGTGGTTGCCGTGGATGGCAGAAGAGACAAGCACTCTTGATTTGTCCGCTCCCCGCTACACCATCGTGTTCGACCCAGTGCAGGCAAGGGCACGGAGTGAAGAGCTGCGGGGGGAAGAAGCAGATCTCGCCGCCACTCTTGCTCCAACATGGGGGAGTGGTGCTCCAGAGCCCGCCGATCACCCTGCGCTCTATCTCGAGTTTCGTGATGACAGCTACGCAGCCGCACCCCCGCAAGCTGCCGGACCGGGTGATGATGTTGTCGAAGTGCGTGGCCTCGATGCGATCGCAGGCGACGCCGATTCGATTGCCGCCGCATTGCAGCACTGGCAGGGTAGAGGAGTCGAGATCGTGGTCGCCATGGATGGGGCCGGAGCCGCGACACGTATCGCAAGGTTGCTCGGTGAGGCTGGGCACTTGCTGCCGGTCCGCAAAGAGCTTGGCGCAGTCGAGTCAGCGGTGCTCGGCGAGGGTATCCACCACGGGTTTGTTGCTCCCCAACTGGGTCTTGGCGTTGTGGGAGAACGCGAGGTAGCCGGTAGGCGCCGGGCTCATCGGCGCAGCCGGCAAGTCCAGGTCGAAGAACCCGGCGAGGCATACCGTGATCTCAGCGCTGGCGACTACGTGGTCCATCATCACCACGGCATTGGCCGCTTTGAGGGTCTGGTGCATCGGGAGATAGCTGGTGTCGAGCGCGACTATCTGCTGATCAAGTTCCACGGCGAGGACCGGATCTACGTTCCCACCGATCAGCTGGCTGCCGTCGTCCGCTACACCGGTGGTGAGGCACCCCGCCTGTCGCGCATGGGAGGCGCCGATTGGGCAAAGACGCGGACCAAGGTACGCAAGGCCGTCGCCGTGGTGGCAGAAGCTGTCGTCGAATCTCACCGGCAGCGAGCAGCCGCAACCGGTTTCGCGTTCGAAAAGGATACGCCATGGCAGGCCGAGTTTGAGTCGGCCTTTCCGTATGAGGAGACCCGCGACCAGGTGACCGCAATCGCGGACGTCAAGGCGGATATGGAAGACGCTGCGCCGATGGATCGTCTTATCTTCGGCGATGTCGGCTTTGGAAAGACCGAGGTGGCTCTGCGGGGGGCGTTCAAGGCCGTGCAAAGCGGCAAGCAGGTCGCTCTCCTAGTTCCTACAACGCTCCTCGCCCAACAGCACTTCGCAACCATGGAGCAGCGTTTTGCGCCCTACCCGATCAAGGTCGGGTCGTTGAGCCGGTTCCTCACGGCGGCGCAACAACGTGAGACCATTCGGGGTCTAGGAGACGGCTCGATCGACTTAGTCATAGGGACCCACCGACTCCTATCTGAGGACGTCGAGTTCAAAGACCTTGGGTTGCTTATCATCGATGAAGAACAGCGGTTTGGGGTGGCGGCCAAGGATAAGTTGAAGCGACTGCGGTCCTCGATCGACGTGCTCACGCTTACCGCGACCCCAATCCCGCGCACCCTCGAGATGGCGCTCACCGGGATCCGAGAAGTGAGTCACATTCGAACTGCACCAGAGGACCGACACCCCATCCTCACCTACGTCGGACCACTCGATGAGCGGGCCACCTCAGCTGCGATTCGCCGTGAGATGTTGCGCGAAGGTCAGGTCTTCTACGTACACAACCGGGTCCAATCGATTGACCATGCCGTTGCCCGGTTGCGCGAGCTGGTTCCCGATGCAAGGTATGCGGTCGCCCACGGGCAAATGAGCGAGAGTCGCCTCGAGCAGGTGATGTTTGACTTCTGGAATGGCGAATACGACGTGCTGGTGGCAACGACCATCATCGAGTCCGGTCTTGACCTTCCCCAGGTCAACACGCTGCTGGTGGAGCGGGCCGATCGTCTCGGACTTGCTCAGCTATATCAGCTGCGTGGTCGTGTCGGCCGATCCAACCAGCGCGCCTATGCCTATCTGTTCCACCCGAAAGAGCAGACCCTTTCGGAGGCTGCCTACCGGCGTTTGGAGGCTATTGGTGAGTACTCGGATCTCGGGTCTGGCTTTGAACTGGCCATGCGTGATCTCGAGATTCGTGGTGCCGGCTCGATTCTCGGCGAGACCCAGGCCGGGCATATCTCGGCCGTAGGGTTCGATCTGTACGTCGAATTGGTTTCTGATGCCGTGACCAAGCTCAAGGGCGAGACGCTTCCCGAGCGTCCTGCCGAGATCCGCATCGACATCCCGGTCGATGCTCATTTACCTGATCACTACGTTGACAGTGCCAACGAGCGGCTCGAGGCGTATCGCCGCATGGCGGCGGCCGAAACCGAATCTCAAGTAATGGATGTGAGCACAGAGTGGCGTGACCGATTCGGAGAGTTGCCCCCGCAGGCAAAGGCTCTCGTTGATGTGGCGGTGTTGCGGGTCGAAGCCCTGCGGGTCGGTCTCACCGAGATCGTCAAGGTCCGCAACGAGGTCCGTCTCGGGCCGGTTTCATTCAAGACCTCTCAGGAAGTTCGACTCGATCGCTTGGCGCCACGATCGATTGTGCGCGGCACGACACTCTTCATGCCGACGCCCCGCGGCGAGCTTGCGCATGCGTTGATCGAATTCGTTCGTAAGATGTGGCCACCAGAACAGGAGAATCCGACCTAATGCCCGTCTTCCGCCGTCTGCTAGTTGTCCTTGCCCTAGCTTTGCTTGCCGCCTCCTGCTCAACAGCGGATAGGTTGGCGACCGTCAACGGGGACGAGATCACCAAGAGTGATCTGTATGCACTGCGGCCGAGCTATGAGAACGGCGGCTCATCGGTGACCGGTGAGCAACTGCGTCAAGACGTGAGCGATCTTGTCCTCTTGGAAGCTGCCAGCCAGGCGGCCGTTGCCGACTTTGGCCTGGAACTCACCGATGCAGTTATCGACGAGCGTATTGCCAACCCGCCGGGACGTTATGCGTCAGTGCTCAACCCAGCGGTAGCTGCACCCGATGCCAATGAAACGACGCGCCGCAGCAGAGCAATTGCCACCCTGCTCATTGATGCGGTCGCACCCAGTTTGATAGCTGCCGAGCCTGGGGGGCTCGAGGCCCTGATATCAGAACAGCCCGATACCGTCGCTCAGGTTTGTGTCAGGCACATCGCCGTCGCCTCGATTGCCGATGGCGAAGCCGTCCTGGCCCGTCTCGTCGATGGGGAGGACTTCGTCGAGGTTGCCGCAGAGGTGTCGTTGGACCAAGCAACCCCAGAGGGTCTGATCGGTGGCGACGATGGCAACTGTCTGGAATGGTTGACGGCCATCGGACCAGAGTTTGCGACTCTGGCGGCGACGGCCGAGCTAGGCGTTCCCCTTGGCCCTGTTCCCAATGGGTCCGGGTGGAGTGTGATCCGTATCGAAGACCGGGTGAGCCCCTCATCTGTGGCCGATCTCGAAGCAAACATCATGGACTACGTGAACCCGGCGCTGACCAGCACCCTCTACTCCACCTGGGTCACCAGAGCGGTCCGCAACGCTGACATTGATGTGTCCGCAACGATTGGCCGCTGGTCGGAGGTTGGCCTTGGTATCGCCCCGCCGGGTGAGTGAGCCCCGACTAGTCATCGTTGGCCTTGGTCCCGCTGGTCTGGAACGGCTTTCGGCACATTCGTTGGCGCTTCTCGAAGACACTGATCGGACCGTGATCGTTAGAACCTCGCAACATCCCGCTGCGGTGGAGCTGTCCGTCCGTCGCCAGGTCATCGCGTGTGACGATCTGTACGACAGCGGTGCGGGTTTTGACGAGGTGTATCGATCAATTGCCGACCGTGTTTTGGAGTCTGCTGCCGGGACACCGACCGTTTATGCCGTTCCCGGATCTGCAGTGGTCGGTGAGCGTGCCGTCGCCGTCATCAGGGAGGACGCCAAGGAAAAGGGACTGAGCGTCGAGCTGATACCGGGGGAGTCCTTCTTAGATCTTGTCTACGCAGAGGCCGGCATCGATCCGATTGTTCGGACGGTGAAGATCGTCGATGGCCGCGACTTGCCAGATCCGCTCATCTTCGACGCGGCCCTCATCATCACCCAGGTCGACCGTCCCGAGGTTCTTGCTGACGTTGCCGCCGAGCTGGGGCGAATCCTGGTCGATGAAACCGCCGTGACGGTGCTGGACCGCCTCGGCGATTCTGATCAGATAGTGCGCCAGCTGGAGCTGGGTGATCTTGCAGCCTACGAGCCGGGGCCTCGGACCAGTCTGTTCCTCGACCCCGAGCCGGCTGGCTGGTACGGCCTCGTTGTGGTTAACCGTCTTCTCCGTAGAGAATGCCCATGGGATCGGAAACAAACCCACCACAGCCTGGTGAGCCACCTCATAGAAGAGACGTACGAGACCATCGATTCAATCCGGGCGCTACCACCCGAAGCTCCGGCAGGGGAACCCGACTACGGGGCCTACGCCGAGGTGGAAGAGGAACTCGGCGACTTGCTGCTCCAGGTGGTATTTCATGCAACGTTGGCCAGCGAAGTCGGGGCATTTGATGTCGAAGAGGTCGCTGAGATTATCCGTCGCAAGCTGATTCATCGTCATCCTCATGTCTTCGGTGAGGTCATTGCCGAGGATGCCGAGTCGGTGGTCGCCAACTGGGAAGCCATCAAGAGCAAGGAAAAAGCCCGCCAGTCCCTGATGGATGACATTCCATCGGCAATACCGGCAATGGTGCGGGCCGACAAAGTGCAGCGGCGTGCCAAGTCCGTCGGCTTTGATTGGGATCGACCGGAACCAGTGTTCGACAAGATCCGAGAAGAACTCGACGAACTCGCCGCCGAGGCTGACGATCCGGTTCGAGCGACAGAAGAATTGGGAGATCTGTTGTTTGCAGTGGTGAACCTGGCTCGCCATTTGAGCGTTGATCCCGAGCTTGCGCTAGCCGGTGCCAGCGACCGGTTTGCCTCGAGAATCCGCTCCATGGAAGGGGATGCCGCCGCCGACAGCCGCGAGCTTGTTGATCATTCTGCAGAAGAGCTCGAAGGCTTGTGGGAGCAGGCAAAAGATGCCGAGCGCAACACGTAAGTAATCGGCCCCACCGATGTCGATTGATTGTTGTACTCGGAAGTCCTAGGTCTAACCTCTTAGTGATGATAAATTCGGGCACATAGAGAGGGCCCTTTTCATGACAACAATCACTCGAATATGGGCCCGCGAGGTCCTGGACTCCAGGGGAAACCCAACAGTTGAGGCCGAAGTAACGCTTGCTGGCGGGGGCTTTGGCCGTGCTTTGGTTCCGTCTGGAGCTTCAACAGGGGCACTCGAAGCCAACGAGCTTCGGGACGGCGGCGACCGCTTCGGCGGTAAGGGCGTACAGCGGGCCGTCGACAACGTCAACAACACGATCGCTCCGGCGCTGATCGGTATTGACGCGACTCGTCAGGAAGCCATCGATCAGCGGATGCTCGATCTCGATGGAACTCCGAACAAAGAGACTCTCGGTGCCAACGCCATTCTTGGTGTATCCATGGCGGCAGCTCGGGCGGCCGCATCTGGCCTCGGCATGCCGTTGTATAGGTACATCGGCGGTACCTCGGCCCGGGTCCTCCCGGTGCCCTGCCTCAACGTTCTAAACGGTGGCGCACACGCTGCCAACTCAATCGACATCCAGGAATTCATGCTGGTCCCCGGCGGCTTCCCCAGCTATAAGGAAGCACTGCGGGCCGGTGTCGAGACCTACCATGCACTGAAGAAGGTGCTTGCCGGCCGTGGTCTGAGCACCAACGTTGGTGACGAGGGTGGCTTTGCCCCCAACTTGCCTGCTGACCGGGCGGCACTGGAGCTGCTCTCTGAGGCAGTCGAATCTGCGGGCTACAAGCTCGGCGACGAGATTTCATTCGCACTTGATGTTGCGGCCACCGAGATCTATCGCGCCGGACGGTACGAGTTTGACGGACGCCAGCTAACCGCAGGCGAGATGGTCGATTACATGTCCGGTCTCGTCAATGACTTCCCGCTGGTCTCAATTGAAGATGGCCTGGCCGAGGATGATTGGGATGGTTGGAAGATCATGACCGAGCAACTCGGTGACAAGGTGCAATTGGTCGGCGATGACTTGTTTGTCACCAATGTCGACTTGTTGCAGCGTGGCATCGATCAGGACATCGCCAATGCCATCCTCATCAAGGTCAACCAGATTGGCTCGATGTCAGAGACGCTGCACACCATGGAGCTTGCGGTCGAGAATTCCTACGGCCTGATGGTTTCGCACCGTTCCGGAGAGACTGAGGATTCGCTCATCAGCCATCTTGCGGTGGCAACAAACGCGGGTCAGATCAAGACCGGCGCACCAGCCCGTGGCGAACGGACTGCAAAGTACAACCAGCTCCTGCGTATCGAAGAGGCCCTCGGTGACGAGGCTCGTTTTGCAGGCTGGAAAGCGTTCAAGAAGTAGGTAGCGGTCGGAATGACGACAACGGACACACCGGCGACAAAAACCGCCCGAGCAGGAAGACGGGGACCATTCTTTGCCGTTTTGATGCTCGCCGGTCTGGCGATTGTTCTTGCCGGTGTGTTTCCGTTTCGTCAGCTCATTGCCCAGGAGCGACTGGTTGACAACACCAGGGAACAACTCGATGCGCTGGCAGCGGGGAACCAGACTCTCCGGGAGGAGATCGATGCGGTCCAGTCACCGTCTGAGCTCGAGCGGATCGCCAGAGAGCAGTACGGCATGGCCGAGCCTGGCGAAACAACCTATGTGGTTGAGCTCGAGGGTGGCCCGACACTCGATGGCGTCGTCGTTGCCGAGCAAGGGTTCGATTCTCGGTCGCTGCTCGAGAGATTCTGGGACTTTCTGACTGGTCGTGACCTCGTCCCAGATGGATGATCGAAGCGTCGTAGCTGCACAGCTCAGCCGCGAGCTGAGGTCGATTGTTGACGTAGTGGCACGGTGCCCCCTTGGTTTGCCGACGGTGACCAAAGTGCCACCGCATCTCGACGACGGAACACCTTTCCCAACAACCTTCTGGTTGACCTGCCCGCTAGCGCAACGCCGGATTGGGAGGTTGGAGGCTGCTGGGGGGGTGAAGAAGGCCGAAGCTCGTATCGAAAGCGATCCGGTCTTTGCAGCGGAACACCACCAGGCAACGATGCGATATGCCACCGACCGGGACGCTCTTATCGAGAGCGATGCACCGCAGCACCGCCCGTCAGGGGGCGTCGGCGGTACCCGCCTCGGGGTGAAGTGTCTGCACGCCCACTACGCCGATCACGCTGCGGGCAACGCCAATCCAGTTGGTATCGCCACCGCAGCTGATATCGAACCGCTTGACTGTTCGATCCGATGCGTGGTCGAGGTCGACGATGTTGTTGTGAGGAACCCCGATTGGGTGGAACCACCGCGATGAGAGTTGCCGCCGTTGACATCGGGACCAATACCGTCCGACTCCTCATTGCAGAGGTCGTTGGTAGCGGCTCCGCCGCCACGCTTGGCGAGCTAGAGCGCCACGAGGTGATAACGAAGCTGGGCGAGGGTCTTGATACATCCGGAAGGCTTGGCGACGCACCAATGGGGAGGGCGCTCGGTGGGCTGGGGTATTTCGCTGGCTTGATCGATGGTACCGATGTTGTGGCCAAAGCGGGTGTAGCTACTGCCGCGACCCGGAGCGCCGCAAACGGTGCAGAGTTCGCCGACAGCGTCGCTGATGTGCTTGGCTTTCGTCCTTTGGTTATCGATGGCGTGGAGGAAGCTCGTCTTACGTTCAACGGGGCGACCAGGGCGCTCGAGGCCAAAGGATCGTTCTGCGTGATTGATGTCGGCGGCGGTAGTACCGAGTTCGTGGTTGGTGAGCACCACCCTGATTATGCGATGAGCGTTGACATCGGTTCTGTGCGTCTGACCGAGCGGGTGACTGCTCTCGGTCTGCGGAACCCAGAAGAGACCCGCGACTATGTCGACGGGTTGTTCGACCATGTGGTGCCGCCCTACCAAGCGTCGCATGTTCTGGGCTCAGGAGGCACGTTCACGACCATGGCCGCAGTTCACTTCGGTATTGAAACCGGCGAACTGGAGATGAGAACGGACGTCGTCGTCTCGCTCGCCGCGTTGCGAGAGACAGCAGATCGTCTCCAGGGGATGAGCCAGGCGGAGATTGCGGCGTTGCCAGGTGTTGCTCCGGGTCGCGCCGGTGTCCTCCAGGCGGGATCCATTTGCGCCGAGCGGGCAGTTGCCCACATTGGCGTGACCCAGGTCGGGATATCCGTCAGCGACATCCTGGATGGACTCGCTCTGGAACTAGCGCTGGCATAGCGGGTGCCCGCAAGGCGGGCACCTTGCGAGTTTCTGCGTCGCAGAAACTCGGGGCGTTGCAAGCGGCCCTGGTGCCTAATCGTCTTCTTTGGCGTCAGCGACGACCTTGTCGGTCAGTTGCGATGGCAGTTCCTGATAGTGGTCGTGCTCTGCGGTGAACGTTCCCCACCCTTGAGTGAGCGCCCGGAGGTCCATTGCGTAGCTGATGATCTCCGAAGTCGGTACCAGGGCAGTGATCATCTGGCGTCCGCCCGATGATGATTCGGTTCCTTGGACCTGACCACGGCGGGAGGACAAGTCACCCATGACCTCGCCCTGGTAGTTGGACGGGACCGATACGGCGATCTTTGATACGGGCTCCAGCACGATCGGTGAGGCGTCGCCCATGGCTGCCTTGAATCCCAGCCGACCTGCCATCTTGAAACTCATCTCGGACGAGTCGACAGCGTGGTATTTGCCGTCGTAGACACGAACTCGGACGTCAACTACTGGGAAGCCGAGCACGCCGCCATCAACCATGGTCTCGCGGATTCCCTGCTCTACAGCGGGGATGAACTGCCGCGGGATCGATCCACCCTTGATCTCGTCTACGAACTCGAAGCCCTCACCGCGGTGAGTCGGCTCCACCTTGAGCATGGCAACACCAAACTGTCCGTGGCCACCGCTCTGTTTCTTGTACTTGCCTTCGGCCTGTGCCTTGCGGCTTATGGTCTCGCGATAGGGCACTCGCACCGGTTCGGTTTCGACTTCGACCCCAAACTTACGGCTGAGCCGCTGCTGGGTGATCATCAGGTGAGTCTCTCCCATACCCCGCAGCAGAGTCTGATGTGTCTCGGCGTTGCGCTCGACGACGATCACGGGGTCTTCCTGCTGGATGCGGCGCAAGGCATTGGCCAACTTGTCCGTATCCGCCTGGGTCTTGGCGTGGATCGCCGTTGCCAGGACCGGCGTCGGCGTCCGTAGCTGGGGGGCGGTGATTGGCTGGCTCTTGACTGAGAGGGTGTCGCCTGTTGCCGTCTCATTCAGCTTGGCTACTGCACCAAGATCACCCATCGGTAGTGAATCCACCAACTCTGATTCCTTACCGATCATCGCCGCAATCTTGGCGAGCTTCTCGTCGCTGTTGCTCCGCTGGTTGTGCAACACATGCTCGGCATTGACCTTGCCGGAGAGGACACGGAACAGAGAAATCTGTCCGACATACGGGTCCGCAATGGTCTTGAAGACCTGGATCAGCGGATCTCCATCGGCTTTGAGTTCGATCTCGACTTCTTCGCCACCGGCAGTGACTCTGAGGTTCTTGCGGCGCAGCGGTGACGGTCCGATCTCGACGATGAAATCGGCGAGCCGGTCGACTGCGATGGGTCCGGTTGCGGATCCACACACGACCGGGAACACCGATCCCTGTGCTACCCCGATCGCCATCGTCTTTTCGAGCTCTATCGCGTCGGGAACCTCGCCCTCCAGGTACTTTTCGAGCAGATCATCGTCAGCGACGACAATTCCCTCTACAAGGTTGTTATGAACCTTATGCTCTCGTTCTTCGAGCTCATCGGGAATCTCGGCTTCCTGTGCTGAGCCGCTGTCATAGATGTAGGCCTTGTCGGTGAAGAGGTCAGCGACACCATGGAATGCGGAGCCTTCGCCGATCGGGAGTTCGATCGGGGCGATACCAGCGCCAAAGCGCTGTTGGAGTGACTCCAGCGTCTTGTCGAAGGAGGCCTCCTCTTTGTCAAGCTTGTTGATGAAGATCATGCGTGGCAAACCGAGTACCTCAGCGGCCCGCCAGGCACGCTCGGTGCCGACTTCAACGCCGTCGGTGGCGGAGACGACGAAGACGGCAAGGTCGGCTACGTGGAGGCCGGCGTACACATCGGCGACGAAGTCGGTATGGCCCGGTGTGTCAATGATGTTGATCTTGTGACCGTGCCATTCGATGGGGGCAAGTGCGAGGCTCAACGAGTGGCCTCGCTCATGCTCTTCTGGGTCGAAGTCGGTGACTGTGTTCCCGTCTTCAACCCGTCCCAGCCTGGAAACGGTACCGGCGCGATAGAGCATTGCTTCGGCGAGAGTCGTCTTCCCTGCTCCGCTGTGACCAACTAATGCGACGTTGCGGATCTTTTCAGGTGGGTAGACCTTCACCAGGGCTCCTCTGTAGACGGGTTAACGTGAGCCACGAGGATACTCGACCGGGGCGAGTCTCAGCCAGCCAGCCGGTAGGATCGGGGAGGGCAGTTGGACTGTCAAAAGATCAGTTCTAGCCTGCCCCACTCATGCCCGGATGGCGAAACCGGTAGACGCGGCGGACTTAAAATCCGCTGCCCCGTAGGGGCGTGCAGGTTCGAGTCCTGCTCCGGGCACCCAACACATCACGTCTGGCGTCCGTGAGCGCCGTATGCAGCGGTGATGGACGCCAGAGTGTCTATGACTTGGTCCGCGGCCGTCGTGAGTTGTTTCCATGTGAATCGATAGACGGTCCACCCCGCTTGGTGCGCCTGGTTCTGCTTGTCGCGATCCCTCTGGAACGACCCTGGGTCCATGTGCCACTTCTCGCTGTCCAACTCGATCAGGGCTCGTTGTTGCGGGTATGCGAAGTCGAATCTCCCGATGAACCGGCCATTGTGGAGCTCGAACTGCGGTTCCGGCATCAGTAGTGCAGAGCGGACGACGATCGACCTGAATAGGTCCTCAAGCGTGCTCTCGGTAACACTTTGCCAGGCGTGCCGTTCTTCGATGAGTGGCCGGATGGTACCCACTCCGGTTCGACCCGGCCTGGCGACTCTCTTCACGAAATCCTGAATCTCGGAGAGGGTGAAGAGGTTGGTCCGGAGGCCAGCATCGAGGCATCTGGCGACGACACCCATTGGCGCAGACGCACCGAGATCGACCACCGTTCGCACCGCGGTCGTCACCGGGATCTCGGCGACGGCAACAATGTCCGCCTCCAGGAGGTCCTTGGACTCGTGGACGACAAAGTCATCGGTCCGTACCCGCAGATGCCGCCGCGATGTCACCTCTGGTTGGTCGGGGCGGAGCGATGTGAGACCCCACAGGTAGGCGGCGGTTGTGTGTGACGCCGCGGAGACTGAGCCAGCGGACAGTACCGAGGCCATCACCGACCGGTGCCATGTTGCGGGTGAGCCCGCAAAGCACAACACGTGAGGGTGGATCCGTTCGTAGACGCCGTTGGCAACCCGCCCGTCGATGGTGCGGTCCATGACGTTGACGGTGCGTGCTTGCGAACGCGTGAACACGCCGTACTGGCTCTTGGCGATTGCCGCGAGGCGTTGAGATGCGCTTTCCATGCCACAACTTGCCATTTTTGGGCGCCGATTCGAACCCCCTTGTGCGTCTGGCGTCCGTGAACGCCGCATTCAGCGGCGACGGACGCCAGACGCGTGAATCTGGGTCGGGCGCGGTGATAGGGTCAGCGAAGGATTTCGCGATCTGGTGAGCGGGTCACAAACCTCAATGGTGTAGGCGTGACAACCGATACCACATTGTTGTTCAGGAGAAACAATCTCGTACACACCCCAAGACGGCGAAACCAACGAGATCAATGCTGCAATCGAAGAGGCGGCAGGTCGAAGCGCGTCCGGCGAGGTTCCGAAGCGACCAGTTGGGCGCTACATCATCGGACTTGCGATCATCGCAATTGCCGCCGTTGCATCAACAATCCTGACCTCAACAGCGCTGGCCAGACAGGAAAAGGACGCCGGGGTACTCGAGACGGTCACCCAGCAGATCCTGCTGAGCGAAGCAATAGAGAACGTCGGGTTCGACATCGAAGCGACCGATACCCTCGACGAGCGTAGTGACGCCGTTGACCATCTCGAACGCGAGTTGATCCGGATTCGCACCAACCACGAGGCGCTTCGCTACGGAAGCATCGACCTTGATCTACCCACCGACCACAGCTCGACCTTCAACGATCGTATCGAAGCCGAGGTGGAGCCGCATTTCACGGCGATGGCTCGACTCGCCGAAGAACTAATCGAAAATGGATCGTCCGGGGGGAGATTGCGTGTCGGAGCAGCAGGGGAGTTGGCGCGCTCGTCGGAGGAATTCCGGGAGGGGATGAAGGCAATCGCCACCCTCATCAAGGATGAGGCGCAGGCCCGTGTGGTCAATCTTCGCACTACCCAGTTGATCTTGTTGTCGGTGATGCTGCTACTGATCGTGCTCGAAGCCCTATTCCTGTTCCGCCCCGCGGTGCGCGGAGTGCGCAAGGAGTGGGAACTGCGAGCCGTCGAACATGAAACCGAGCGGGCCGAGGACCAGCAAAAACTCAGCTATCTGGCACGGTATGACCCGCTGACCGGGCTCATTAATCGCTTCTTGTTCAGCGACCGTCTCCAAAGTGCCATCGCTCGGGCCCGGCGTGACGAATCCCTGGTTGCCCTCATGTTCCTCGACCTCGACGACTTCAAAGCAGTCAACGACCACTACGGACACGCCACAGGTGACGCGCTCCTCAAGCAGGTGGCGAAGAGAATCGTCGCCGCCGTCAGAGAAACCGACAGCGTCGCACGCATCGGTGGTGACGAGTTCACTGTGATCCTCGAAAGCGGATCGCGGCTCGAGGATGCGGGCCAGGTCGCAGGGAAGATTCTCGACTCAGTGGCCGAGCCGTACCTTGTCGGCAACCGTGAGCTGCGAGTCACTACGTCGATTGGCATCGCCATGTACCCGCTGGACGGTGACACTTCCCAAGCGTTGCTACGGGACGCCGACATCGCCATGTACTCCGCCAAGGCCGCTGGGTCGAACAACTATCAGTACTTCACGCCCAAGCTGCGGCAGAGCGCTTCCGACAGGCTGCGCCTGATCGATGGATTGCGCCGGGCAGTGGCAACCGGCGACGGCCTCAGACTTGTGTATCAGCCGTGGATCGACACCGATAGTGGCGTTGTCGCTGGCGTCGAAGCACTGCTGCGCTGGGAACACGAGGAAATGGGCATGGTTCCCACAGAGAAGTTCGTTTCGCTCGCCGAGCAAACTGATTTAATCGTGCCCCTGGGCCTGTGGGCCATGAACGAAGCCTGCCGTCAGTTGAAGAGATGGCATGATGCAGGGCTCCAGAAGTTCGCCGTCTCCATCAACGTCTCACCCCGCCAGTTGCGCCGCGGTAACCTGGCCGAGGTAGTCGAGCAGACGCTGGAGCGCACCAAGCTGGACGCCTCTTGGCTCAAGCTGGAGTTGACCGAACGAACCTTGGTCGAGGACACCGAGACCGCCCGCCGCACCCTGGAGCGGCTGCGCGCCATCGGCGTTTCTATTGCCATCGACGACTTTGGGACGGGCTACTCGTCGCTGAGCTACCTGAAAAGCTTTCCCATCGATACCATCAAGATTGATAGGGAGTTTGTCCGCGACGCGGTGACCGATGCCGACACTGCAACCGTTTCAGAGTCGATGGTTTCGCTTGCCAAGAGCTTGCGGCTCGAAGTGATTGCCGAAGGTGTCGAAACCCGCGAGCAGCTCGATATGGTTCGCGGCTTTGGCTGCAATCTGGTGCAGGGCTTCTATATCTCCCGGCCGCTCGCTGTCGACCGGATGCCACGTGCGGTAGAGAAAGGCTTTGGCTTCAGCGCCCAAGCCAGCGGTGGATCGTCAACGGGCTAGCCTTTGCCCGTGATTTCTCCCCAACAAGTTTCGATCGGTCTTGGCGTTGGCACCCAGCCTCCGCTCGGCCGCATCGCATTGGCGACTCGTGCGGCCCGTACCGCACGTCTTGACGCGATCTGGACCGTTGACCACTTCCAGGGCTGGTTTCCGCAAGAACTGTGGACCAGGGAAATGTCGTGGACGGCGTCGCCGGGCGCAACGCCACACGCCTATTTCGACTATCAGGCATTGGTCGGCTATCTGACTCAGAAAGCTGGTCCGTTGCAGATCGGCATCGGGGTTACCGAAGCGTTGCGGCGCCATCCGGTTCTTCTCGCGCAGACGGCGATGACATGGGCGCACATGTCCAAGAGCGCCCCCATTCTCGGTATTGGCGCAGGTGAACGAGAGAACACGGTTCCCTATGGGATCAGTTTTGATCGCCCCGTGGCCCAGCTCGAGGAAGCGCTGCCGATTGTGCGCCGCTGCTTTGAAGCGAGAGGTCCCTTTGATTTCGAGGGAGAGTTCTTTCATCTCGACAAAGCGATGATGGACCTGACGCCACCTCCCAATAAGACGCCGCAGATCTGGATCGCGGCTCACGGACCGCGTATGTTGCGGCTCACTGGTCGCTACGGCGACGGCTGGTATCCGACGGTGCCGATGCCTCCAGCCGACTATGCGACCTCACTGGCGAAGATTCGTGATGCGGCCAAGAATTCCGGGCGCGACGGGCGGCTCATAGTGCCCGCGGCTCAACTGTTGGTAGTAGTCGGCCGTACCGAAAGGGAGGCCAGGAAGTATCTTGATACACGGATCATGCGGTTCCTGGCGCTGCTGGCTCCTGCCGCGTTGTGGCAACGCAATGGTTCTGACCATCCGTTCGGGCCCAAGTTTCGTGGTCTCGTTGACTTCATCCCCTCGGACTATCCCGTCCATCAGATCGACGATGCCATCAGCAAGGTGCCTGTTGACGTTGTCGCCGACAACATGCTGTGGGGAACCCCAGACGTTGTCAGAGAGAGTCTTGAGGATTATGTCGACGCCGGACTCCGGCACATCGTGCTGGGCCCTGCCTCGGCTGCTATCTCGAGACGCAGTGCGGTGTATTCACTTCGGGCGGTCTTCAGCATTCTGCGACGCGTCCGTCGGTCGGGTAACGCCAGGATCGGTGACCAGTGATAATCGCTAGGGACTTGGCAATTGAGGCTGGGGCGCGCCCGCTGATCAGCGAGGCGTCGTTCTCGATTCACGCCGGTGACAAAATTGGACTGGTCGGGCCGAATGGCGCCGGTAAGACAACCCTGCTGCGGACACTGGCAGGGGAACTGGAACAAGCCGACGGTGCGATCCGCAGAAGCGGTGTGGTTGGCTACCTCTCTCAGGAGGCTGCGCTGCGCGAGCTTGTCGATGACGAGGTAAATGCTCTTGAAAGGGTCCTCACCGCCCGAGACATCGGCAATCTTGAGCGGCGCATGGAGAAGGTAAGGGCACAGATGGAGGGGGCCGAGGACGAAGAGCGGGATCGTCTTATCGCCCGCTTCAGTCGCCTCGACGACGAGTTCACCGCACGTGGCGGCTACGTGGCCAAGGCCGAGGCAAAGAGGTTTGCGGCATCCGTCGGGATCAAGGGCGAAGATCTCTACCAGCTAGTCGCCACCATGTCGGGGGGACAGCGGCGCAGGGTCGAACTTGCCAGAGTGCTGTTCGCCGAGACCGATGTACTGATCTTGGATGAGCCAACCAACCACCTCGATTTGGACGCCAAGGGCTGGCTGATGGCGTTCCTCGACGAATATGCCGGGGGTCTGTTGGTGGTCAGCCATGATCTGCCGCTGCTCGACAAGTCGATTACCTCAGTTCTTGCGCTCGATGACAACCGCCTTGAGCCATATCGTGGTAACTACAGCTTCTATGTGGAAGAACGTGACCGTCGCCGGGCCCAGCGCCTTCGCGAGCGGAAGCACCAAGACGAGAAGATTGCAAAGCTTGAGGAGGGCATTCGCCGCTTCAAAGGCTCCACCGAAAAGATGGCGAAGCGGGCTCGCTCGTGGGAAACCCGTGTTGAGAAGATGAAGGTGCAGCGCACTGAAGTCGGTGGCAAGACGAGGAAGATAGCGGTTCGTTTCCCCCAGCCGGAACCATCGGGCCGAACCCCGCTGCGCGGGGATGGGCTAGCCAAAGCCTTCGATCACAATGTGGTCTTTGTTGATGTCGATGTCGATATTGACCGTGGTGAACGAATGATCATCATGGGCCTGAACGGTGCCGGCAAGACAACCCTCCTCCGCATCCTGGCTGGTGTGGAGACCGCCGATATGGGCGAAGTCGAAATTGGCCATAAGGCAACCCTTGGCTACTACGCACAGGAGCACGAGCAAATCAAGGCCGGTCAAACCGTGCTTGACCACATGAGAGAGGTATCACAGATTCCCGACAAGGATCTGCGCACGATCCTTGGCCATTTTCTGCTCGCTGACAAGATTGAACAAGATGCCGGCACGCTGTCCGGTGGCGAAAAGACAAAGCTGGCCCTCGCCCAGCTAGTGGTGCAGCGCGACAACGTCCTGTTGCTGGATGAGCCGACCAATAACCTGGATCCACAGGCAAAGGAAGCCTTGCTGGGTGCGCTCCGTCAGTACACCGGCACCCTGCTGCTGGTCAGCCATGACACTCACTTTGTCGAATCCTTAGAACCCGATCGAATGATCCTGATGCCAGATGGTGAGACGGGCTTTTTCGACGAGTCGATGCTCGACCTTATCGTTCTCGCCTAGGAAGATGTTGAATAACTCCAGCTCCGGCTCATCGGCTGCCCTGAGGGCAGCTTGCGACTTCGGCTGCGCCGAATTCGAGGCTGCCGTGTCTTCCGCGGTGGAGAATCCGTAGGATTCTCCCAAGCAACCGAGCTCGCGAGGTTGCCATTCACCACACTCCTAGCTTTCGGTGAGGGCGATGCCCCCTTCGCTGGTCTCGATGACCAGGCCCTCTTCGGTCGACCATGAAGCTGTGAGTATCGACTCATGTGAGCCATCGGAGAGCAACACGGTGACGGTATCGGCATCGACCCCAGCACCAGAGGGAGGCAGTGATGCGAAGCCAGGATTCGGGATTGCCCAAATGACGGTCACAACGCCATCGGCGCCTGACACGCTGACCCGACCACCGATGAGGTCGACGACTTCTGCACGGGGTATTGGGCTGACTGTCTCGTCTTCGGGGGGCAGCAGGCTCTCGTCTACTTCAACGCCAGGGTCGAGAGGGTCTTCAGAGGGTGGCTCAGTTGGCTCGACGTCTCCTGAAGGGGAGACTCCGTCCTCGTCGCCGCTCGGGCTTGAGTTCAAATCCGGCGCTGCAAAGACCGTGGTCGTCGGGGCTACCGAGTTGTCGAGCTGCCGGAGGCAAGGCGCTCGTTCAGTTGTCCCGCATTCCTCGGTCAGAGCAGCAACTTCTGACGCCGAGAGAGGGCGGAGGGGCCGGTCTGTGACCTGCCCGCCTGCCACCGCTACTGCGCCCGTTGAGACCAAAGTGGCCACGACGGCAGCTGTAGCCCATCCGGCGACGAGAAGGAGTCTCTGCCGCATTGAACCCATTTTGGTTTTTTCCTCCTTTGGGACCTGCCAAGAATAGATTAAGGAGTTGCTAAGGCTGTCTTGAGATTTGCTGCAACCGCCCTAGGGTTGACGTATGGCATCAGTAGTCATTATCGAGGATGAACAGCGAATCCGCGAACTCGTAGCCCGAGTTCTCGCAGATCGTGGGCACGACGTCGAGTCAACCGCGACCGCAATGGAGGGTCTGCAGGCCGTCGTCCGGGTCTCACCACAACTGGTGATTCTCGACATGGGGCTACCGGATCTCGACGGTACCGAGCTGCTCAAGATGATTCGCGCGGTGAGTGCAGTGCCGATCATTGTTGCCACCGCCCGCAGCGAGGATCGGGATGTGATCAGAACCCTCGATGCCGGCGCTGACGACTATCTGGTGAAGCCGTTTTCGGTCGATCAGTTGGAGGCCAGGGTCAGGGCGGTGCTGCGGCGGACCGGTAGTGAAGGCCGACAGGGCCCGCTCATGGTCGGTGACCTGGCGATTGACGTGGCGGCCCGTGAAGCACGCCTTGCCGGCGAGCCGATTGACCTCAGTCCCAAGGAGTTCGATGTGCTCCGGTTTCTTGCGGAGCGTGTCGGCGAAGTGGTTTCGAAGCGCGAGCTCCTGGCCGAGGTATGGCGTCAGCCGTACGGGGGTAGCGAGAAGACGGTTGACGTCCACGTCTCGTGGCTACGCAAGAAGTTGGGGGAGTCTGCCGCCGAGAGTCGGTACCTGCAGACAGTCTTTGGCGTCGGGATCAAGCTGGTCGTTCCAGAAGAATGAGACAACGCGTTGCGGTTCTGTCTCTCGCAATCAGCTCGCTGGTTGTAATCGCTTTTATGATCCCGCTCGCCCTGCTACTGAGCAATCAGGCACAAAACCGAGCGCTGTCTCGTTCCGAGACTCTTGCCCGAGCGATAGCGACTGCGCTGGCGGTCAATACCTCAACGTTGGAGGGGGGCGGGGTCACTCTTGCCGCGGCGCAGGACGTGATCAAGGTATTCGGCTCGGGCGCCGATGCGGTGACCATTCTGTTCGCTGATGGCGAGATTGCAGGAGCGCCGGTGTTCAACACAGACAACATTGGTGTCGCTTTCTCTGAGGCACGTGCCTTCACCGCCTTCACCGACGGTGGCGCCGAAGTTCTCGTACCGCTGTTGTCAGCCGACGTCCCTGATCAGTCGGTGGATGTGGTGGTGCGCGCTTTTGTCCCTGAATCGGATCTAACCGAAGGAGTCATGGTGGCGTGGGGCATGATCGCCGGCCTTGGCGTGTTCCTCGTAATCGTTGCCGTGGTTGCCGCCGACCGACTGGGTCGGTCCGTGGTTCGTCCGGTGGCTGAGCTGTCCGATGCTGCTCTGGCGCTCGGCAGTGGTGATCTCGACAGAAGAGTCGTTCCGTCCGGACCCGATGAAATCGCCGATGTCGGAGTTGCATTTAACTTCCTTGCCGAGCGTCTTCGGCAGCTGCTGGCGGAAGAAAGAGAATCGGTTGCGGATCTGTCGCACCGGTTGCGGACTCCGCTGACCGCACTTCGTCTCCAGGCAGAAACGCTCACCGATCAAGAGGTCTCCAAGGTCCTCGTCGAGGACATAAACCGGATGGAGGCGGCAGTCGATGGAATGATTCACGAGGCACGCCGGCCAGCCGTGGACAGAGGCCCAGAGCAGGCAGATCTCGGGGCGATCGTTCGACATCGGGCAACATTCTGGAAAGTGCTTGCCGATGAGCAGGAACGTCCCGTGGATGTGCACACGTCGGGTGGCAGGCTTCCCGTAGCGATCAGCGGTCAGGATCTCGGGGCTTTGGTCGACACACTGATCGGCAACGTCTTTTCGCACACGGAGGCGGGTACCGGCTATCGCGTTGAGGCCCGCCCCGGTGATACCGAGGGCCAGGTCATCTTGGTCCTTGAGGACGGCGGCAAAGGCTTTGAGCACGACGGGGCCCTGGAACGAGGCGAAAGCGGCGGGGGCTCAACCGGTCTTGGCCTAGACATCGTGTTGCGTGCTGCACAGCGCACCGGCGGCGATCTCAAGCTCGGTGAATCAGCTTTGGGCGGAGCCAGAGTCGAAGTCACCTTCGGCAAGAAGCTGTAGGTCTGCGCATACGAAAGGACCCGCCGGGCTAATGGCGGGTCCTTTTCACCTTCGCAAGAATGATGGGCAGATGAGGGGCTTCCACCCTTGCGAATTTTTGCTTTGCTGCGTGGCGTAGCAAGAACCACTGTCGCAGCTGGCTCATTAGGGCCGAGTCGAGGTGGTGCTAACAAACCCTAAAGTTTGGTTGGATGGCGCAAAAGCAGCCGTCTCTCTGCCCAAAGAGGCGAGGTGGCAGGACTCTGGAGGTCGTTCCTCGACCTCCCAAAGAACGCACGAAGTGGGTTCTCGACCTCCCAAAGAACCCACGAAGTGGGTTCTCAGCCACCGATGTCCGCAAACCAGGTGAGGTTGCTGGTGGCCGGGTACACACCCGTCGAGATGGAGGGGGCGTAATCGAAAACGTCAACGGAGTCCCCCTCCCAGGCGCCGGCACTGATTGCTAAATCTGATCGAGAGTGGCTGCCCTCTCCCCATGCAACGTAGGCGATTATGTGCGCTGCGTCGTCGAAAGCGGCCGCGTCGTACACCGCCACCTCACCTGTGTCCGGTGAAAGAAACCCGATTGCCGGACCCAGGTCGATAGTTGCTGCCATGCCGGCGAGATCCGGTGGAGGAGATGTGGAGACTCCGATTGCTACCTGCTCACCGGGGGCCAGTGTGACATCGGGGAGCGCCATGTAAGACAGCTCCTGACAAAGCCAGAGACCTTTCAAAGTCCCGGCGTCGTTGCCCCAGTTGGTGAGCACGATAAAAGCGCCCTGGTCAAAGACAATCTGAGTGAGTCCGAATTCCGGAGCAGCGTTGGGTGGCAGCGTGGTGGAGGTTGTTGTGGCTGTGGTGGTCGTTTCGGTAAGGGGTGCCGCGGTCGTGGTTGTCGTGGTCGCGGGTGCGGCGTCGGCCAACGTGGTCAGAGTGGGAGCAGGCGGCTCGATCTCCGCCGTCTGGCTATCAGCGCTGCATGACGCGAGAATCAGGAGGGCGATTAGGGCTGCTCGTCTCATGGCCGCAGCGTACACCGCCGTTGTGGTTGTGCTCGTGTGGAACAATCATCGGAATCGCCCGTAGCCAAACTCACAAATCTGCGCGCTCAAGGAGCACTGATGACTGCTGATCCATCCCTGCCGGCCGGCTACCCGAGTGATTGGGAACTCAACGTCGCCCTTCGCGATGGGACAACCATCCGGATGCGGCCCATCTTGCCTGAAGACGCCGATGGCCTTCAGGACATGATGTCGCGGATGTCCCGCCAGACGGTATATCACCGATTCTTCCAGGCGAAGGATCGTCTCGAGCCGGAGGAGCTAGAGGCATTCACCAACCTGGACTACAGGGATCGCATGGCGCTTGTCGCGATCAGAGCAAACCAGATCATCGGCGTCGGCCGTTACTGGCGTGATGCAGACAACCCCGAAATCGCCGACGTCGCTTTTGCGGTCGTCGATGCCGAGCAAGGGAAGGGAATTGCCACCAGGCTGGTTCGCTACCTCACCACGTACGCGGTTCCGCTGGGCATAGGAGCTTTTCGGGCCTCGGTGCTGGCTGACAACCACGTCATGATCCGCGTATTCCGCAACGCGGGTTATCCGATGCGGCGGGAACCAGATGAGGGTCTCTACAAGGTTGAGTTCCCAACGGTAGAGGCGCCCTTTTCGGGCAGGGCTGACGAGATCGATGAGCAGCGCGCCATCGCAGCCTCTCTAATGCCGGTGTTCTTCCCGAGCGCGGTTGCCGTGATCGGGGCCAGCCGCGAGCCCAACTCCATCGGCGGTCGCTTGTTTACCAATCTCATCAACGGTGACTTCACCGGGCCTGTCTTCCCGGTGAATCCAAAGGCGAATGTGGTGCGTTCCGTCAAGGCCTACAACTCGATTCTCGAGGTTCCCGGGCGAGTCGACCTTGCTTTCATCGTGGTCCCCTCCCGTTTCGTCAACTCCGTCGTTGCGGAATGCGTCGAGAAAGGTGTGCGTGGTCTCGTTGTGATCAGTGCCGGGTTCTCAGAAACGGGCGAGAGCGGTGCGGAACTCGAAGATGAGTTGATGCAGACCGTCCGCGATGCGGGCATGCGCATGGTTGGTCCCAACTGCATGGGTCTAATCAATATGGACTCGGCAATCAGCATGAACGGACAGTTTGGGCCGCTGTCTCCACCTGCGGGCAACGTCGCAATGTCCAGCCAGAGCGGTGCCCTTGGCATCGCCATCTTGGACTACGCAACTCAACTGAATATCGGTATCTCAACTTTCGTTTCGATTGGCAACCAGGCGGATATTTCCGGTGACGATCTGCTGTTGTATTGGGAGTCTGATCCGGGCACCGATGTGATTCTGCTCTACATGGAGTCCTTCGGTAATCCGCGCCGATTTGCCAGAGCAGCCAGGCGGATCGCCAAGAAGAAGCCGATTGTTGCGGTGAAGTCGGGGCGGACTGCGGCGGGTGCCCGTGCCGCCTCTAGTCACACCGGCTCGCTGGCCAGTCTGGACGTGGCGGTTGACACATTGTTCAAGCAATCGGGCGTGATCCGTACTGACACTCTTACCCAACTCTTCGACGTGACGTCGCTGGTCGCCAACCAGCCGCTCCCGAAGGGAAGTCGAGTCGGGATCCTGACCAACGCCGGTGGTCCCGGGATCCTCGCCGTGGACGCTCTCGAAGCAAACGGGCTTGAGGTTGTTGAGTTCAGCGACGAGCTCAAGGGCCAACTGCGTGGCTTTCTTGCCGACGATGCCTCTGTCACCAACCCTGTCGACATGATCGCGTCGGCGGGACCGGTCGAGTATGCGGCATGCATCGACCTCCTGCTCAAATCGGACGAGATCGATGCCTTGATGACCATCTTTATTCCCGCGGCACCCGAGGGTGCAGAAGAGATGGCCATAGCGATTCGTGATGCTGCTTTTGAGCACCATGGGGAAAAGACGTTCCTCATCGTGTACATGAGCTCTGGCGGCGCCCCCAGTCTATTTAGTAGTGGCGCCAAGAAGATTCCGACATACCCTTTCCCCGAACAGGCGGCGTTTGCGCTCTCTCGTGCGGTCGAATACGACAGATGGCGGCAGAAGGACGAGGGGGCCATCGTCCAGCTCGACGGTATCGATGCCACGACGGCACGACAGATCGTCGATGCTGCACTCGTTGCCGACGGGGTTGGGTGGCTCGATCCGGACGATGTCGAGGCTGTACTTGGCGCCTACGGGCTGGTGATGCCGAAATCGGCAGTGGTGGCTACGGCCGATGAGGCGGTGGCGCAGGCCGCGGCCATGTCCGGGCCGGTTGTTCTGAAGGTGATCTCCGAATCGGCGTTGCACAAGTCTGATGTTGGCGGGGTTGTTCTCGATGTCGAGGGCGACCAGGCCGTGCGCGATGCGTATGCGGCGGTGACCGGTGCGGTCCCCGACGCCGACGGCGCACTCGTTCAGCAATATGTCGAAGGTGGCCACGAAGTCCTGATTGGGATGACCGAGGATCCGAATTTCGGCCCGCTGATCGTGTTCGGGCTAGGCGGTGTCTTTGTCGAGCTGATCGGCGATGTTTCCTTCCGGATCCATCCGCTCACGGACATCGATGCTGCGGAAATGATCACCGAGGTCAAGTCCGCACAGCTGCTTGCGGGCTATCGGGGTGGGCCGGCAGGCGATATCCCGGCGGTCGAGGAGGCGCTGTTGCGTGTCTCGGCGCTTATTGCCGATCTTCCCGAGATCGTAGAGATGGACATGAACCCAGTGAAGGTGGCCGAACCAGGCAAAGGGTTGAGTGTCGTAGATGCCCGAATCAGGGTCCGTCCGGTTATCGGTGCCTGGCTGCCATCACGCCGTGATCTTCTGTCGGAGCTCTGAAGCAACAATGGCCCCGGATCGAAGGTTGGCACCGTGCGCCGCTTTCGCGGCCGCGGGGTGCAACAATGGGCCATACACAAATATGGAGGAGCGCAGCGTATGCGTGTAGTTGATTTGATGACCGCAGATGTCATTACTGCGTCGCCGGACACACCGATAAAGGCCGCGGCGCGGATGATGGTCCGCAACAAGGTGAGTGGGCTTCCGGTTTGTGACGAGGATTCTTGTGTGGTTGGCATCATCACTGAAGCCGACTTCCTTCGGCTTGAGGTTGCCAGGGAGGAGGCGGACAATCCGCAACCCGTAGAGCGCGTGGAGCAGGTCATGCGTCGCTCCGTGTTGACGATCAGGCCAGATGCAACGGTTGCAGACGCGGCCCGGCTCATGGTGGTCAATGATGTGAACCGCCTCCCTGTGACCGATGCAGACGGCAAAAGCCTCGGGATCATTTCGCGGCTCGATGTGGTGGCAGCATTCACTCGACCTGATGAGATCATCGAAGACGAGATCAGGGAAGACCTGTTGCGGCGGGTGCTGTTTGTCGATCCAGACGACATCACAGTCGAGGTCTCCAATGGTGTTGTCACCTTCAGTGGCGAGATCGGGACCAGAAACGAAGCTCGACTGCTCGCCGAATTGGGTCGTCGTCTCGACGGCGTGATCAAGGTCAACACCAACCTGACCTGGCGGCTCGACGACAAGGAGTAGAGCTGTTTCCGTGGACGGCGATGCGACTTCCGGCAGTTTTGTTGCTCGCGACGGAATTGCTATCGCCTACTCCGAGTGGGGTGACGCGGCGGCGACGCCGCTCGTCGTGTTTGTCCATGCCACAGGCTTCTGCAAGGAGCTTTGTGCGCCGATAGTCGACGATCTTTTTGCTACCGGAACAGACTTTCGCGGCGTGGCTCTCGACCAGAGGGCGCACGGTGAGTCCGGTGTTCCCCCGCACCCATTTGATTGGTGGGATGTTGGGCGTGACATCGTCGAGCTTGTGGCGGGGGCCGATCAGGTAGTCGGGGTCGGCCACTCCGCGGGGGCGGCGACCCTTCTTCTTGCGGAGCTGTCCAGCCCCGGCACTTTTGCCGGTCTGGTTTTGGTTGAGCCCATCGTGTTCCCTCCGCCCTATGGTCGTTTCCCAGATAACCCAATGGCAAACGGTGCACGGCGGCGTCGGGATCGGTTTGTTGACAGAGAAGCGGCATCCGCGAATTGGGTAGGCAAACCAGCGTTCGCCGGTTGGGAGGAACGGGCGATGCGCGCCTACGTGACCGGTGGGCTCCGTGACGATGGTGACGGAGTGGTCCTCAGCTGCTTACGCGATTCGGAGGCGGAATTCTTCACCGCGGCTACCGACCATCGTGGCTGGGATCGGCTCCATGAAATCGATATCCCAGTTCTTGTTATCGCCGGTGAATATTCGACAACACACCAAGAACCATTTCTTGGCGAACTTGTGCAGAAGATGCCACAAGCAGTTTCGGAGGTTGTGCCTGGGGCGTCGCACTTTGTCTGGATGGAGCAGCCACAGCTGGTTGCGGCACGGGTTGCGAGCCTCATCGAACGACTCGCCAACGAGTCCGAGTAGCATCGTGCCTCGTGCTTTTTACTGAATTCCAACTCTCCGATATCGCCAAGCAGTTGGCAACCGACTCCGCACAGCTGCGTACTGCGTCGGTCGCTATCGACTGTGATCCGCTTGCGTTGGTGCAGGCTGGATCTTCTCTGTTCTCGAGAAGTTCTTACTTTCAGGCTCCCGATGGCGACGCGGTAGCCAGCCTCGGGGTAGCAGCGAGTTTTACGGCGTCAGGTCGCGAGCGGTTTTCCAGTCTCGAGGCCAAGCTTGCAGATCTCCCCGTATTGGCAGCGGGGGCACGTATCGTCCTAGGTTTTTCGTTTAATCCGCAAGGTCCGTCGCAGCCCGAATGGGATGGGTTTGCCGCCGCCGATGCGGTGCTCCCTGCGATCACCGTTGTCAAGGGTGGATCCGGGAACAGGCTGGTCGTGGCCGTTCCCCCCGGATCCGCCGTAGGTCCGTTGCTGGGCACGCTGTCGAGTCTGTCGGCTGTTGCTACTCCACCACCCCCGGACCCCGGTCTGCACACTGTCGAGTCGGTTCCACCGACTGCCGAATGGCAATCCGAGGTAGGCGAGGCGGTGGGTGCGATTGCCAGTGGCTCTTTTGAGAAGGTCGTTCTGGCCCGTTCGGTTCAGGTTCTTTCAGAACGTGCCACCGATCCGTTTGCCCTTGTTTACCATCTCGCTCTCGCCAACCCATCTTGCTACATCTATGCCACGGTGATTGGAGAGTCGGCCTTCGTCGGCGCCAGCCCCGAGCTGCTAATCGCACAACGTGACCAGGAGATCTGGATCAACCCCCTCGCCGGTTCGGCGCGGCGGGGCAAGGGGGACGATGACGTTGCGGTCGGGATTGCTCTTCTGACAAGTGCCAAGGACCGTGCCGAGCATGCCATTGTCGTCGACGATCTGGTGTCCCGTCTTGGCGAGATCACTTCACGTCTTGAGTACCCCGATGGCCCAACATTGCGCCGGATGGCGACGGTACAACACCTGTCGACGGACATAGAGGGGACGTTGAGTGAGGGAGTGACGACCTTCGATGTCCTTGCCTCCATCCATCCCACCCCTGCGGTTGGGGGGACCCCCAGAGCCGCGGCGCTCGCCTTCATCGACAAAGCTGAGGGCATTGACCGTGGTTGGTACTCAGGCGGGATCGGTTGGGTGGATCCAGCCGGTGGGGCCAAGGTGGCGTTGGCCCTGCGATGTGCGCTGGTCACAGGAGCGACCTCACGTCTGTATGCAGGCAACGGGATCGTCGCTGAGTCAGATCCGGCCGCGGAGCTTGCCGAGACGCGGCTCAAATTCCAGCCGCTACTCACGCTCCTCGCCGCTACCTAGGCAATCGCATCCTTGACTGCATTGGCGACCGTGCGGTGGAGTGCGACGTTCTGCTCCCGGTCGGTCCGGACTTGAATCAACCGGGGTTTGGTGATCGGAGCCGACAGCAACCGGGTCAGTTCTGAGTGTTTGGTGACTTCGTGGGCCTCGATGCCGAATGCGGTGGCAATAGCGACAAAATCGGTGCCGTGTGGTGTGGCCAGATAGCGATCGAACACTTCCGGTTCGAGCACGTCCGGGTCGTGCTGGAGGAGGAAATGAAAGATGCCGCCCCCGTTGTTGTTGACGACCACAATCGTTAGCGGCAACCCGAGCTGGGCTGCGGTACCGAGCGAATTGATGTCGTGGAACATAGAGACGTCACCAAGAACTGTGACGGCCGGGGCGCCACTGGCCGCGGTGCCGAGTGCCGCCGAGACGATGCCATCGATTCCGTTGGTACCGCGGTTGCCCATAAGTCGTAGCGGCGCTCGAGATTTTCCCCCAAAGGTGTCTATGTCTCGAATCGGCATTGACGATCCGATGGTGACGCACGCGTCGTTCGCCGCTGTTGTGAGGATCGTCCTGGCGACCGCTGGCTCGTTGGGGAAGTCTGCTGTCTGCAGTGTCGCGGTTACTGCTTGTTCGGCGGTGGCGTCGAACTCGGCCCAGTTCTCAGCCCAGCCGAGCGGCGCCGGTTCGGTGATGGCGATTGTCAGGGCTACCGCGGCGGCCGTGACCGGAACGGCGATTGTGATCGTGGCGCTGTTGGTGGCGTCGCGGGTGGCGGGGTCGACAAGGATCTGATCGATCTCGGGATGCCTTTGCATCCAACTCCAGATCGGTTTCGAAGTCGGTACCGGGCCGAAGCGAAGGATCACCTCTGGCTGGAGGCGGTCAAGGGTTCCTGCCGCCACTAGGGGATCAGCGAAGGCCACCACTCTGTCGAGACTATGGGTGCCGTGGCGCAGCCCGGAAAGGGGATCGGCGAATATCGGCCACCTAGTCGCCGCGGCCAGTTCGCTGCACGCACGCGGGAACTCGCGGTCGTTGCTGCGCCCGGCCACGATGATGCCTCTACGACCATTGAGCTGGGCGGCGATCTTGTCCAGTTGCACCGGACCGGATTGGGACAGCCGCGGTTTTGACACCGATGGGGACGGGTTTGCAGGGGAACTATCGAGTAACGGCTCGCGGAAGGGGAGGTTGAGGTGGACCGGGCCGGCGGTGTCACTGGTTGCAGCTACCCAGGCTTCGGTGGCGAGTTCAGCCGGAGATAGGGCCGCGGCATCGTCGGGAGTAGGTGCGTCGACAAAAAGTTTGACCGAAGATCCATAGAGACCGACCTGATCGATAGTCTGCGGGGCACCGACGTTGCGTAGTTCCTCGGGGCGATCGGCGGTCAGCACTAGCAAAGGGACTTCGCTGTGACTGGCTTCGATGACGGCGGGGGGGTATTCGGCGGCCGCCGTCCCGGAAGTGCAAGCGAGAGCCACTGGCAAGCCGGTCGCTC